>ENA-OQAL01000288-OQAL01000288.1-human-gut-metagenome-genome-assembly--contig:-NODE-288-length-12718-cov-1.788659_pt1 | contig 12718 bp, 15 predicted proteins | sample MGYA00242491_ERZ504519 | MGnify/ENA primary metagenome ERZ504519 (study PRJEB26092, sample SAMD00036260) | human gut metagenome | host: Homo sapiens | study: EMG produced TPA metagenomics assembly of... | reverse complement strand
CCAACTTACCAACCCAGACGAACAATCTTAATGGAGCAGCTGCCGGTGCCGTAGCGATAGCAGGCTGCGTGCCCCTCCGGGGTGAAAATATCAATTCTGCCCTGACTGGACAGCCCGCTGCCGCCACGGTCCACTACGGTGTAGTTGGTGCCGTTCACGGAGATCACGGAGCCCAGGGGCAGCCAGTTGCAGGCCACATAATGGGGATTGGACATACCGTTATAAATGCGGCGGCCGCTGGTGGTGATGCCGCGGGAGTTGCCGTTGCATACCGCGCAGGCGCAGTAATGGGTGTACCGACCGCTGATGCTCTGGCCACGAAATAACCGCCTCTGGACTTTACGCCGTTTGCCTTTACGCCGGCGGCTTTAGTACCGGTGCGCACAATCTTCTTCACCGGCTTTTTGGTAACCACCCGCTTCTCTTCCGTGCGGGTCTTTTCTTTGCCGTTAACCAACTTCACTTTTATAGGTCACATCGGCGGAGCGTTCTTGCCTTGCTGCTCCACCTTGGTCTTGCCTACGGTGAGCTTTCTGTCGGTCTTGGTCTCCGTCTTATAGGACAAGGTCTCCGTCTCGGTGACGGTCTTGTAGCTGACCCGGTACACATGAATCTTCATGCCTGCCTTAAGGGATGTTGCGGCAGAAGGTTCTGTATAATCATCTGTACCCAGCTGCACCTTAGCCAGGTCCAGCAGGTCACCCACGGTGCCCTCCACCATGGCAAAGCTCTGGGTCTTGCCGTCTGCCGTCATGGTAACGGTAAAGGCAGTATTTACCCGGATAACCATACCGTCCGTTACCGGATCGGTCAGGGCGTAATTCACCTTGTCTGCGCTGTGCAGCGCCAGACCCGCCTCTGTAAGGGCGTCGCCTACGGTATCCGCATACACGGCATAGGCGGTGATGGTGCGGTTCACTTCCACATTGACAGTATGCTGCCGGTCCAGCACGATCTTGCCGCCCTTGCCGGCTTCAAAGCCTGAAAGGTCCAGCTTGTCGGTGCTCTCCAGCGTAATGTTTGCATTGGTCAGGATCTCGGTTGGTTTCTCTTCTCTGGTGGTCACGGTGGTGGTCACGCCATCTACCACAATATCCACATTATATTCGTTGAGCAGGCCAGCGAATGCAGTGGAGGCGAACACAACGATGGCCAGCACAAAGGCCAGCACAGCTGTGGTGAGCATCTTTGCCCAGCGTTTTACGCCACCGGATTTGGATCGATAAATCATCTGAATCTCCTTTTGTTTTGGAAAATAGAAAACAGGCTTGCCGTTTTTTATTGAGGGGCTCTTTTGAGGGGAGCCACCACAAGAGCAGAAGCAATTTATTCTGCCTTTTCCGTTAGTATTTCCCTAAGACGCTGACGATTATATCACAAATCACTAAGAAGTCAACTTTTCAAACCGGATGTTTTTGTTGAAGTTGCACAAATCCCCGTTTGATGCAAAACAAAAATGCCGCCGCGCTAATCAATATCTTGTGGTCTTTCGTTTACACGCTTTACCGCGTGAAAGCAAAATTTTGTAGGTTTGGTAGAAATCCGGCTTCCAAAGATTGCAATTTGTAACCTTTTTGTTTCCAAATTTCAATATTTTTCCCAAAATATGGTAAAATTCTGTCATATTTTGTCCACGATCCACAATATCTCGTACCCCGCATTTTGCTCGATTTAAGCCAAAAATCCGTTATTTTGCTGCCCGACACCGGCATTTTGACCTTGCCGCCCCGCCGACACCCTTCGACCCGCCAAATACGGGACAAGCATACCTATTATATATAAAAAAGAGCACCCGGTTGGGTGCTCTTTTAAGTTGTTCTAATGTATATAACCGTAGGAGCGGATACCCTCCGTCTGCTTACGATCCCTTATTCTCGTCCTGCAATTCCCGCTGCTCTTCTTCCAAAGCGCGTTCTTCCACGGCCATCTCCTGTTTCTCCTCGGCCAGCAGTTCGCTCTCTACCTCCCGCTTGCCAAAGATCAGCGACAGCAACACCGGCACCAGAACGCCGCAGCACACCCACACTGCCCGATCGCCCAACCAGCGGGCGCACAGGGTACCGATCACTGCCCCCAGCAAAAAGGAACCGTTGATCAACATATAGGTGAGACTGTTCTTTAGGCTCCGGCGCTCCTTGGTGCGCAGATAATCCAGAAAATGCAGCGCCAGTTGGCGCAGATTGTTGGTACAAAAGGTGGAGGAAAAACGCCATATTGTTGGTGCGCTTAAATGTATTGTACTGCATGGCGCAGATAAAGGCCACCGTTACGGTAGACACGGTAAAGGGCACCGATTTTGGCAGGCAGCCCACCATAAACAGCAGGCCGATCTCCAGCGCCACAAACACTGTATCCCACCGCAGCAGCTTATTCTCATCCAACAGGCGGGGCATCGTCACCGTCAGGGCAATACCGATCACATAAAAGCACATGGGGATCAGGTAGGTAAACACCTTCTTCACATCGCCGTGGGCGATGGCCATACCCAGCAGGGCAAAGTTGCCGGTTTGGGCATTGGCAAACACGCCACCTTTTAATAAATAAGTATAGGTCTCCAAAAGCCGCTGACCATAGCCAGAGAGGCGCAGATATAGCCTGTTTCGTGAATAGGCACCGGTCTTTTTTTTCATTCTGCTCGCTCCTTTTCATCTATTTCGCACCCTATTGTAGTCCTTTTGTTTTTGAATTGCAATGCTTTTTTGTATTTCGATGGGGCGTTTGCCTTCGGCCAATCCCTCAGTCAGCGACGCAGCCGGCATGCATGCAAACAGAGAGGTTAACCGATCACCAAACTTGCAAATCCTGTTGCAATCCCCTTTTATATCCAGTACAATAGAGAAAGACAACGGAGGTGTTGATTTGAAAAACCAACTGTACTATACCAAGCCGGCCAAGTGCTTTGAGCAGGCGCTACCCTTGGGCAACGGACGGCTGGGGATAATGACCTACGGCAACCTGCGCCACGAGCGCCTGTCGCTAAACGAGGACAGCCTGTGGTCCGGTTACCCCAAGGATCAAAACAAGGCAGACGCCCACAAGTACCTGGCTGCTTGCCGGGAGGCCATCTTTGCCAAGGACTACGCCAAGGCCAAGGACATTCTTAACCGGGATATGCACGGCCACTGGAGCGAGGCATACCTGCCCCTGGGCAATCTGCGCATTGACTACGACCGGGCATACAAAAAGAATTACAGCCGCACCCTGGACCTGCGTACCGGCGTGGCGGTGACCCGAGCGGACGGCTTGACCCAAACGGGTGTTTTGTCTCCCACCCCGCCCAGCTGGTGGTGGTGCATATAGAGAGCGAGCAGCCCTTTAGCGCCACATGCCGACTGGACAGCCTGCTGCAAAGCTCCGTTACCGCGCAGGACGGCACCCTGCTGCTCACCGGCCAAGCGCCGGAGGTGTGTATGCCCCCTACTATAATCAGGGAGAGACGGTGGTGCAAGGCAGCCGTGTATGCGCTTTTGCGCCGGGCTGCGGGCAGACGGCCAAGTAACCTGCACCGGCGACAGCCTGCGGATTGAGAACCGCAAAGAAGTGACGCTGCTGCTGTCTATGGCCACCTCTTATGTGGACTTCCGCTCCATGCCCACCGCAGACGAAAAGGCTCGTATGCTGGCCTACTTTGACGGTGCGGCAGACTACCCCACGCTGCTGGCCGCCCACATTGCGGACTTCTCCGCTCTGATGGATCGGGTGACTCTGGAATTGGAGGGGGGCGACGACAGCCTGCCCACCGATGTGCGGCTAAAACGCATGCAAAAGGACAAAAGCGACCAAAGCCTAATCGCCCTGCTGTTCCAGTACGGGCGGTATCTGACGGTCTCCGGCTCCCGACCGGGCACCAACGCCATGACCCTGCAAGGGATCTGGAACGAGCAGGTGCGAGCGCCCTGGTCCTCCAGCTACACTACCAATATTAACACCGAGATGAACTACTGGCCCACAGACGCAGTAGGGCTGGGCGAATGTTTCACGCCGCTGGTGGACTTTGCGGAAAAGTTGGCGGCAAACGGCTCCTCCACCGCCAAGGCGTACTTTGCGCCGATGCTGGTGCGCCTGCCACAACAGCGATATTTGGGGCGCCACCTATCCGGCCGGGTTCCCGGACGCGACGGCGACTCCAGCTGCTACGCCGTTTGGTTTATGAGCGGCGCCTGGATTCTGAACCAACTATACACCCACAGCCTGTACCAAAAGGACCCGGCCTTTGACGAAAAGCTGAAAGGCATGTTCGCCGGCGCGCTGGCATTCTTTCATTCAAGTATGACGGCGCACAACGGTCAACCGGTCACCTGCCCCTCCATCAGCCCGGAAAACACATTCACGGACAACGGGCAACGCAGCGCCGTAACCTATATGCCCTCCATGGATCGGGAAATTCTCCACGATTTATGGAGAACTGCCGAGCGCTGGGGCTGGACGCGCCGGTCATTGACCAGGTAGCCCCCGCGCGGACGGCCGGGTACCGGAATGGGCAGAAAATTACCGAGAGACCGAGGTGGAGCACCGCCATGTGAGCCACCTGTACTGCATTTACCCCTCTCACCGGGTGCAAAGCGACGCGCTGCAAGCGGCAGCCAAGCAGTCCCTGTTAAAGCGGGGCTTTGGCGGCACCGGCTGGTCCCTGGGGTGGAAGGTGTGCCTGTGGGCACGGCTGGGCGACGGCGAGAACGCCCTGCGGCTGATCGAAAATCAGCTGCGCCCCATTAACCCCAAGGCGCTGATCCGGGTGCGGGGCGGCGGCTCCTATCCCAATTTGCTGGACGCCACCCGCCGTTCCAGATCGACGGCAACTTTGGTGTCACCGCCGGCATTGCAGAAATGCTCATTGGCGGTGCCCTGCCCAAATGCTGGAGTGGCAAGGTCACCGGGCTGGTAACCCCCACCGGTACCGTCAGCTACGCCTCAAAAACGGCAAGCGGGTAGAGTGAGCAACAACGGATTGTCATTTATTGCAGGGATGGCAGATTGCCGCCTGCCAATTCCGGTAGTGATGCGAATGCGGCGAAATCCCTCGCGGCTACGCCGCATCCCCCCTTTACAAGGGAGGTGGCAATGCCGTTAGGCATTGACGGAGGGATTGATGCACTCGCTACGAAACAGTCCCCCGGACTGTTTTCTCCCAAATGCTAACGCATTTGGAGCCTCGTGTCTCTTTGCACTGCGTGCAATTCACTCGGGCGGCAAATTGCCGCCCCTACGAGGCCAAACAAAATACGGTTATGCAACTATATCAAAAAAGAGCACCCGGTGGGTGCTCTTTTGTTTTATATAATTATACTTATTCGCCCGCACCATCGGTAGGCTCCGCAGGCGGAGTCTGGTTCCACACCGGCGGCTGCTGCCCATCGGCAGTGGGGGCACCGGGTGCCTGGGGCTGCTCCGGCTGGGTTGTTCCCTGCTGGGTGCGCCGTAGCCGCACTGCTCATAAGACCGAAAATCGTCTGCCATAGGCGGGGTATACGGATTATACTGGCCGTTCATGGGCTGCTGCTCCCGGCGGGGCGCTGTATAGGCGCCATAAGCGCCATACTTGGCCATACGCTCCGCCTCGCTGAGAAAGTCGTCCTCCGTCAGCTGACCGGTAGCCAGGGCGCGCATACGGAAATTCTGATAATACAGCGCCCGGGTGGTCTTGTAGTAGGGCAGCACATAAATGCCGGCAATCCCGGCGGTGCACGCCATCAGTAACCACCACAGAATAAAGCTCAGATCCAGACGGAACAGCTCGCCACGGTGACCGTCTACCATACGACGGCTGAGCTTCAGCGCTTCCATCGGCGACAGGTTGGGGTTATCCACCATCAGCTCGTTGGCAAAATAAATGCCGTAACTGTACACAATGCCGGGGATAATCAACAGCAGCGACCACAGGAAAGTGAACAAACTACCTAAGATCACCAACAGCAATCGACCGGAATAGTGCTTGTTAAAGGTGTTCTTAAACACCTGCCCCAGGTCCGCACCCAGGCGTACCGGCGGCGCCGTGCGCACAAAGTACACATAGTAGCCGTCCAGGGTCACATTTAAGGGCGACAGCACCAAAGCTGCCAAGCTGAACAGCGCACCGAACCCGGCCAGCGCCGCAACGGACATCGTCTCTGCCGTATTATTACTGGTCGCAACCGGGGTAATGGCGCCGGTGCCGTCAAAATCCTCCAGCGGGTTGTCGTCCTCGTCCTGATCGTCGAAATCAAACTCCTCCAGCGGGTTATCCTCACTATCATCCCAGCTGCCATAGTCGCTGGCATGATTATAATGAGAGATCTGCTTGACCAGATCAATCTGGGAGTTATTAAACATACCCATGCCGGTGAGCACCATCACCACAAAGGTGATCACAAACAGGGAGCCCCATTTGTTCTGCACCAGTATGCGCGCCTGGGATTTAATTTGCTTGCGGTTCAATTCCATAAGAAATGCCTTTCGCTTTTACTTAGAATTCCAGCTTGCTCTCAATAAAGGCGGTCAGCTCGCTGATGGGCAGGCGCACCTGCTCCATGGTGTCGCGGTCTCGCACAGTGACACAACCGTCCTCTACGGAATCAAAGTCATAGGTAATACAATAGGGGGTGCCGATCTCGTCCTGGCGGCGATAGCGCTTGCCAATGGAACCGGCGTCGTCAAAGTCCACATTGAACTTCTTGGACAGGGTGTCAAACACCTCACCGGCCTGATCGCTGAGCTTCTTGCTCAGGGGCAGCACAGCAGCCTTAAAGGGCGCAATGGCCGGGTGGAAGTGGAGCACCACGCGGGTGTCGTTCTTCTCCGCATCAATCACTTCTTCATCATAGGCCTCGGTGAGCAGCGCCAAGAACAGCCGCTCCACACCCAGGGACGGCTCGATCACATAGGGCACATACTTCTCGCCGGTGGTCTGGTCAAAGTATTCCAAATTCTTGCCGCTGGTCTTGATGTGCTGGGTCAGGTCGTAGTCGGTACGGTCCGCCACGCCCCACAGCTCGCCCCAGCCAAAGGGGAAGCGGTACTCAAAGTCCGTGGTGGCCTTGGAGTAGAAGCAAAGCTCCTCCGGATCGTGGTCACGCAGCCGCAGGTTCTCCGGCTTCATATTGAGAGAATACAGCCAGTCGCGGCAGAAGCTGCGCCAGTAATCGAACCACTCTAAATCCGTGCCGGGCTTGCAGAAGAACTCCAGCTCCATCTGCTCAAACTCGCGCACGCGGAAGATGAACTTGCCGGGGGTGATCTCGTTACGGAAAGACTTGCCTACCTGGGCCACGCCGAAAGGAATTTTCTTACGGGTGGTGCGCTGCACATTGGCAAAGTTCACAAAAATGCCCTGTGCCGTCTCCGGGCGCAGATAGATCTCGTCCTTGCTGTCCTCGGTAACACCCTGGAAGGTCTTGAACATCAGGTTAAACTGGCGAATGTCCGTAAAATCGTGGGCGCCGCAGTTGGGGCAGGGAATATTCTTTTCCTTAATATAGTCGCTCATCTGTTCGTTGGTCCAGCCGGCCACATTGGTGCCGTCAAAAGCCTCGATCAGATCGTCCGCACGGTGGCGGGTCTTGCAAGCGCAGCAATCCATCAGCGGATCGGAGAACCCGCCCAAATGGCCGGAGGCCACCCAGGTCTGGGGGTTCATCAAAATGGCGCTGTCCAGACCAACATTATATTTATTCTCCTGAATGAACTTCTTGCGCCAAGCCTTTTTGATATTCTCTTTCAGCTCCACGCCCAAGGGGCCGTAGTCCCAGGTGTTGGCCAGGCCGCCGTAAATCTCAGAGCCGGGATACACAAAGCCGCGCCCCTTGCTGAGGGTAACCAGCTTTTCCAGTGTTTTCTCAGAATTATCCATAAAAAAGTACCTCCGCTTGTTTTATATAGTAATACAAATACAAGTTTAGCACAACCGGGGGCAAAGGTCAACATTTTTGCGGGGGTTGTGGGAAATCCGTTGTAGCGGACAATCCCTCCGTCTGCTCACAAGCTCGCAGCCACCTCCCTTTACACAAGGGAGGCTGATCGGTTACAAAATCTTGGCCCCCCTTCGCAAAGGGTGCTCCCGCAGTGCGGGGGAGATGTCGCGCAGCGACAAGGGGACGGGCGCAGTCAGGCGGAAGCGGCGTAGCCGCAGGGGGGATTGCGCCGGAGGCATTGGAGGGATTTCACAACAAACAAAGGACGGCCGGGGCCGTCCTTATGTATTTCTCTCTATTCTGCTTTACTGGGAGAGTTCAATCATACGGTCAATGCAGCGCACGGCCTTTTCCGCAATCTCCGGGGGCACGGTGATCTCCTCGCCGGCGGTGCCTTGCAGGCAGCCCAGCACATCGCCCAGGGTGGTGGCCTTCATATTGTGGCACACGCAGTCCTTGGACAGGGGGTAAAAGCGCTTGTCCGGGCACTGCATTTGCAGGTGCTCGCAAATACTGTTCTCCGTACCGATGATAAATTCCTTGGCGTCGCTCTGCATGGCATAATCCATAATGCCGGTGGTGGAGCTACATAATCCGCCTGTTCCACAACGGCAGGCACGCACTCCGGGTGCACCAAAAACAGCGCCCGGGGATGCTTGGCCTTGGCCGCCTGCACATCCCGTGCAGTAAGCCGGGCGTGAGTGGGGCAGCCGCCGCTAAGCAGCTTAAAGGTCTTGTCCGGCACCTGGCGAGACACATAGTCCCCCAAATTGCAGTCCGGGATAAAGAGAATTTTGTCGTTGTCGATCTTGCGGATCACCTTTTCCGCACTGGAAGAAGTGACGCACACATCGCACACCGTCTTAAGCTCCGCCGTGGTATTGATATACGCCACCACGGTATAATCCGGGTAATTCTCTTTCACCTGTTCGATCACTTCCCCGGTCCATCTGCTCCGCCATAGGGCAGCCGCGTCCGGATTGCTCAGCAGCACCCGCTTGTCCGGCGCCAGCATCTTCACTGTCTCCGCCATAAAGCGCACGCCGCACATAAGCACCGTCTTGTTGGGCACGGTCTGGGCTAATTTTGCCAGGGCAAAGGAGTCGCCGGTGTAATCCGCCACCTCTAAGATGGCGTCGTTCTGGTACAAATGAGCCAGAATACACACATCGTTCTCCTTTTTCAGCCGCATAATTTCATCTTGTATATCCCGTATCATGGTTTTCTCCTCCCTTACACCGGGTTATTCATGGCAATGAGCGCAGTCGCCGGGGCAAAAGGCCGCCGGGTCGTAGGCAATGCCGTTCTTGTCATAATAATCTTTCACCGCCGCCTTAATGGCCTCCTCGGCCAGGACGGAACAATGCATTTTTATCGCAGGCAGGCCGTCCAGCGCTTCCGCTACCGCCTGATTGGTCAGCGCCAGCGCCTGGTCAATGGGCTTGCCCTTAATCAGCTCCGTTGCCATAGAGCTGCTGGCAATGGCAGAGGCGCAGCCAAAGGTGTTGAACTTCACATCCGTGATCACGCCGTCCTCCACCTGAATATAAATCTTCATAATATCGCCGCAGCGGGCGTTGCCCACCTGGCCAACACCGGAGGGATTATCCAGCTTGCCCACATTGCGGGGGTTCATAAAATGGTCCATCACCTTATCGGAATACAAAGCCATCTTCTCGCTCCTGTTCTTTACGCTTTCTCGTTTTGCATTTGCTCCCAAACCGGCTGATGGAGCGCAGATACGCCACCACCCGGGGCACCGTCTCGGCAATATGCGCCACCTGCGCCGGCGTGTTCTCCCCGCTAAGAGACAGCCGCAGGGAGCCGTGGGCCACCTCCACCGGTACGCCGATGGCCAGAAGCACATGGCTGGGATCCAGGCTGCCGCTGGTGCAGGCGGAGCCGGAGGACGCTGCGATCCCTGCCTGATCCAGCAGGAGCAACAGGCTCTCGCCCTCAATGCCCGCAAAGCACATATTCAGCGTGCCCGGCAGCCGAAGCGCCCGATCGCCGTTGATCCGGCTCTCCGGGATCCGGCTTAATTTTATTTTCCAATGTGCGGCGCAGCTCCGTTACATACGCGGCGTTCCGATCCAGGCTTTCCATGGCCGCATGCAGCGCAGCAGCCATACCCACAATGGCAGGCACATTCTCCGTACCGGCCCGCTTGCCCCGCTCTTGGGCGCCGCCTTCAATTACATTGGTCAGCGCCACCCCGCGGCGGGCGTACAGCACCCCGGCGCCTTGGGACCGTGGAACTTGTGCGCAGACAGGGACAAAAGGTCAATATCATTCTCCGTAATATTCAATCGGGTATGCCCCACCGCCTGCACCGCGTCTGTATGGAACAGCACCCCGTGGGCACGGCAAATTTTGCCGATCTCTGCCACCGGCTGCAAGGTGCCGATCTCATTATTGGCGGCCATAATGGTTACCAAACAGGTGTTCTCGTCCAGGGCTGCTTCCAGCTCCGCCGGGCGAACGATCCCGTTCTCATGCACCGGCAGCAGCTCTACGGTGAAGCCCTCTTTCTCCAGCGCCGCCAAAGTGTGCAGCACCGCGTGGTGCTCAAAGGCGGAAGAAATAATCTTGGTCTTGCCCTTGCGACGACCGATAGCCGCCGCCGAGCGAATGGCCTGGTTGTCCGCCTCCGACCCGCCGGAGGTAAAATTAAATCTCCTTGGGCGAGACGCCCAGGTCCGCAGCAATGCTGTCCCGGGCATTCTCCAGCGCTTCCTTGGCCCGCTGGCCCACAGAATGCAAGGATGAGGGGTTGCCAAAATTCTCTTGCAACAGCGGCAGCATGGCCTGCACCGCCCGGTCACTCATTCTGGTGGTGGCCGCATTATCCGCATACACCTGCATACCCGCACGCCCTTTCATCTAAACTTTGAATTAAAAAATACCACACAATGCATACCCTGTCAATAGGATTTAACATTTTTTGGGGATTATGCAGAGAGGGGAAGTATTACAGCAGCGGCAGGGACTTGCTCCCACCGCATGATTCCTAAAAAACCCCGGCAGTGCAGGGGGGCGCACTGTCGGGGTACACACCTTGTTGGGCAGGAAACCCAACATGGAGGGGGGGCTGATTATTGGAAGTCAAACACATTGACCCAGCGGTCCAACACTTCCCGCTCGCCGGGAATGTGCTTGGTGCTCTCAGAGCAGGCCACAATGGGCATCCACTGCTGCACCAGCTGCTTGGGAATATCCGCTTTTTTGCAGAACAGTGCCAGGTACTTCTCTGCCACATCGCTCTGGCCGCTAAGGGTAAAGGTCAGGTAGGTGCGGGCCGCGTCCGCAGAGGCATTGCCCTGGGTGGCATGTGCCCAGTCGATAATATAATACCCGGCCATCCGGTGTCACGATCACATTGCTGGGGCAGTAGTCGCCATGGAGCACCTTTTTTGTGGGGCTTCATCCCCTCCAAGCGGTTGTGCAGGTCATAGCGCAGGGTGGCCTCATAGTCGGAGGCGCTGATCTTGGCGTGCATTTTGTCCTTAATCTTATTCAGATGGGGGCAGGTTTTGCCCAAGATCTCCAGCTGAATATCCACAAAGGTATTCAGGTACTCGTCCTGCTTCTCCGGGTGCTGTGCCATCAGTTGGCTCAGGGGCGTACCCTCAATATACTCTCTGGTAATGGCCCACTTGCCGTCCACCTTGCTTACATTCAGCAATTTGGGAATCCGCAGACCGGTCTCTTCTACCCGAGCCATATTCAGTGCCTCGTTAAGCACATCGGCCTTGGAAAAGGTCTCGTCAAACACCTTGACTACCTTGTCGCCGTCTTTATAGATAACTTTATGCTCGCGCTCTTTCAGTGCTTTCATACAGATAACCTCCCTTATTCTTTGCCGTAGTAGGCACGCAGATACATATCCTTAATTTCGCTCATCAGAGGCAGGCGGGGATTGGCGCCGGTGCACTGGTCATCGAATGCCTGCTCCACCATATCGTCCAGGGTGTCCAGGAAATACTTTTCGTCCACGCCGTATTCCTGAATACTCTTCTTAATACCAACATAGTCTTTCAGCTCGTCGATCTTCTTGATCAGACCTTCCAGCTTGTCAGCATCCGTGCGACCCTTAACGCCAAGAGCGTCTGCCACCTCGGCATAGCGTGCCAGGGTGTGGGGGTGGTCATACTGGGGGAAGGTGCCCATCTTTGTAGGTACTTCCGCCGCGTTGAACCGCAGTACATAGTCGATCATCAGTGCGTTTGCCACACCGTGGGGCAGGTGGTGGAACGCGCCCAGTTTATGCGCCATAGAGTGGCACACACCCAGGAACGCATTGGCAAATGCCATACCGGCCATGGTGGCTGCGTTGGCCATCTTCTCACGAGCCACCGGATCGTTGGGGCCGTTGTCGTAGGCACGGGGCAGGTACTGGAAGATCATCTGCAAAGAGCGGATGGCCAGACCGTCGGTATAATCGGTAGCCATCATGGAAGCGTAAGCCTCCAGGCAGTTGGTCACTGCGTCAATACCGGAAGCAGCAGTCAGGCCTTGGGAGCAGACATGTGGAAGTCCGCATCAACAATAGCCATATTGGGCATCAGCTCATAGTCCGCCAGCGGGTACTTCACGCCGGTGCGCTCATCGGTAATTACGGCAAAGGGCGTTGCCTCGGAACCGGTACCGGCTGAGGTGGGAACAGCAATGAAATACGCCTTTTCGCCCATCTTGGGGAAGGTGTACACACGCTTACGAATATCCATAAAGCGCATAGCCAGATCCAAGAAGTCCACTTCCGGATGCTCGTACATCACCCACATGTCTTTCCGGCTGCCGCGATCGGCGGAGCCGGCCGCCCAACCAGGGCG
>ENA-OQAL01000287-OQAL01000287.1-human-gut-metagenome-genome-assembly--contig:-NODE-287-length-12822-cov-3.570697_pt1 | contig 12822 bp, 25 predicted proteins | sample MGYA00242491_ERZ504519 | MGnify/ENA primary metagenome ERZ504519 (study PRJEB26092, sample SAMD00036260) | human gut metagenome | host: Homo sapiens | study: EMG produced TPA metagenomics assembly of... | reverse complement strand
CTTTTGCTTTCATTGTTGTGTTGTTTAATTTAATTTCTAATAATCTGCATACGAGTTGTGGGTGGATATATACTAAATACCGTTGGCTATTCACTTGACTTTGCCTGTTTCAGTTCTTCCCAGATTCTATTTCTGCATATGATGTTATTCAGGTGATTCTACGTTGTCAATGATGAATGAACAATTATAAGAATAGATGCTATGTAAAGGCTATTACTTTTCCGTTTCTAATGCTTTGTTCAGTTCTTCTTCAGATACTTCTTTTTTCAATAGCCAGTGGTATACGTTTTGATTTCCCATTGTGACTGCATAAGCTTGTACAAATTCCCATCCTTGTTTTCCGAAGTAGTTCATTGCATCCACCATAGAATTGAATTCTATATTCTTCCCGTTTTCGTCTTTCATATATGATATACCTTTCCAGAAAGACGTTTCCTGGCCATAGTCAACTTGAACTTTAACTTTGTTACTCATTAGTTTTGTAGTTCCAACAAGTTCGCAGTAAATATAATTTTCTGCATAAAGTCCAACTGTACTAATAATAAGTGCAAGTGCGATAAAAATAAATCTTTCTATATTATCCTATTTACGTTCATTATTAGCTATTATCAGTTCCGCTTCCAGTTCCTTGATTCTTCTCTGCATTATAAGTTCTTAATCCATTTTTTGCCTGATGGTGTTTCTGTGTATATCCAAAATGCAACGGCTATAACCGCCAGTACTATAAAAATAAATAATCCTGCATTCATACTTTACAAACTTTCAAGCCATCTTTTACCAGATTTTGTATTGAGCCAAATGGCTATAGCTATTCCTACTATTGCCATTACCGAGAATAATGCTATCAATGCTTCCATATCCTATTCATTTTATTATTTTATATCCAATATATGCAAAAATGTATGTTACGAATGCTCCAATTGAGATAATAATCCAAGACTCAAGATTGTTTTCTTGAATGATAACTGAAGCTGTACTGCCTATAACAAGTGTTGCAAATGATAATTTTGCCAAATCATAGAAGAACTTGCCGAGGTTTTCACGGCTTGCTTTGTCACGTTCCTTTCGTTCTTCTTTCGCTTTTCTGTTTTCTTCAAAGTTACTATTATACGATTTGTTTGCCAATATATAATGCTACTTGTGTCTCAAGGCGTTTGTTTGTTGTTTCTAATTCCTTGATTCTTCCATGCAGGTTGTTGATGGTGTCCTGCTGGAAGGCTATGGTGTCAATCAGCTTGCTTAATCTGTCGTTTTCGTTTGAAGCAGTTGGCTGTTCAGATGTCAGCAGCATTTCTCCTGTACCTTGTATTAACCAGTTAGTATCAATATCGCTAAAATGCGATGCAAGTCTATAGATTAATTCAAAATCAATAGTGTTACTTTTTTTATTACAATATTTATTGAGCGTTTGAATAACTAAATCCTATTTCTTTAGATAAGGAACGTTGATTTAAAGACTTGTATTCCATTAGTTGTTCTAAAACGTTCAATAAGTCCATTATTAATTTCCTGCTTATCCATATATCCTACATAAATGTTAAAAATAGCTATATTGCGATATTTTTACAAGAAAACATTTTCATATATCGCAATATTGCGATACCTTTGCAATACAATCAATCACACATACAAAAATAGAAATTAAACGAATAATTGAAAATGAAAACTGATGAATTTTTCTACGAAAATGAAGCTGAAAGTCTTAAAGCTGACATCGAAAAAGCAAAGTCTATGACAGAAGAAGAGATGCAATCTTACTTCAATACAGACGACAGCAAGGAAGATTTCATAAGTTTTCTTGAAAATGAACTCAAAGTTTCTGAAAGCAACATTGAAAATGATGATGATTTCAGCAGTGTTGACCCCGGCTTTGCAAGTGAAGCCGATTATTTGAGATACAAATTTGCGTAATAAAAACCTCACTAAAAGTCAAAACCATTATGGAAATTAAACCAACCAAGTATCAGCCAGGACAGAAAGTCTGGACACTTATAGGAATGAAGGCTGAAGAGAAAACAATCAAGGGTATCAACATCAGTGTAGATTCCGACGGAGTACAGAAGAACTACTATTACATGTTGGTTCCAAAAGAAAAGGAATGCTCCAGTGAAGCATTTGCATCCTATTCCGAGAAAGAACTTTTTAGTTCAAAGGAAGAGATGAGAATGAGTGTTTTCGGTGATTGACAAATCACATCCCGGTGTGGCCTGACCGCCTATCCGGGAACAATAGAGAAGAGTTCCTTGACATCTTTTGGCTGACGGACATACTGGTATGGTATAGTAATTCACCGTGGATAACGGGCGGTCCGACAGAGTGTAGAATTGTAGCAATTCGGCCTATTGTAATAGGTTTTACGATATGATATAGCTGGAGTAGCTTAACGGTAGAGCGCAACACTGGGTTATAAAAAATAGATGAATGCAATAATGATTATCGTTGATGTGAGGGTTCGACTCCCTTCTCCAGCCCTAATTCAAATTAGTTTGTTATGGTTATAGATAATTCGATAGAAACTGCCGAGTCATTGAAAAATCTATTTGCAATGCTTTATTTTGTGGCAGCATGGGCATTCGGCATGGTTTCTCCATGCCTTGTTTATGAAATATGGAAATCGTGTAAGGAAGAGCGACCTTTTGATTTTAACGGAGCCAATTATTGGTGTCCTATTGCGATTGTGATGTTGGTCATTTCTTCTGTATTATGTATGATTTCTTTTTTCTTTATGATTGCTGAGCTTCTTTTGAGATTCGTTAATTGCTTGGATTAAGCAATTTTCTGTAGTCTCTTCAAATTTCGTGAATGCTTCCTCGTATTTATTGATTTTATCGGGGTATGGCAAATCCTTGCTGTATATTATGTCTCTGAGTTCATCATAAAAGCAGTGAGGAACTTTTGTACGAGTGAATCATATTTTTTCATAAAAGTCCTTTTATCAAGGTAGAAAATGCAATTTTCAGGTTCTTGTTTTTTCATGTCAATAAGAGGCTCATAAGCTATCTTATTCAATTCAAGGATGTCTGTTTGCCCATTGAGGATGTCAATCAGGTTGATGTTTCTCATTGCTGCCTTGTATGAAAGAAAAGAGTCGAGGAATTCTGATATGGAATTGACGGAGTTTGAGTAGAAGGTTTTGAATTTAGTTCTTTTTTTCTGATACTCAACTTGTAAAGTTCTCTGATAAAAAAGAATATAATTCCTACTAGTAATGATAAGGAATCTAAGTGGTTAAGAAGAAGTTCGATAAAATGTTTCATAATCTTAATTTTTTTAGTTTTGACAGCGTAAAATTAAGAAATCCCTCCGGAGAAATCCCATGATTATAAAATTCTGGAGGGAACATTCCGAGGTTGTTTAATGGCAGAACGGCACCAGTCTGAGGGCATAAAGACTTTGGGTGCAGGTGGCGGTTCGAATCCGTCTCTCGGAGCGAATTTAAATTTAGTTGTTATGAGAATTTTGTCATATATCTGGTTTGCCATATTGTCTTTTAAAATACTGGCACCGTTTATCTGGTCATTGGCCGTAACATCCTGCTCTTTGGGCTTGTTGTACAGCGCACTTTCTACTCAGGGAAAGTTGCAGGGATTCTGGACGCTTGTGTGCGTAATATTTGTTGTGTGTTCGTTTAACTTGAATGTTGTAACGTGGAAGGAGATATGGAAAAAGTAGTTGAAAGAAAACCTGTTATTGCTACCCTTCGTAACATGAAGGTTGGCAGTGATGAGGTGTTCAATATTGACCAGAAGATTACGGTCATGAATACGATAACTTGCCGTCTTGATAAGGAGAGACGTAATGGTATGAAATGGACTTGCATTTCAGATCGTGAAAAGGGAGTAATAATTGTAACGCGTGTTAGCTGATGGTGTTCGAATTAAATGGGAAGTTTATGACTACAATATTGTCAGATAATACAGCAGGAATGATTCTTGAGAACATACTTCTTGCAATGGAAGGAATAAAGTTCAGCAAGTCTCAGGCATCAGGAATAGTCGGTTCCGAGAATCGGTTGGAAAAGCTTGTTGAGAGCGGTAAGATACGTGCTGAGAAGAAGGCAGATTGTCAGAACGGAAAATGGTTCTGCAATGGTGCTGATGTGTTAAGGTACTGTTCGTACAAGAAGAGACATAAAAAAGGAACAATCTAAAGCCTGTGAAGGTGGTTATTTTCTACATAAATGTTTACGTTTTAATTTCTTGGTGTACGGACTGGCTTGTGAAAGTCGTCCGTACTATTTTTTTTCTGGCACTTGGTCTAATGGTAGAACATCGGCATAATTCCATTCCATGTTTGTTTGTTAGTGTTAGAAATCTCTATTGTTAGTCGAAGATGCGGGTTCGATTCCCGTAGTGCCCACAAATAATCTCAAAAATAAAGAATATGGAAACGAAAGAAATAACTAAGACTATTTACATCGCTAATGATGGAAAAGAGTTTCTTACAGAAGAAGAATGTAAGGAGCATGAAACGTATGTGAAAGAGATTTTGCGAAATATTTCCTATTTCTGCATCCGTTGCAATCCTGATTTAACTGAAACAGGATGCTATATGCATAGAATATATGCAGCAGTCCTTTCTAAAAATGGATTATTCAGTGAAGAAATCGCATTTCAATGGGCTTTAAAGAAGTTTGGTAGTTACTTAGGAGAAAGCGTAATGGGATATGGTTTCCAACCACGCTTTAGTGTGAGTGAAGTTTCTAAAGAAGAATATGAAGAATGTCCTGCTACTATATGGGGAGGCACTCCATTGAAAAGTGAGAAAATATTCCTTAGTCCTAAATCGGTAGAGGGATTTCCTGAAATATTGACTACATGAAAGAATGGGGATTTAAATAATATGCCATACTACAACAAGAAACCTAAAAGAAGAAAGAAATCCGTTATTGAATCCGAAAGTAGGGCGAAGATAGCGCAGGGTTTTCATCCGTGCGGCATCGGTTATCCGTTGACTCTATCTGAAGGTAACGCGAATCGGAAGGATTGATTGTGTGTGATGTACCCCGGGGAATATGCTCCGGGGTTTTATTTATCATAATGAGAACAAAGGTTAAGGCGTAAAAATGGCGAAGTTTCGGATTGCAAAACTTGACTATCTGAACTACCTTTACAGATGTAAAGAACTAAAAGTCAAACCATTAATATTTTAATTATGGCTGAAAGAAAAGCTAAAACAGACGTTCCTGAAAAAGATAATCAGGAAGAAAAACAGGAAGAAAAAGAAGTGCAACAGACACTTTCTGACAAAATTGTGAACATAAGAACCCTGAGAGCAAACGAGATTGAATGCCGAATAGGTACAATCAATGAGAAAGGATGCACATTGTTGCTGTACAAGGATGCCCGTGTGGATATGAGACTTCTTGATGAGGTGTTCGGACCAATGAACTGGAAGAGAGACCACGAAGTTGTGAACGGAAACCTATTCTGTACCATATCAATCTATGATGAAAAGAAAAAGGAATGGGTGAGCAAGCAGGATGTCGGAACTGAATCCAATACGGAAAAGGAGAAAGGTCAGGCTTCCGATGCATTCAAGCGTGCCGGATTCAACTGGGGGATTGGTCGAGAACTTTACTCGGCACCTTTTATTTGGGTAAAACTTGAATCAAACGAAATCTTTAAGAGCACTTCGGGAAAATGTTCTACTTATACTAAGTTCTCTGTAAGTGAGATTGAGTATGACGAGAACAGAGAGGTTAGTAAATGTATCATTGTAGACAACAATGGTGTGATAAGATACCAGTTCCCTATGCCAAAGGAAAAGAAGTCTGAAAAGACTCAGCAAAATTCAAGTGTATTTTCCGGTAAACAGCTAAAGGAAGCGATTGATGAAGTAAGGGTATGTAAGAGTCGAGCCGAAGTTAATGCTGTGTGGAAAAAATACGCTGCTATGCAAAACAATCTTGAGTTTAAGAACGAGATTCAAACAATGTGTAAAAGATTTCCAAAATGATAGAGTTAGTTAAGTCAGGTGTGGTTTTCAATGAAGAGAACCACACCTATTTCCTGGGCGACAAGCAGCTTTCAGGAATAACGGGAATGATTAAGAGACAGTTGTTCCCGGATAAGTATAAGGATGTTCCTCAGTTCGTCTTAGAAAGGGCTGCAGAAAGGGGAACAAAGGTTCATCATGACTGCCAGTTTGCAGACGTTACAGGATTTGAGCCTGAAAGCCAGGAGGCAGTCAGTTATATTATGATACGTACTGGTGCCGGTTATTCTGCACTTGACAATGAATACACTGTATCAGATGAAGAGCACTTCGCTTCAAACATTGATTGTGTCTGGGAGAAGGATGGCACTATAGCACTTGCCGACATCAAGACAACGTATAAGCCTGATATTGAATACCTCGAATGGCAGTTGTCAATATATGCGTACCTGTTCGAAAAGCAGAATCCTGAGCTGAAGGTTTCTAAACTGTACGGTGTATGGCTTTACAATGAAAAGTCAGAGCTTATTCCACTTGTCCGGAAATCTGACGTGGAGGTCAAAAGGCTGTTGCAGTGTGAGATTGATGGAACACGTTACCTTGATACTGAAACTGCACTTGAACACAAGCAGGATGAAGTACAGCTATTGCCAAAGGACGTGATAAACAAATATCTTGAAGCTGTAGCGGAAGTTGAGAGAATACAGCCGTTCATTGACGGTTTCAAGGATTCGTTGAAACGCGCAATGGTTGAACACGATGTCAAGTCGTGGGACACAGGTGTATTGAAAGCTACCATAACACCTGCAGGAATCAAAAAATCTTTCGACACTAAGAGGTTTCAATCTGAGCATCCCGAGTTGTATAAACAGTACATCAAGGAGACTGAAACTGCTGCATCTATAAGAATCACATTAAGAAAGGAGGAAGAAAATGCTTAATAAGGTAATGCTGATAGGGCATCTTGGAAAGGACCCTGATGTAAGAACGCTTGATTCCGGAACGAAAGTCTGCCAGTTCACACTGGCAACGACGGAAAAGGGATACACGTTGCAGAATGGTACTCAGGTACCGGACAGGACAGAGTGGCACAACCTTGTACTATGGAAGGGGCTTGCTGAGGTTGCAGGTAAATATCTTCACAAGGGAGACAAGGTTTTTATCGAAGGTAAAATCAGATCCAGAAGTTATGAAGATAACAGTAAGGTGAAGAGATATATCACAGAGATATTCGCAGATAACATGGAGATTCTTTCCACAACATCTAAGAGTGGTTCACAGAATAATGTTTCTGAAGCTCCATTACCATCAGAGACTCCAAGTGATGATTTACCGTTCTGATTATGGAAGCTACTATAATTAAGAAAGACGGTAAGGCCACCATGGACAAGGATTTCAACTTCATGCTAAGTCTTCTCCGTAATGGTGAATATACTCTTACCATCAAGAGAAAGACTAAGCCCAGGACGCTTGACCAGAACGCGCTCATGTGGATGTGGTTCAGGTGCGTGGGTGGTGCCTTACGTGAGTTCACCGGTGAAGCGTACTGGAGTACAAAGGAAGGGGTGGAAACGATACATGACCTGTATTGTAAGAAATTCCTTACGAAGATGGTTATCACCCCGAAAGGTGAGAGGACGGAACTTGCAAGGGGCACAAAGGGACTTAGCACAATGGAGATGTCACATTTCCTGGATGCCGTCAAGACTGATATAATGACTGAATACGGAATACAGCTACCGTTACCTACAGACCAATATTATTCGGCGTTTGCCGCCGAGTACGAAACCAAATATTAAATATGGCAATAATTAAAGATTACGAACCGGAAGAACTGAAATTTGTTCTTCCGGAAGCAGTTCGGGAACAGTTTCCATTGGAACTGCATTTTGAGAACGCTGAGAGTGAGAAAGACATCCTTAAGGCAGTGAATGAACACTTCAATGCTTTGTTCCCTGAGAACGAGATGGCGCTGCGTTACATGGATGATGTGGAGAAATCGGACCTTCGTGGGAAATACTGCAAGCTTGTAGAGCAGGAGCTTCCTGAAGCTGAGAATGCTTTGTTGAACGCTAAGGAGGAAGCCAAACGCATCAAGACGGATGCTGAGGAAAGGTTGAATTCATTGAGCAAGCAGATTAAGGATTACGCTGCAAAAGTACAGGAAGGAACGGATGAAAAGAAACTTCCGGCTACAAAGACATTCCGTATCGCTTTGAATGGGTATTTCCTGTATTATTCCATTCTTAACGGTAAGGTCGTACTGGCCAAATCTGAAAAGATTCCATCCTACGATAAATCATCATTGTGGGCTCAGGAAGATAAGAACCGTGTAGCAATGATGGAGCTGTTCGGTCTTGACTTCCCTGCTCCTGAGAAACCTTCTGATGAAGAGTTTGACAAGGAACATGACATGCTTCCAGATAATGATGGTGAAGTTATGGGTGAAGAAGAATTCAATGACGCTGTAGGTGATGAGTAGATTGCAGCATAAGCGTGGCCGCAAGTCCAATTATGCACGTTCTCTTAACAATCCATATTGGGAAAAGGTTGCAAGGAATGTGAGGTTAAGGGATGGGCATAAGTGCAGGATTTGCGGAGCACGCTATCCTTTGGAAGTGCATCACAAGAGATATAAGGTAAATGGTGTTTCAATTGTTGGAAAGGAACTTGAATACCTTGACTGCCTTGTCACTCTGTGCGCTTCCTGTCATGAAAAAGTTCATAAAGGAATAATCAGAATATGAAGTTTCAATTAAGAGATTACCAGCAGAATGCCAGTAATGCAGCTATATCACACTACAAACTGAAAAACGGTAGAAATTATCTTATGGTATTGCCTACCGGTGCCGGGAAAAGCCTCATCATAGCTGACATAGCAGCAAGGCTGAATGAACCGTTGCTGGTGTTCCAGCCTAACAAGGAAATCCTGGAACAGAACTTCGCAAAGTTGCAGACATACGGAATCTTTGATGCCGGATGCTATTCTGCCTCTGTCAAGAGAAAGGATATAAACAGAATTACCTTCGCCACTATCGGTAGCGTATATAATCACATGGAAGATTTCAAGCATTTCAGGTATATTCTTATTGATGAATGCCATTTGGTTAATCCGACAGAAGGAATGTATGCTGATTTCTTCGCAGCTGCTGAGAGACGTATTATCGGACTTACTGCTACTCCTTACAGATTGTGCAGCACGATGAACGGTTCGATGCTTAAATTCCTTACAAGAACCAGACCGAGAGTATTCAGTGATGTCATATATTATTGTCAGGTTAGCGAACTCTTAGCAAGGGGATTTCTAACAAAACTGAAATATTATGACCTGACAAGGATAGAACTCGTGAATGTCAGAAGAAATTCTACCGGTGCTGACTTCGATGAAGCGAGTCTTTCAAAGGAATTTGAACGTGTTGACCTGTATGGCTATCTGATTAGCATGGTAAGAAGGTTGCTGGCTCCTAAGAGTGGAATACCGAGACGTGGAATACTGGTGTTCACGAGGTTTGTAAAGGAGGCTGAAATGCTAACCAATGAGATTCCGGACAGTGCAGTGGTCAGTGGAACGACTCCGAAGAAAGAACGTGAACGGATCTTGTCAGATTTCAAGTCCGGAAAGATAAAGGTTGTTGCAAATTGCGGTGTACTCACTACAGGATTTGATTATCCTGAGCTGGATACAATCGTTCTTTGCCGGCCTACTATGTCACTTGCATTGTACTACCAGATGGTAGGTCGTGTTATCCGGCCATACCCAGGGAAGGAGGGTTGGGTGGTTGACCTGTGTGGAAACATTAAAACATTCGGTAAGGTAGAGGATTTGAGGATTGAGCAGCCGGAAAAAGGTAAATGGATGATAAAGACAAACGGGAAACAATTAACCAATGTAATACTATAGATTATGTATGTGATAAGAGGACAGATACCAAGTAAGAGTAACTGTTATAAGATAGTAAATGTCGGTGGTCATGCAAAGCTGGCCAAACAGAAGGTTCTTACTGAATATGAAAAGAATTTCTATATCCAGTGTCCGGAACGTGGTAGGATGGTAAAGGGATATTTCAAGCTGAAAGCAAAGATATATTATTCAAGTAACCGACCGGATCTGGACAATTCTCTTAAGATTCTTCTTGATTGCCTGCAGCAGACCAAGACGATTGATAATGACAGATATTGTGTTCAAATAGACATTCAGAAGTTCATCGACAAGAAGGAACCACGTATCGAATATGAGGTAACTCCGATTGAGTTCTGAAAGTAGGAGGTACTTATGGCCAGACCAAACAAGCAGGGAATTGATTATTTCCCATTTGATGTTGATTTTTTCTCAGACATAAAAATCAGGAAGATTGCAAGGGCATGCGGTTCACAGGCTACTTCCATACTAATCTGCCTGCTGTGTAATATCTACAAGGATAAAGGGTATTACATTTTGTGGGATGAAGATTTGCCTTTTGTTATTGCTGACACTGTTGGGGTTTCCGAGGGCGCTGTAAAGGAAGTTATATTGAAGGCTCTGCAAGTTGATTTTTTGACCAGGACATATACAATAAGCATAATGTACTTACCTCGTTAGGTATTCAGAAGCGATTCAAAGTCCGCGGTTTACAAGAGAGAAAAAATTGAGTACATTGAAGAATAATATGGTTTCTGATGTCAGAAAAATAGTTTCTGACGTCAAAAACCAAGTTTCTGATGTCAGAAGTACACAAAGTAAAGTAAAGAAAAGTAGAGTAAAGAAAAGTAAAGAAAATGATAAAGAAATATCTCCAGAAGGAGATACAAAGAAAGACGAGCTTTCTTTGAATCCTCATCCGCAAATAGAGCATGTTGATTTTGTCAGATTGCAGGAATACTTCAATACTACTTTCAACGGTAAATTGTCAATGGTCGTGAACATGACCGAAGCAAGGCGAAAGGCTGTCAAGGCAAGAATAGCCCAGTACGACAAGGAAACTGTATTCACCGTATTGAAGAAGGTGGCTGCCAGTCCATTTCTTTTAGGGTGTAACGACAGAAACTGGAAGTGCGATTTTGACTGGATTTTCAAGGCTGGAAACTTCACTAAGATATTGGAGGGTAATTATGACGAAAAACGAAATAACAATACGGCAGGAGGCAGAAAGGAATCAGTTAGCCGTCTTAAAGGCCTCGCCGAAGCAATACTTACAGATTCTGAAACCTAAGAGTATCGATGATGTTTTTGCATCATCAGTGCCGGCACTTGTAAAAGTTGCCATGGAATTCGGAGAAAATCATGCACGTGCAATTGTTGTGATATTGCTGTCGGAGGTTGTGGATTTCTTCAATGCGTCAAATACAATGAATGATTCACAGGTAGCCATTACAACTGATTTAATTATCGAGGAATATCCGTATTTCAAGATTGATGATTTGAAGTTGGCTTTCCGAAATGCTATGAAGGGTAGATACGGAGAGATATATAATCGTCTGGATGGCTCTGTTATCATGGGATGGCTGAATCAATACAATCGTGAGAGATGCGCTAAGGCTGACGTAATATCGTACAATGAGCATAAGGTAAGAGTTCAGGAGGAATCTGGGTTGTATTATGATGATTACCGCAAACAATTGAAGGTCTGGCATCACATGGAGACAAGAGTGCACAGGAAGCGCTCCGTAGATCTGATGATATACTTTCCTTCATGAAAGAGAAGAAACTTGAAAGACTGAAAAAACAGCTTGAAGAGTATGACTGCAAACATAAGGGTGTATGAAATAAAGTTCAACGAAAAGGGCTTAGGAAAAAGGATGAGATATGTAGTCATTTTGAATGGTACAATGTCCATCTTACAGTTAACGGACATTGTATTGTACGTGTTAGCATGGATAAGATGAATGCGTTTGAAAAGACTGTTGAACGTGAATTTATTTCAGTGATTAAAAGGCTATAAAAATGGCGAAGTTTCTGTTTGCAAAACTTGTCATTCTGAACTATCTTTACTGATGTAATAAACTAAAAGTCAAACCAATAAATATTAAAATTATGGCACAAATCGAAAAATACCGGTGATGTACATACATACTTCACCGATGAATCCTCGTAAAACTTTTGATGAAGCGAAGATTGAGGAACTCGCTCAGAATATTGAAGAACAGGGCTTGTTACAGCCTATCACAGTCAGGAAAATCAGCGATGAAGAAACACATATTGATGAAGAAACCGGCGAGGTTGTATCTGTAGAACCGAGGTACGAGATTGTATGCGGTGAAAGACGTTTCCGAGCATGGAATATGCTGGCTAAAAAATCTGACAAGTACAATGAAATACCTTGCATAGTAAGGGAAATGACTGACGAACAGGCTTTCGATGCTATGATAACAGAGAATTTGCAGCGCCAGGATGTAGATCCTGTTGAGGAAGCGATAGCATTTTCCTTGCTTCTTGAAAACGGAAATGCGGTTGAGGACATTGCTGTCAGATTCGGTAAGTCAATCAGATTCATTCAGGACAGAGTTAAGCTGAAAGGGCTTATTCCTGAGCTTATAGATATGTTAAGACAGGAACTTATCCCAATATCAGGAGCAATGTTGCTGGCTAAACTCGATATAGATGCGCAGAAAGAATTCTATAATGAGAACGTGAATGGTGAGAGTGCTGCAAGCATATCTGATATAAAAGGAATATATTGATGACTTGTTCTGTGTTATTGATAAGGCACAGTTCTTTTCTGAGGATAATTTCAGTGATTCGATTCCATCATGTTCCGGATGCATCAATAATACGGCAAATCATGGGTGCCTTTTCTATGAAATGAAAGGAAAGGAACAGAAGTGCATTAATCGTGAATGTTTCGAGAAGAAGCAGCAGGAATATGTCAAATACCGTGTCATGAAGGAGGCTGACAATCTTGTTAAAAA
>ENA-OQAL01000286-OQAL01000286.1-human-gut-metagenome-genome-assembly--contig:-NODE-286-length-12842-cov-4.043728_pt1 | contig 12842 bp, 10 predicted proteins | sample MGYA00242491_ERZ504519 | MGnify/ENA primary metagenome ERZ504519 (study PRJEB26092, sample SAMD00036260) | human gut metagenome | host: Homo sapiens | study: EMG produced TPA metagenomics assembly of... | reverse complement strand
TTTTCTGATGAAAAAGGAATGGTTCTTCTTCCCGTTGGGAATCATATTCCGAAAAATGGGAGGTATCCCCGTACACCGCGACAAGCGTACTTCTATGGTAGACCAACTGGTGCAACGCATTGAAAAAGTGACACATTCCATCTGGCCATTACACCGGAAGGAACACGTTCGGCTAATCCCGACTGGAAAAAGGGATTCTATTACATTGCCTTGGGGGCAAAAATTCCGATTGTATTGATTGGAATAGATTATGAAAAGAAGTGCATTACAGCAGGAAAATACCTCTTGCCCACGGGTGACATTGAAAAAGACATGAAGGAAATCAAGTTATATTTCAAGGATTTCAAAGGAAAACACCCTGAGAAATTTACCATAGGAAATATTGACTGAAATGAATAAAAAAAAACGTCCTTGCGTTCGTTACCAAACGCAAGGGCGTTTTCTTTTAAACGCAAGTGCGTTTCAACCAAAACGCTTTGACGTTTTATCTAAAATGCACTTGCGTTTTGAATGAAACGTAGGATCGTTTTTACCTAAGTTCAAAAGAGGTTTGAAAAAGAGGAATTAGATTAATTTTCACATATATTTGAGACAATCTCTTCTTTCTCGTAATCAGGAATACAAATACTGAATTGAATCAAATCATAAACCAAATTTATATCCCACAGAAAGAGTTAGAGTGTGATAGTTGGCCCCAATTACGTCATTTTTACCTTCCTTACCCAGCGAAAGATCATATTGTAGCTTCGCATACCAATGATTAGTTTCTATGCCTATATTTGAAGATACTCCCCAATCAAAGTTTCGAGCCTCTTCATAAAGAAAAAGATTGGAATTGCCCATTGCATCCTCTCCATACATAAAACCATCGTAATACTGTTCATATTTCCCTGGATAAGCTCCATTCATGTAATAAGGATTACTATCAAAGCGGTTTTTCAAACAGAAAGCAACATAAGGTCCTACGCCAAAAAAACATTTTCGTATTCTTATTCAAAGTCCATCTAAATTGAGCCAGCACTGGAATTTGTAAAAAATGTCTTGTCTGTGACACATTTTCCGTCCATGTAAACTTTCCATTGCTATAAGTTCCTCCATTGGAAATAGAATAGCCTCTAAATGTATAGAACAATCCCGATTCTATACCAAAATGATTGGTCAAATTAAAATCTACAGAAACACCAATTTTTTTTTGCAGAAGGTCTCCATTCTTGTCCCCATCCGTATCTCTGTACAGCAGAAATACCCATTTCAGGAGCCAATGTCACATTTTGAGCATACAAACTACAGATGCTTGTCATCAGCATACAAACCATTACGACTTTTTTTCTTCATAATTTTCTAATTTAGAATTTTAAACTTACTTTCATGCCTCTTCTTCCTACGAAGAAAAAAGAAAACGGCACAAATATATACAATCAATATTGTATTTATATATCGTAATAGTTGTCCTTTACGTAATTTTCGAGAATTTACACTTAAGCCATCATTAAGTTCGATATTTCAAATATAATATAAAGAAGATTTCGCAAAATTAAAATTTCGCGAGGCAATCACACGTCAGTATACAATTAATAATCAACATCTTAAGTAAAAATCATAGCACAATTTATTTCTATTTAGAGATTATTCCAACCCGACATAGACTAAAAACAAAAGTATCACATCCAAAAACGCCTCTTCCCCAAAGGTACTTTTTACCATCCAAGACTCTCTTTAAAGTAATTATTTTCCGCCTGAATTTTCAAAGTTCCTCAACAATTTGTAAAGGAATCCCTGTATATTCGGAAATTTTTTCGGATGAGACAGAATCCCTTTTTCATCGCGATTGCAATACTTACAACGGAAGACTTGGATTGATCATGAAACAATAAACTGGAAAGATGTTTAATAGCCTTTAAAATCCTTTCTTTATCCGGCTCTTTACCAAGATTAATTCCGCTAAACTCTGATAGTCTGTCATGAAGTGTCATATAGTAAACTCCTCCAACTATCAAGGCTGAGATAGCTACAATGTCTGTATCTGAATCCGAGAACAGATTTGCAAATTTCTTACACAAAGGAAGAGTATGCAATTCTCTTAACTGGGCTGTACGGTGACTTATTTCATTATCCGTTGCTATTTCCCATCTTAACAACTCTTGCATGATTTTATTATCCCATAAAGAATTGAAAAGATTACATAGAATGTTCTCATAATATTCCTGACCATTCTTACCTAGATCAGCAACTTTAATCACATCACTAAACCAATAATCAAATTTCTTAACATACTCATCAATAAATGCATCAAGATCCTTGTATCTCCTATAAAACTGTACAGGCTCTATTTCAGCTTCCTGCATTATACCCGTAGCGGTCAAACAACTGAATCCATCTTTTTGTATTAAAAGTAGTGGCTGCCTCCCAAAATCGATTTCTCCACATCTTTCTGCACTTCTTCTTTTTCCTACGTTTTTTCCATCCTATTTCATTGCGTTACTTGTTGTTCTTTGAACACATCGATTAAACTATTAAACGGTAAAAATACTATTTTTATTATACCTTCACAATCTTAATCAGATTAAAATACTTATATACACAATTGAAACGATTTGGTATCTATAAAAAAGAATAGGAACCGCCTTGTTTTACATAAAGACGGTCCCTATTCTCATATCCTTTTAAAATCTGCTTACAGCAGGGAAGAAATATATTCCTTCATTTCAGGAACTGCACGACGTGCTTCCTGATACAGCTTATACTGTGCCAGTGTACGCACATAGTTGTGTTCGGCATATTTTATCTGATAATATGTATCCCCGTTGATATAGTCAGCCAGGAAACGTACTGCCTGCATATATGGGAACAACATCACAGCGTATGGCAGCATTTCTATCTCCAGCGGAGTAAGGAAACTCTTGGCCGATTCGATGTATCCCTTGGCAAAGGCACGGAAAATATCCATGTTGAAATGAATCTTGTTCAAGTCAGGTTCATCTTCAGGAGCCGTATTTCCGGCAGAACGAAGGAAATCACCGAAATCAGAGAAGACGAAACTTGGCATGGTCGTATCCAAATCGATTACGCACAATACGTTTCCATCTTTATCAAACAACATGTTGGATACCTTCGTATCACAATGGCAGATACGTTTCGGAAGTTTTCCTTCCCGATACAGACGTTCTGCAGCACACATTTCATCTGCATCTTTCTCAATATCATCTACCAGTGACTGTACCTTCTCCATACGTCCGGCTGCATTCTGCGCCACAGCTTCACGCAACTGCTGCATACGGAATTCCATATTATGGAAATCGGGAATGGTTTCCCCTAACTTTTCAGGCAGGTCGGCCAACATGGCTTCAAACTCACCAAATTTCACACCTACCAGATAAGAAGATTCGGGAGTTACCGCTTCCAGTGTTTGTGATTCCGGAATGAACACACACACACGCCAGTAGCGTTCGCCATCAAAATAATATGTTTTTCCTTCGGCAGTCGGTACAAAGCGGAGGACTTTGCGGTCTATATCCGTTTCATGAGCCTTTTTCAGTTTCTCGCGAATATGACGAGTCACACATTCAATGTTGTGTTGAAGAAGTTCCACATCCTTGAAAACCTGATGATTGACACACTGCAATATGTAATCGCAAGCCTGCGGATCTTCTGTCTGAACTTTATAAGTCTGATTAATCAAACCGGCTGTCAAAGGAATTATTTCCCCTACCTTTCCACCTCCGGAAATTGTGCAATAATTTCATTAAGTGACTTCATGGTTAGCAAATAAATTAGGTTTATTATATTATTTAATTAGAATCTATACTTATTCAATATACCTTTTAAAATATTCTGATTTTTCTACACTGCAAATATAGGGAAGTTTTTTACGGATTACCTTCATCTCATTGTAATATTTTCTACAAAATCTTTGCAGAATAACAAAAAGTTTATAGATTTGCGCCCGTTAATAAAACTAGACTCTATGAAAGCCACCATGAAAACACTCTCAGCAATTCTGATTTGCTGTTTTTATTTCTACTATACAAATGTATGGAGAAAATATTCAACGCCCTGAAAGCGAAAACTATGTAAAAGGAGTAGAAGCTCTCAATGAAGGAAACCCTGAAGCGGCTTATACTTATTTGAATGCAGAAATCAATGAGCACCCTGACAACGGATATGCACATTGCTACATGGCACTTATCTGCAACTTCTGCAATGATACCAAACTGGCACTGCAGGCATTGAACTCCAGTCTGGAACTTATTCCAGAAGCCGATACAGAATACCGTTCATTTGCACACTATTCTAGAGGCGTGCTGCTAAGCAATCTGAAAATGTGGGAACGTGCCGAAGCAGACCTGAATGAAGCAATTCGTCTGAATCCGGAGGATGTGGAAAACTACAAATCACGCGCACAACTCTATTTTGAAACTGAACGCTATGAAGAGTCACTCGACGACCTGACACGCGCACTCAAGCTTGACAGCAAAGCTGATGTAAACGACCTGATGCTGCAACTTATGGCAGTAGCTCCTACTTCCGAATTCATGGAACGCATCACTGCCACTTACCAGCAACTGGATCAGGTTACGATTCACTGATAAATCCATACAATTACGTTATACTTGAAAGCCATCTCACCCTCTGAGATGGCTTTTTCATTTGCAGGGATAAGAATGATTTTCTATTTTTGCAAAAACAATCAATTTACTAACATTTTATCAATAAAAACAGAATGAATCAAACAAAAGGGCATCCAAAAGGACTTTATTTACTCTTCGTAACTGAGATGTGGGAACGGTTCAGTTACTACGGCATGCGCGCGCTGTTCATGCTTTACATGGTACAGGCGTTGCTTTTCGACAAGGAAATGGCTTCACAAGTGTATGGCAGTTACACGGGGCTGGTGTATCTCACCCCGCTCATCGGCGGATACATTGCCGACCGCTACTGGGGCAACCGGCGATCCATCGTGGTTGGCGCACTGACCATGGCACTCGGTCAGTTCCTTCTATTCCTCAGTGCCTGCTATTTTCAGGAGGTAGCATTGGCCAAATACCTGATGTTTTGCGGACTGGGACTGCTGATTTTAGGAAACGGTTTTTTCAAACCCAATATCTCGACCATGGTGGGACGGCTCTATACACCCGATGACAACCGCAAGGACTCGGCCTTCACCATCTTCTATATGGGAGTGAACGTAGGCTCTACCCTCGCCCCGCTGGTATGCGGACTCGTAGGAAACACCGGACATCCGGAGGACTTCAAATGGGGATTCTTAGCTGCCTGCATCGGCATGATACTGGGAGCAACCGCATTCCAGATTTTCAAGAACAAATACATATGCGACCCCGATGGCAATCCAGTAGGTGTTGCCCCACAAAGAAGCGCATCAACCGCACAGCAATCAGAAACTTCTTCGCAGAGTCCACTTCGCGCACCCTTCTGATGCTCGGAAGCACCCTCCTGCTTACCTTGCTTTTCTCCATCAACTGGAATGCAGACAGCGCGCACCTGTTTGCCGATGCCGATTGGATTGGTTCACTGATTTACGCCACTACCGTCGTCATGCCGGTGATTATCATTACTGATCACTCACTGAACCGACATGAAAAGTTGCGTATCGGAGTGATTTACATCATTGCATTTTTCGTTATCTTCTTCTGGGCAGCCTACGAACAGGCCGGTGCTTCACTCACCTTCTTTGCCGACGAACAGACCGACCGCCACATCGGAGGATGGGAAATGCCAGCTGCCTACTTCCAATCGTTCAACCCTATTATGATTGTGACACTGGCCCCAATCTTTGCAGCAGTATGGTCATTCTTGGGTAAAAGAGGCATTGAGCCAAGTTCTCCCCGCAAGCAAGCCATCGGACTGGGATTGTTAGCGTTAGGCTATCTGTTTATTGCCTTCGGAGTGAAAGATATTGAGCCGGGTGTGAAAGTCAGCATGGTATGGCTCACCGGTCTTTATCTGATTCACACCATGGGCGAACTCTGTCTGGCCCCTATCGGACTTTCATTGGTGTACAAACTGTCACCAGCCCGTTTTTCTTCATTGCTGATGGGTGTATGGTACCTGAGTACCTCGGCTGCCAACAAGTTTGCTGGTCTGCTGAGCGGTTACTATCCGGAACATGGGGTAAGCAAAAGTTTCATGGGCTATCCCATTGAAAATCTGTCCGACTTCTTCATGCTTTTCGTGTTCATGAGCGGAGCAGCTGCCGTTATCCTTTTCCTGCTCTCAGGAAAATTGAAGAAAATGATGGAAGTATAAAGAACTTACTTCACATACCCATAAAAAACGCGAGCCTCTCTGTAAAAAGGTCCGCGTTTCTTTTATAATAAGTTCTTACTTTAAAGAAACTGATTATTTCATCAGTTCTGCAAGTTTTGCTTCCAAGTCCTCACCACGCAAGTCACGGGCTACGATTGTACCGTCTTTTGAAACCAGCAAAGTAGCCGGGATGGCACGCACGCCATACAAAGCCGCACCTTCACACTGCCAACCTTTCAGGTCAGACATCTGCGGCCAAGTGATGTTCAAATCTTTGATTGCCTTCTTCCAGCTTTCTACATCGTTATCCAAAGATACACCTACAATGCCGAAGCCTTTTGCCTTATATTTTGCATAAGCAGCTACCACATTCGGCATTTCCATGCGGCAAGGTCCGCACCAGCTGGCCCAGAAATCAATCAGTGTATAGTTGTTGGCAGCAATGAAGTCAGACAATTTCACCGGTTTGCCTTCTGGCGTATTCAGCGTAAAATCGATAAATTTCTTTCCTACAGCTGTCTTAGCCACTGTCTCTACATGTTCCTTCAAAGCCTTTACCTCTTCATTTTCAGCAAAAGCAGCCGGAACTTTTTTTCCAGCAAAGGCTGTACTTTTTCTACTTCAAAAGAAGAACCGAACATGGTCAGCAAGTGTACCCCTGCGGCACTAGCAATATTCTCAGACACGAGCTGATAAATACTGTCCATACCTTCTGTCTCTTTCTTGTCGAGTACTTCCATCAGTGAATCACGCTGAACTTCAGTCAGCAAGGTATCACCCTTAATCTTCTGATACATGTCATTCATTTCCTTACCAATCTTCTGGTATTCATCCATGAATTTCTGATAAGTATCGTTGTTGGGTGTTCCTGAAATACGGCTTTCCATCGGGCTCAGATTTACCTGAATGTTTCCTTTTTCTACAAACACCATGGCAGCCATACGGGCATCTCCCTTCATGTAAGTTACAAAACGAGATACAGCCACTGAATCGGGAGTTCCCTTAAACTCAAAAGTACCGTTTTTTACAACTACAGAATCCAGTGCTTCAAAACCTTCTTCTGTCTGTTTCTGCAAGAATACGGTATCGCCATCGGCCACACCTTCGGCTGTACCCTTAATGATATAGCCTGCTTTTTCCTGACAAGCAGCCAAAGACATCAGTCCGGCTGCTGCAAATAATACAATTTTTTTCATTTTTATACGTTTTATTCCGGTTTTTTGTTGAAAATAACGTGGGCAAAGATAATCGTTTCAGAGGAAACAGCCCTATTTTTTACAAAAGAAAAAGCACACAGCAAAGCAGATAAGCACCGCGACATACTTCATCCGGCAATCCAGCATAATCTGTCAGCCCGCTGAACTCCAGCGAAGAGAAAAAAAGCGTAATGAAAAGAAGCACGACAAAGTACGTAGCCCGGTTCTTGTAAAGATAAGCCATTCCTTCTACTACATCCGAATCGTCTAGATAGGAATCAGAAGCAAAACCATACACGATAGAAGGCAGAGCTACCCCTAACGAACACACTCCCCAGAATCCATCGGCCAACGGAGAATCAGACAACGTACCGATGGCACTACGCACCGTATTCCAAGGACCAAAAGCCAGCAAGACACACAGTCCGACGTACACTAAAAAAGTGACGGCAGCCAGTCCCATTCCACGTTTCTCCTTTCGGGAAAATTTTCGGGTGCCCGACACCATCCTGTGACAGGCATCACCCAATCCGGAATGGAGAAATAGGCCTCCTCCAAAGAAAAGACACACCACGGCCTGAAATACGGGAGAAAGAATATAATCATCTAAAAGCGTACGCAAGAGCCATCGCAGTCCTTCGTCACTCAAAAGACTGCGTACACCTTCCCACTCATAAATACTGCCGGTCCATGACAACAAGGCAGCCAGCAAAAACAGCAACAGGAAACAGGTGGCCGGATGCAGATTGAATTTATTCTTCATCGGGTTCCAGATTGTCGATGTCAAGTATGCGCAGCTCAAACGCACGTGTTACCAGGCGACAGGCATTGACTCCAGTCCGTTCATCAGAGCGGAACAACCGGTTTACAAGTTCATTCTGCCTTTTCTCAATCGATTTTACACCAAAAGGCATACCTTTAAGGTTGGTTATCATTTCTTTGGTATAGCCCAGTGCCAGATGACGGAGAAGTCGTTCGTCGTACTCGTCAATGTCATAATCGATAATTGCCTCCTGACGACGCTGTTCCACTTCCACCGTCTGCATGAAACGGGCTACAATCTTTTCCAGTATCGGCTCGTTAAATACCATCTTCTTTCCATCCATGACGGCCTGCACATCGGTCGCAGTCAACAGTTCACCGGTCTTCAAGATGATGCCTACTGCCCCAGCCCGAAGCGCATCCACCCAAAGTTTCTCGTTCAGAATTTCTCCGGTGAAAATAAGCACCTTCAGCTCCGGACGTTCCCGATGAAGACGGGCGCAAATCTCCACGCCAATGGTGGTAGAACCTCCCAACCCCAAGTCAAGCAACACCATATCGGGCGTACATGTCTCCATCAATTTCCAGAACTCTTCCTCGGTCATGGCCGTACCAATGACCTCCGCATTCGGTATTTCGTGACGGAAAATTTCTTCCGTTCCCTTTAATTCCAGTTTGACATCTTCTACTATGACAACCTTAAACTTCTCCATTTTGTCTTGATTTTATGTTCATTCTAATTCGTTATTTCTTTTGTCTAAACGGCAAGGTAAACCACACACTGAATCCCTTTCCTCCTTCTCCCTGCCAAGGATTGGCATTGATACGGCAGCCTCTTCGCCCGCCATACTCGTCATGGTCACGGATAACCTGCTTGCACACCAAGTACTCTGTGCCCGCCAGCCGTTGTCCGTCACCCGAGGGACACATCCGCTCTCTGTCGGGATAAAACAAGGCATTCAGTTCCTCTTGAGAGTAAGTCCGTCGCATATCAATGAAATCCACGCGCACAAAACCGTTTTCAGCTTTCGCTACCAAGCGCAAGATTCCGGAAACCTCATAACGCACTGCCTCATCAATCAGATTTTCGAGCAGGAAAAGCAACAAAACCCGGTCGCCCGTTACCCATAGTGAAGGTACATCCATCTGCCATTCCAGCGTAAAATTACGCTTGCGCATCACCTTGCGCAAATATTTCTCCGCACCCTCTGCCAGCTCGGCTACCCCCACTTCCGTACGACGGAAAGTAACCTCCTCCAGCTGACGCGAAGCACACGAACTGAGGAGCGTAAATATATCCTTGTAATACCCCACCAGTTCCGACATATTCTCCAACAACTCCGTCCGTTGTGCGGCCGTAACCTCACCGTTTAATTTATCGGCCACTTGCTTGATTCGGCTCGGATAATAGATTGTTTCATGCTTGATGGTAGAAAGGCAGTTGTCGAGCACCATATTCTGCACATGCAGTTGATTCTCCTCAAAGAGTGAACGACGGGCCTCATCCTGAGCCAGTTCAATGTCATGAAACTTCCGGTTCACCTGTACAATGGCATTATACAAAATAACCGCCAGATAGTTACATACCATTTCAACCAGCAAACGGTCTTCTTCCCGACTATAGGCACGTGCCAGCTTCAAAGCCAATACTCCCACGCAATGTTTGTCGCCTCCTGTTTCTACCCACAAAGGCAGGAAACTCCATTTCATGACACCGCTCCACTGCATCTGCCCCGAATCGTAACACCGCTGAAGACGTTCATGCAATTCTTCCTCATTCTCTTCCGTGGCAAAACATGCCGTTTTCAGGTGAGTGGTTTCCTCGTCATACACAGCCAATGCCAGATTCTCCAGCAGCAGCATCTCGTTCAACTCGTTAAACATGCTACGGACAATCCGGTCCAGCACCTCATCACCGAGTCCTTCCGTACAAGAGGCAGCCGAAAAGATGGTACGGTTCACCACAAATACCTGCTCCATGTTGTAACGATAATGCAAACGATGACGAAGATAAAGTGCATAATAGGCTACCAGGCATCCGCAAACCAGCAACACGAACAAAGACAAGGCAATACGCTTGTTGCTGGCCGAGCGCTGCATCTGTAAGCAATACTCCTCCAAAGAATTATCCTTGCTCAAACGTTTGTAAAGAGCCGCGTAAGCCGCATTATTATAGCGATATTTCCGGAAATCTTTTACGGCCAATGAAGCCACAGCTGCCTCATTACGCACATCCAGCAAAATAAAATAATCCGTATCGAACGACTGGGCCAGCCAAGTCAACTCAGCCCCCTCTCCTTCACTCTCCAGCCGAAGCAACGGACCGCTTTTTCCCGAATAACGAAGATAATGGGCATTCATATAATACAATACACTGTCAGCTAATACCAGCGCTGTAGCATGGTCGCCGTTCACATTGCACTCATACACCCAATTGGCATAGTCATTGGCAATGGCCAGCAAACTGTCATACGGAGCCACCTTTTCATTGTTGACCGTATGCGTGGCAGACTCCGGTTTAGAAGAACAGGCCATTCCCAGCAACAGGCACAAACCTATCCACAAAAGTCCGACCATCCGCCGCGCTCCTTTGGGCAAACGGAAAGAGAAGCGACTGCCTTTTCCTGGCGTACTTTGTATGTCGAACCGGCAAACCGCAAACAAGCTGTTCGTCTTCCGGTACTTTTCAATAATTCCCTTACAATTCATCAGTCCGAAACCATGCCCCTTCTGTCGTTGCAACTCTGCCGTATCCGTGGCAGTATCCATACCGATGGCTCCAGAATCGTACACTTTCTCTCCCAGGATACACATACGGTCCTTTTCCGAAAGACCCGGTCCGTTATCTTCCACGGCAATCTCCACATAGTCGGGTGTTTCTTCTGCGGAAAGGCTCACTTTTCCACCTTCCTGCGTATATTTACGGGCATTTTCCACCAGCGTATTCATCATAAAGAGTGTCAATGCTTTATCTGCTTTCACACAGGCCGTCGTTTCTCCCACGGTCAGTGTCTGTTTTTTCAGTTCGAACGAACGACGCCCCTTGGCAATCATTGCAAACAACTCCTGCAACTCAAAGTTTTCAATGTTCAGACTTAGCGTACCCTGCCGCATCTTAATCCATAAAGCCAGGATATCGTTGTATTCATTTATTTTGGTCACCAGCTCATCGATATAGCCTAACTTCCCCTGCTGTATAACTTCTGCATTCGCTGCCGGAAGTGTACGGAGCTTCCGTACCTCGTTTACCATACGGTCAATATAAGGTACGATTCCTGTCACAATCGACAAACACGCCTTTTTCACTTCATTCTGACGCTTGTTCTCCATCAGGTGAAGCTCGTGGACGTACTGTTCTTTTTCCAGTCTCTGCTGTTCCTCACCTAACGAAACCAGGTTCATGCCATGTTCCAGCGTCCAGGCCAGGTAAGGTAATAGCAATCGGATAAGTGTCTGCTCCTCCTTCCGCACAGGAACTGCAAACCACATCCACAGTTTTCCTACAATCACCTCCCTGTCGGGTAATTGAAGGTCGTACACCAACGAAGGGCCCTCATGCAATTCCCCGGTTTCTTCTTCCGTCTCTTCCTCATCGCAGAATGTAATGCACACGTCACGCACCCCAAACAATTCCGACAGCTCCGGTTTCATCACCTTCACTACGGCATCGGCCACCTCTTCCCGGCTGGTTGCCGAAACAGGTACCGCTCCCGTAATCTGTTGACAAAGTCCTAAAATGCGTTTGAGTTCCGTGAGATACATCGTATTCTTCACCCTCCAGGAACGGTTCAGCCAGACAAACAATACGACCAGCACCAGAAAACCCGTCGCCACAAGCCACAGCAGCACATTCAGCTGTCCGGTCTCCTTTTCCAATGCCAGGAAACGGCTTTCCAATTCCTTATCCTGCCGGGTGTAGTCCAGAATATCCAGGTACACATTGCGGTTATAATCCGATTCCGCCTTGCATCCCATGGCAGAATACGTACGACTCAGCTGTTCCCGCAACCGGGCTATCCATTCGGGTACCGTATTGATGCCCTCGTCATTAATCCATTTCAATTCGATGGAAGTACCGTCTCCCGGCAAATAGGCCTGCAAACGGTCGAGCGAATCCTTGCAATGATAATATTTCTCGTGATGCAGATTAACATAATTCAAAGCTCTCTTCAAATTGACCAAAGCCTTTTCGGGCTGTCCCGTATAATTATAGAATGTTGCAATGGTACGATAAGTGCCCGAAATCTGATACCAGTCACCATAACGCTTAAACAAGCCCAACGCATCTTTGGCAAAGACCAGCGGCAGACTGTCCACCGGCAAGTTATCCGGATTGACCAGGCGGAGCATACCCGCCCTCTTCTCGCTCAGCAACAGACGGTTGCTTCGGAACACTAACAACTCAGCCATAGCCTGAAGCGCATTGGCCTCGAAATAAGTATATCCCCTGAGTTGGGCCACCTGCAGACACTGCACCAGATAGCCAAATTCTCCAATGGTCACTTCTTCACGTGTAGGCGCCTCGTACATACCACCCGACCCGCGCATATACGCATAGTACAGCCATTGGGCCGTGTCGTTTTTCAAAGCCTCTTCCGGCACGGCATTGATAGCCTGCAT
>ENA-OQAL01000285-OQAL01000285.1-human-gut-metagenome-genome-assembly--contig:-NODE-285-length-12856-cov-4.785529_pt1 | contig 12856 bp, 9 predicted proteins | sample MGYA00242491_ERZ504519 | MGnify/ENA primary metagenome ERZ504519 (study PRJEB26092, sample SAMD00036260) | human gut metagenome | host: Homo sapiens | study: EMG produced TPA metagenomics assembly of... | reverse complement strand
CGTACAGAAACTGCACAAATCTTTCACGGGAAGCGAAAAGTTGCGCAAGCACATGAAATGCATTTTCCGTTACGGATGCATGTACAATGTATGCAACTCAAACCTGCTCTTCCACGCTTCTATGCCGATGAATGCCGACGGAACGCTTAAGGAAGTAGACATACTCGGAAAGAAATACAAGGGAGAAGCCCTGCTCAAGCGCGTAGGCCAGCTCATCCGTACAGCTTATTTTGCAGAAGAAGATGATCCGGAAAAAGCATTTGCCAGAGACTTCATCTGGTACCTGTGGTGCGGAAAGAACTCTCCGGCCTTCGATAAGAGTAAAATGGCTACCTTCGAACGTTATTTCCTGACCGACAAGGAAACTCATAAAGAAGTGAAAGGCTATTATTACACCTTGCGCGACCGTGAAGATATCTGCGACATGATTCTGGATGAATTCGGAGTGGAAGGAGAACACCGCCACATCATCAACGGACATGTACCGGTAAAAGCAGTCAAAGGAGAAAAACCAATTAAAGCCAACGGTAAACTGATGGTTATCGATGGAGGATTCTCCAAGGCTTACCAACCGGAAACGGGTATTGCAGGCTACACATTAGTGTACCACTCACGCGGTTTCCAGCTTGTACAGCACGAACCCTTCACTTCTACCCAAAAAGCCATCGAAGAAGGACAAGACATCAAGTCGACCACCCAAATCGTAGAATTGAGCAGTCAGCGCATGATGGTGAAAGATACCGACAAAGGACGCGAACTGATGGTACAAATTGAAGATTTGAAGAAACTGCTGGTAGCTTACCAGAACGGCATTATCAAGGAAAGGGGTATTTAAATTTTCGTCTTATTCAATCAAAAAACAAAAGAGACTATTTCCATTTTTCCGAGAAATAGTCTCTTTTGTTATTATACAAAATAAAAATGGTTGGCGTCCACACAATCACTTGCTCACACGCCAACCGAAATCTAACTAACTTTTGTTTACTATTATTTGGATCCGATATAATAGCCTAAATGAGTGGGTTGATTATAACCTATATTCTGCATTGCCTGACTCATATCATAAGTATGATCTGTCATAAGATGCGGGAAACGATGCTCTGTCGGATAATTCGTAGAGAAAATATAAATCGCAGAATGGTCTGAAGAGCCCATTATTACTTCCTCACGCCAGTCGCCCAGGAAATCACCGTAATAACAAGGATTATATTTTGTACTATGATTACCTTCATGCTTCCATATCCAGTTGCAAAATTCACAAGACGGTTCTTATTCGTTCTCGGATTAGCTTTATAGCTTACAATCAAAGCACGGTCAAACAACTCACGAGTCAATTCTCCAGTCCACCAAATTGCTGCATTATATAACGTACCACCACCAATACCAGTAGGCATATCAGGACTTATAGGTACATCTATAGAACCTCCACAATTGTACATTCCAGAATTCATCGAAGACCAAAATTCCATATTAGGACTATCAGGATCTACGTCTGCTACAATACAACGCCCTACATCACCATGCATTCCAGCACCATGAGCAGAAATTAATGAACCGTCACGTGCATCAATAACCTGACATCCATACCCCAATCCTTGTACTGCATATGTATTTTCTTCTTCAAAGGAAGCCACAATCTGCAAGCCATCACGATCTTTAATGAATTTACCCACATGCAAACAGTCTCCATGTCCATTTCCAGTGCACCAAAGTTCATTTCCATTGTCATCAATTGCAGCCTGTCCATAGAGAATTTCATCTTTTCCATCATTATCTAAGTCTGCTACACGAAAAGCATGAGAACACATTGCCAACCATTTTTCATCATGATCCTTGGTATCAAATTTCCAACGATTTTCCAGTTCCGATCCTTTTAGGTCAAAGGCCCAAACCTGCCAGTTCTTGTACACGCCACGAGTCACAATCAGACTAGGATTACTTGTTCTAGCACCAGTTGATGGATCAGGAATCCCATCTAAATAAGCAGCACCAATAAAGAAACGGTCCATACGGTTTCCATAATCATCGCCCCAATAATCCATCCAATACTCAGCACGTTCTACTTTAGAACCTTCACCTCCACGAGGAATATTATCTGTACGTGCTATTTCACGTCCATCATACCCACGACAAATTGAGATGTATTCAGGACCTTCAAAAATCAAGCCACAAGTAGTAGGAAGTTTTGCACCTGAAGCCCATCCGGCACCATTTAAATCACGAATACGATAATCATGAACTTTTCCATCTTCTCCTGTAATCATCTTTCCATCTGCAAACTGAGTACCTTCGGCAGAACGGAAAGCGATTTCACACAGTCCATCACCATCAAAATCGTACAATATATAAGAAGTATAATGAGAGCCCGAACGAATATTAACTCCCAAGTCAATACGCCAAAGGAAAGTTCCATCCAATTTATAGGCTTCCAATAAAGTAGTACCATTATGCCATCCCCCCTGATTAGCTCCATCATAAGGTTCACGCTTAATCACGATTTCCATTTCACCGTCACCATCCAATTCACCTACCTGAATATCATCAGCCACATAATAACCATTTTCAGGCAGCTCTATTGTAGAAGGGTTCGCATTCAATGTAATTTTACGATAATAAGTTTGAGCCATCTCTGGCGTAAAATCACACTCACAAATAGTTTCACTATTTCCAGATAATGTAACACGATAATGATTTGACTTTGTAACGTCTATATTTTCATCTAAAAAGCAAGTTGAATTAAACAATGCATCCACATTCAATTTTACTTCCTGCCCTCCATCTACCGATTTATAAATATCAAATGCCACATTAGATGGATCACTTTGCAATAATCGCCAGCTAACCAAAGCCCCATGTATAAAAGTAGTAGAATTAGCATCCGCATCAGGAGTAGGATCATAACTTACCCACATAGCCCGACCGTCTTTTACCACTTCAGAGGGAAGTGCAGGCAGTTCTTCTGTATCACCACTTCCTGGTTGCGGAGCCGGAGTTTCTTCATCCGAACATGCTGACAACGCAAAAAGACAGACAGCACCTAAGAAACTTGTAAATAGTCTTTTCATGATATCTTATATTTTTAAATATTTATACTTTTCCGGAATCGGGACTTACCAGCCCGGATTCTGACTTAAATTAGGATTTTCATTCTCTCGGATTGAGGTATCGGGAAGAGATACATCTTATCGTCCCACTGACGAGTATTTACCACTGTAGAATAAGAATAAGCAGTATTATCTCCTGTTTTTGAGATTTGCAGACCTTCTATATTTACAAAATATTTGTCAGCCTCTTTCCAACGACGTACATCCCAAAAACGATGTCCTTCAAAAGCAAGTTCCACCATACGTTCTTTTTTATAAGCCTCCCAAAACGCATCATTTGACATATTTAACGGGAAGGCAGGCATTCCTACTCCTTCACGTTCACGAGTCATACTAGCTGCCTGGCGAGCCGACATAGTAAACTCAGCATCCGTTGCATCCGCACTTCCCAAATAACGGAATACAGCTTCTGCATAATTCAAATAGAATTCTCCCAAACGATAAGTTATCCATGTATGATAAGCCGACTTATTAGTACTATTAGAACGAAGGTCAATGTCTCCCTGGCAATATTTTTTCAAATAATATCCAGTTGGGGTACCTCCGTTCAGAGGTTGTCCGTTTGCTCCTCCCTGGTAAGTATAAATCGGAGTTTCATTCCATGTAGGCCATCCTGTTTCCTCATTTACACAAATAGTCATTTTCAAACGTGGGTCACGGTCGTCATAAGGTTTTGCCGGGTCAAAAACACGACTTCCTTCTGCAGTCCATACTCCATCAACCAGACGAACAGGACAACCATCAGTTGTTTCATACGCATCAACCAATTTTGTGTCGGACAATTTCCCCCATTTCCACCTTCAATTCCAACCGGATAATTATAAGACTCCATAGTACTGGACTCACGATTCGCGCGACGACCAAAATTAATTCATCCGTAGCATTCTTATAGTTATTTTTATCCCACAAAGAGGCATAGTCACTAACCAGCTTCATGCCACGTTCATTTACACAATAATCCAATAATTCTTTATTCGCTGTAGCCGCACGATGCCATAATTCTGGATTATTATCTGTATTAAACAATGGACTTGCTGCATAAAGAGCCGCACGAGCTTTCAAGGCCAAAACTGTAGCTTTATTTACACGACCTGTTTCTGGAGATTCACTAGGTAATACCACATCTGCAGGAAGGTTGGCATAATCTTCAATTATCAGATCCTTTATATCATCACACTCTGAAATAATATAATCAAAAATATCTTTAGCCGGAGTACGACTCAATGTATTGCTCTCATCTGCACTCAAGAAATGATCGATGAACGGCACATCTCCATACTGACGCACCAGATTAAAAGTAAAAATAGGCACGCAGAAAAACGTACTTCATACTGATAGTTATTGTAACGGAACATCTGAGGTTTATAGTCTGCATTCTGCTCTAACTCTGGGAATGTCAATCCAACATACTTATCCAAAAACAGATTACAGTTTGAAATACCCGAATAACATGTACTCCAAGTTCCACTTTGAGCATTAGTCGGACTCCATGAGCCATTATAAAAATGTCTCAATAGAATTTCCTGTATATGCATACTGTGACTCATCAGTAGCCGATCCTAATATTGCTCCAGAATAATTACCAAAATCAGTATCCAAATCCAGGTAAATAGTGGTAATCAGACCTCCAACATTACTAAAATTCAGCTTCACAAAATCTTCATCATAATTATTATATTCATGGTAGTTCATTTGGTCTGAGCACGAAGCCAATGCTCCCATACACAACATACCATAGACAATTTTTCTAAGTTTCATTCTTCGTTTCTTTTAAGATTAAAAACCTACTTTCAAACCTACAATCAGACTCTTGTTCAATGGGTTTGTCGCTCCATAAGATTCAGGGTCTAACACATCAATCTTATCAAAGCACAGCAAATCAACTCCTCGTACATACAATCTTGCATCGCCGATGAATTTTGTTTTCTGCAACCATGATTTAGGGAAATTATAATAAACTTCAATATTGCGGAGTTTCAAGAAGGAACGATCTGCCAACCACACTGTATTTGTCTGGTAGTTGTTCGTATTGCTCTGAGTACTCAATCGAGGATATTTTGCATCTTGATTATCAGGAGTCCAACGATTTTCATAATAATGAGTAGAAAGCGTAGTTGTGCTCAGCAAAGGCCAGAACATACTCTTCGTATTCAAGATGGCAGAATAACGGCCTGTTCCCTGGAACTGGGCGTCAAATCCAAGTCCTTTCCATTCCGCTCCCAAATGGAACGTATAATAAATTTCCGGAGCGACTGTGCTATAACCGATAGCCGTCACGTCATTGCTGTCGATTATTTTATCTCCATTCACATCACGATACTTAATATCTCCCGGATAGACCGTTCCGAAGCTTTGAGGCAGACTGTTGGCTATATCATCTGCGTCTTTAAAGAAACCTACAGCTTCCAGACCATAAACCTGGTTCAACGAGTGGCCGGTCTGTACAAGATTATCGTACATTCTAGGTTCCTCCAGTTGTTCCTTAATCTCATTCCGGTTCCAGTTGAAGCTACCTCCAGCATTCAGCACCACATCTCCCACACGCTTCGTGTAATCAAGGCTGAACTCGCCGCCCCAACTGTCTACCACACCGGCGTTCTCATACGGAGGAGTCTGTCCCAAGACAGCCGTGTACTTACCTTCGGAAGAAACCCAGATGTTGTTTCTACGCTGATAATATGCGTCTACCGAAAGATTCAACCCTTTAAACAACGTGGCGTCTACACCGACATTGTATTTATATCCTTTCTCATGCGTATAATTCGTACTTGCCAAACGGCCGAGTTCTGTCGTACCGAATGAAGAATCATACGCACTATTGAACATATAGCGCGTACCTGTTGTGGTATAAATCTGGTCCCAGTAATCATACACATCACTGGCCGGCAGATAATCCGCATTGATAATGCCGAATGAAGCACGAAGTTTCAAGAAATCAATCCATGACACATTGTTCATAAAATTTTCTTCCGAAAGCACCCATGCCGCCGACACTGTAGGAGAAAACGCCCATTTATGACCGGGAGCAAGCAGACTGGAGCCGGAGCCTACCAACGCCAAGTCAAGGAAATAACGCTTGTCATATCCATAATGAGTAAACCATGACACATTCTGGCGATAAATGGTTGTATTCAAGCCGTATGAATCACGGTACTCATATTCCCACTTCAATTGAGAATACACATCGTGTGTATCCGCAAAGTTCCGGTTATAGCTAAATCCACCAGAGAAGTTGAACTGGCGTGTCCAGTTATTTATGCTTCCGTCTTTTCCCATTTCTGTAGGCTCACCTCCAGTTGTATGCGTATACAAAGGTCCTGTCAAATCAGTATAAGTCACCGTATATCCGCCATAAGTATAAGCCTGGCTATGGTCTTCCCATATAGAAGAATAGTTATCATAAGCCAATCTGAAATTGAATCCCAAACCTTCTGTAACAGCCGACAAGTCTTGTTCCAAGGTCAGGTCCGCAAACAAGCTTCTCGTATGACCTTTTGAATATGCCGCTCCCTGAGATTGAGCCACCGGATTCTGGGTTCCCAACCAAGTGGTATTGTTTCCTCCCCATAAGCCGTCCTCATCCTTTACAGGAAAAGCGGCTGCCGGCAGGGTATAAATCATATCCCACAGATTGGCAGAAGCACCCGGACGGAGAGATTCCGACAATGTACCCAAAATATTCACTTTCAGTTTTGTAGTACTGCTTACATCAATATCCATATTGGTACGCAGATTGGCACGCGAATACTTGTTCTGGGTAGAATAGCCTTCGTTCATATTGCCTTCTTTCACGAAACCTCTGTCTGTCACCAGGTCAAGCATAGAATAGTAACGGAACTTAGAACCACCTCCGCGAAATTCAATCGTATACTTGTTGGAAATGCCCGAATTCTTGAAAGTCTCATCAAGCCAGTTTACATTCGGATACAAATAAGGGAAGTCTCCATTACGGAAATACTCCACTTCCTTATCCGCATAACGGGGAGACAAACCTTCATACCTGCGTGCCTCATTATAAGCCTGCGCATAAGTGGCCGCATCCACAAACTCCGGCTTCCGGTCCATGAAATTATTTACATGGTCATAAGTAAACTTGATTTCTTTGGAATTATACTTACCGCGTTTGGTCGTAATCAGGATAGCCCCATTAATTCCTTTATACCCATACAAAGCTACAGCGGCCGCATCTTTCAAAACGGATACAGATTCCACTTCCTCCGGGCTAAGCAGGCTCATGTCTCTTTCCAGACCATCAACCAATATCAACGGATTGCTGCTGGAAAGACTCTGAAGTCCTCTGATATAAAAAGTAGGTTCCACATCCGCATAATTTCCCGAATTCTGCAAGACCATCATACCCATTCCCTGCCCTAACAGAGAATTAGACATGTTTTTTAGCACTACGCTTATCAAAGTCTTCATTATAAATGGTAGAAACGGCTGCCGTAGACTCGGCACGGGTAAAAACACGTCCGCGCCCACGTCGACAGACTGCCCCGCGTAATTCAGTACGACCTTCACCAGCGACTTTCCGTCCGCCTTTACCGTAGTCGTACCTTTATCTACTGACACAATATTCAATTGCTGTCCGGCAGAAGCTTCTATGGAAATTTTCCATCCTTATCTGTCTCAACTCTTGTTTCCGGCATCCCTTTCACCATGACAGAAGCACCATAAACCGGATGCCCCCACTTGTCGACAACCATTCCTCTGACATTGTTGTCCGTGTCCTGAGCACCAGCAGGAACAGCCAGCAAGGCCAGGCATGCCCACATCAGATTCTTATATTTTTCATAAAGCTATTATCAAAAATCTATTACTTATACTTTTATAAATTACCAGCCAGGATTCTGAACCAGTCCGTATCCCTTGTTTATTTCCGTTTGAGGGAACGGTGACAAATACCATTTGGTGTCAAAACCATAATCCCACCAGTAACGACGGATATTGTGCAACGTAAATCTTTCATAGTCAAAATGAACGGGCTGGGGAGCTCCTTGATTCTGGTCACCTTCAAACCATTTCGTCTCTATACGGTTTCCTTTCTCATCCAGACGGTAAATCAACAGTCCGTGCAGCTCTTTTTCAAACCGGTCCGCACGTTTATACCGAATCAAATCAAAGAAACGTGCGTCTTCCATACCAAGCTCACACACACGCTCACGCAGCAATTCTTCCAACAAGTTTTCCTTGTTTGAAGTCAGGTTCTTTTCCGGATTACAATCTTCCAGCTTGCCAAGGCCTACACGTTCGCGCACCTTATTTATCCAGGTCAACGCACCCGCATTGTCCCCTTTTGCCTGAAGCAATGCTTCCGCATAAGTGAGATAAATATCCGACAGACGCAAAGTCACCCACTGGCAATACTGACGCTGATATTCCGTACCGATATAATACTTCATATTGTCATAGCCAGTAGCAAAACGCATGGTCTCATCCCGTGAGTTGTTTCCGGCATCATAACCGCCTACCCACAGTTCGTATGGCTGTCCGGACATCAACCCGGCATTGTTCGACCAGTCCAGCATCTTGGGCAATCCGTTCACTATCACTGTCTCATACAAACGAGGGTCACGGGTCAATTCCAGGTTATTGTCGGCCAAAGTACCTTTCGCGAACATTTCATCCAGCTTGCCTTCTGCCTCTGTTTCCTCCCAATTGAACGGTTTACCGTCGGCCCACGGGAACATTTCCACATATTCCTGTGTAGGCGTATAAGAGTTACGTCCCAAATCGCTCCAATTATGCCAGAAATAAGTACTGGAATTAAAAGCGTCTCCCATCTGAACCCTGACAGAATGAATGACTTCCTTACTTCCTTGATAAAGGTACCCCATACGGTAGGCATAACGGTAACCGGCCGGTGTGTTATTGACAGACTGGTTCAATTCATAATAACCATTTGCCTGCAATGCGTTCATGAAGTCTTCGCAAGCCTTCAGGCAGTTTTCCCACAATTCCGGACGATAACCTCCGTACCATACCAGATGCTGCTGTTCCGCTTCTGAGGCACCGCCCGCATAACCCTGATTGTCATTGAACAAAGGAGAAGCGGCAAACTGCCAGATTTTACACTTCAACGCCATAGCACCTGCCTTGGTCCAGCGTCCGGTATAGGTGGAACTTCCGTCGGCACCGGGACCGTATGCCCAGGGCAAAGCCCCGGAATCAATGGCCTCATCCAACATCTTAATCATGTAGTTCACTGTTTCTTCTACCGTGGCACGCGGACATTCGTAGCTGGACTCATTTCCTTCAAAAGAGGCATAAAGCAAAGGAAGCCCCCCGTAATGACGGAACATGTCAAAGTAACGCACGGCTATCAAGCATTTGGCCTCCGCAATCATACGCGCCTTTTCATTGGCATCCAAATTGGGCACATCGTCGATGTGTTCCATCAGCAGCCAGCACCAGCGCACTACTTCCCACACCTTTTCATCGTTATAACAGAACTTATCCTGACGGCGGCTGTAATTGGCCGTATGGATACCGCTGTAATACTGGGAATAAAGCTGCGCATCACGCCAATGCAACTGCCAGCAATCTGTCAGAGCTTCTATTTTACCACAATACGGACTACTAGACACAGGCAAAGCCGTATCATCTTTATAAGGCAATCCATAATACTGTCTTCCATAAATAGAGTTTAAAAATTGTTGTGTGTATACCACACTCCCAAAAACTGTATCTATTGTAGCAGTACCACCCGGAGCCTTATCCAAAAATGAATTTCCGAATTTCATATCGTCCACGCAAGAAGTAGCAATCAAATTAGCTGCCACACATGCACTGAACAGAAGTTTATATCCTAATTTCATATTTTCTATCTTTAATTATTTAGAATCCAAGTTTCAAACTCAAAGTATAAGTCTTTGACAACGGATAAGAAGGAGCATTTGAAGCTCTAGTTTCCGGATCACCCCACATATAAGGTGTCAATGTCCACAGGTTATAACCACTAAATGCCAACTGGAAAGTATTCAACCCTAACTTCTTCATTATTGGAAGATTAAAATTATAAGCTACCTGTAAAGTTTTCAAACGCAAATATTTTGAATCCTGCTCATACAATGTGGAAGTGGCATAGTTATTATCACGGTTAGTAAATGTAGCACGAGGATATTTGGCACTTTGTGACGGATTATCTTCTGTCCATGTATTATCCAAGTGGTATGCCAGCAGACCTCCCTGAGAAGCATCAGAAGATGAATAGAAAGGCTGACGGAACACATCTGAAATCATACGGCTCACGTTCCATGCGCCCGTCCACTGCGTGCTCACTTCCCAGTTCTTCCAACTGAAACCCAAGGTCAGACCGGCCATGTATTCCGGGTCGTCCGTATAACCATAGTCATAACTCATATCATTGGTATCAATCTTACGGTCACCGTTCAAGTCCACATAGACGGCATCTCCGTTGCGCAAGGTCTGAATCTGTTCCGGATACGGACGGTTGAACGTCTGCTCATACAGTTCGGGAGTCTGCTCATCGTAGTAACGGAAGAACACATACTGCGAACGTGCGCCGATACGATGTCCTTTGGTGTACTGATAATCATAGCTTTGAGGCGCCTGCTTGTCTTCCAGAATCTCATTCTGGTTATAAGAGAGGTTAAAAGTAGCCCAATAACGGAAGTTATCGCCAATCTTGTCGTTCCAGTTCAAGGACAGTTCCCATCCCCAGCTCTCCACTTCTCCCAGGTTGGCGTAAGGCACGGTGAAGCCCAGCAGCCCCGGAGCCGTTCCGTCAATCAGCAGAATGTCTTTACGGTGCTCACGGTAATAGTCCACCGAAGTACGGAGACGGTCGTCAAAGAAATTCATGTCGACACCATAGTTTTGTTTCAAGGCTGTTTCCCAACCCACATCGGCATTGTTCTTGGCGGTTTCTCTTGCTCCCAGACTGACTGTACTGTTTTCAATACCAAAGCTGTATCCGTATCCGCCGTTACGGTTAGGCAGACTGCCGTTATTCACTTCATACGGGTCGGCCAGGTAAAGGAAACGGAGGTTCAGGTCGCTCGGCTTGTCGTTACCTACCAGACCCAGACTGGCACGCAGTTTCAGGAATGTCATCCACGGCTTCAGCGGCTGGAACCATTTTTCCTCACTCATAATCCATCCCACAGAACCTGCCGGGAAGGTACCGAAGCGACGTTCCGGCGCAAAGTTCTCGGAACCGTTGTAACCGATGTTGAACTCGGCCATGTAACGGTTTTTCCAGTCGTAGGTTACACGTCCTACCAGACCTACATACCCACGGGGAATGTCACGGTATTGAGAGCTACTGCTGCCAAAGTAATACTGCTTGGACTGGTTGTACAACAGCAAGGCCGTCACATTATGGTCGCCGAAAGAACGGGCATAGTTCAAGCTGGCCTCCATGTACCAGTCACGCGACTTGCCGGTGCTGTAAGAATAACTTACATCCGTATTCTCGCCTGCCTTACGGTAAGCCAGACTTCCGTCTTCCTGCAACACGGGAGTATAAGTGGCTACGGCACCACCCGTACCGGTCTTTGTCACTACGAAACCACTGTTGTAAGAACCTTTCAACTTGACAGAAAGTCCCTTCGTAATGAAATCCAGTTTCTGGTCGAGCATCAGGTCGGCTGTCAATTTATTATTACTTGTCTTGTCGAATCCAGCTCCATAATAAGCCATACCTGTACCACCTGTAAAGGGTAACCTTTCATCATTATAGTCTGTAGCTGTAGTAATAAATTTACCATCTACAATACCCGGAGAAGAAAATGGAGTAGCATAATACATGTTTTTAATCATACCGGATGTTCCCTGGCTGGTATGAGGCTTGCTGTTATTATCTACATTACCTGCCACGTGAACGACAAAAGTGTCGACTTGGTGACTTAATATCAAAGTTCGCACGATAGTTGAAACGCTTGTAAGAATAACTTACATCATACGGCAGATTGAAACTGTTGAACAGACCGTCCTGCGTATAAGCTCCGGCCGAAATGAAATAACGCACCTTGTCCGTACCGCCCGACACACTCATGTTATGCTGGCTCTGCAACGCCGCGCTTTTCATGATGTAATCGGCCCAACGGGTATCCGGGAAACGTATAGGGTCGGAATGGGTACGGAATTTCTCCACAATCGTCGGCGAGAAAACCTCGTCTTGTCCGTCATTCTTCATCAACTGGTTATAGAAAGTGGCATACTGATACGAATTGGCCTGTTCCACCATCTTTGTCGGCTGAAGGATACTGGCAGAAGTAGAGAACGAAATTTCGGCTTTCCTTCCTTACCGCGCTTGGTAGTAATCAAGATAACACCATTCGCACCACGGATACCAAACACCGCCGTAGCGGAAGCGTCCTTCAACACGGTCACGCTCTCGATTTCGTTCGGGTCAATGTCCGTCATGCTTCGTTCCACTCCGTCCACCTGAATCAGCGGAGAAGAATCACCGAAAGTAGCTTTACCACGCACCAGAATGTCGGCCGCATCCGCACCCGGCTCACCGGAATACTGCACCGTGGTCAAACCGGTCATCTGACCACCCAGCACATTAGTGACCGAACTTACCGGCGTACGCATCAGCTTCCGAACCGACACTGGAGATAGCTCCAGTCACACTTACCTTTTTCTGCACACCTAAGCTACCACCTGCACTTCGCCCAGCATGGTAGAATTGTCGGACAATGTTACTTCATGTCAGCTTTTGCAGGAACTGTTACCGATCATATCCGATGAAAGAGATTGTCAGTTTTGACCTGGTTTGGCAT
>ENA-OQAL01000284-OQAL01000284.1-human-gut-metagenome-genome-assembly--contig:-NODE-284-length-12918-cov-1.966383_pt1 | contig 12918 bp, 18 predicted proteins | sample MGYA00242491_ERZ504519 | MGnify/ENA primary metagenome ERZ504519 (study PRJEB26092, sample SAMD00036260) | human gut metagenome | host: Homo sapiens | study: EMG produced TPA metagenomics assembly of... | reverse complement strand
CGCACTCGATGATGTGTTCGCAAATGGTCGAACGCTAAATCGTTTGACTATTGGGCAAGCTTGAGCTTACACCATGCGATTTCATTATAGAGGTAGGCGCGGCGTGCATCATCCTCCGACAAATTACCCAGCTTCTCTTCAAAACCTTGAATATCAGCTTTAACCTTGTCGGCATCGACGGTCGCCAAATCGCAAGCGCGCTCGGCGAGAACGGTCACGACATCGTCCGCAACCTGGGCATAGCCGCCGGCCACGGCAAACGTGTGGTCGACAGTGCCCATGGCCTTATCGGAAACGCGAACGTAACCGCGGTCGATCGTGCAGATTTCGCTGGAGTGAGCAGGCAGAACGCCAAACTCGCCATCCGTAGACGGAATCGACACAAACGCAGCGTCACCCTCATAGGCGAGGCTCACGGGGCACACGATGCGGATACGCATAACCTACTTCTCCCCCATCTTGCGGGCGCGCTCGCGCACGTCCTCAATCGTGGAGGCATAGCGGAAAGCCTGCTCGGGCAGGTCATCGGCCTTGCCGTCGACAATCTCGGCGAAGGAGCGGACGGTATCCTCGACACGGACGTAGACGCCGGGGTTGCCGGTGAACTTCTCGGCAACGTGGAAGGACTGCGAGAGGAACTGCTGGATCTTACGGGCACGGTTGACCGTAAGGCGCTGCTCCTCGGACAGCTCGTCCATACCCAGAATGGCGATGATGTCCTGAAGGTCGGAGTACTCCTGCAGGAGCTCCTGGACCTTGACGGCGACACGGTAGTGCTCCTCGCCGACGATCGAGGGATCGAGGGCGTCGGAAGAAGACGCGAGCGGGTCGATGGCCGGGGAACAGGCCGAGCGACGAAAATGCTACGCGAAAAGAACCGTGGTAGCGTCGAGGTGGGTGAACGTCGTGGCAGGCGCCGGGGTCGGTCAAGGTCGTCTGCGGGGACGTAGACGGCCTGGACGGAGGTAATGGAGCCCGTCTTGGTCGAGGTAATGCGCTCCTGGAGGTCGCCCATCTCGGTAGCCAGCGTGGCTGGTAACCGACGGCGGACGGCATACGGCCCAGAAGTGCGGAAACCTCGGAACCGGCCTGGGAGAAGCGGAAAATGTTATCAATGAACAGCAGAACGTCCTGGCCACGATCGCGGAAGTACTCAGCGGTGGTAAGGCCGGCCAGACCGATGCGCAGACGCGCTCCAGGCGGCTCGTTCATCTGACCGTAGACCAAGCAGGTCTTGTCGATAACGCCAGACTCGCTCATCTCGAGATAAAGGTCGGTACCCTCACGGGTACGCTCGCCGACGCCGGTGAACACCGAAGTGCCGCCATGCTCCTGGGCGAGGTTGTTGATGAGCTCCTGAATCAGAACGGTCTTGCCGACGCGGCGCGCCGAACAGGCCTGTCTTGCCGCCACGGATGTAGGGCTCAAGCAGGTCGACGGCCTTGATGCCGGTCTCGAAGATCTCGGTCTTGGTGGTGAGCTCGTCAAAACGAGGTGCCGCATGGTGGATGGGATAGAACTCCTCCACCTCGGGCATAGGCTTGCCGTCGACGGGCTTGCCCATGACGTTCCAAATGCGGCCGAGTGTCTTGGGGCCAACGGGCATCTTCATGGGCTCACCGGTATCGGTGGCAATGAGACCACGCTGCAGACCGTCGGTCGAGGACATGGCGACCGTGCGGACGACGCCGCCCGGAAGCTGGCTCTCAACCTCGAGGATCGTGCTCAGGTGACCGATCGGGGTCTCGGCCTCGACCGTGAGCGCGTTGTAGATCGGGGGCACCGCACCGTCAAACTTGACGTCGACGACAGGGCCGATGATACGCACGATGCGACCATCACCGGCAGTCGTCTTCTTGGTGGCTTCCTCGACCGCAAGCTTTACGGTGTTATTAGCCATTACTGTTCCTCCAATGCTGAGGCTCCGCCGACGATCTCGTTAATCTCGGTCGTGATCGAAGCTGGCGCACGCGACTATACGTGCGGGTAAGGGTCGAGATGATCGCGGTGGCGTTTTCCGTCGCGGAGTGCATGGCCTTTCGGCGTGCACCCTGCTCGGCAGCCGCCGAATCGATCAGGGCCTGGTAGATGACCGTCAGGATATACGACGGTACAAGCTTGCCGAGAACATGCTCGGGAGAGGGCACGAACTCGAACGTGGACGAGATGCGCTTAGGGGCGTCGGTCTCGTTCTTACGCGGACCGTGGGCCATAGCGATCATCTCGGGATCGAGCGGCAGCAAGTGCTCGACGCGAAGCTCCTGATCAACGCGGTTCTTGGCGTGGTGGTAGACAAGCTCGACGCGGTCAAGCTCGCCGGCACGATACGCATCGCAGATATGAGAGGAAATCATGCGAGCCTGATTAAAATCGGGCTCGGAGGAATTGCCCTCAAAGTGCATGACGACGTTTTTTGCGCGGTCGCGGAAATACGTGACCGGCTTACGTCCACACGCAATGATCTCGCACTCGATGCCATCGTTCGCCCAAGAAGCGGCGAGCTTTTCGGCCGTGCGCTCCACCGTCGTATTGAAACCGCCGGCAAGGCCGCGGTCCGAGGCAATAACGACAATCAGGCCATGCTTGACGCTCTCATGCTTCTGTAGCATGGGATCGGTGCCCGAGCAGGAGGCGTCGCCGGCGACCGTCAACATGACGTCGGTCAGCGCCTCCTTATAGGGCTCGGCCTGCTTGGAGCGATCGAGGGCACGACGGATCTTGGCCGTAGAGACCATCTCCATCGTGCGCGTGATCTGCTTGGTCGTGGTAACCGAGGAGATTCGCTTCTTAATGTCGCGAAGGTTGGCCATAGGGCTTAGTTCTCCTCTGATCCAGTCGTATCGGCATGGTGCTTGGCCATGAACTGCTGCTTGAAGTCACCGATAACGCGCAGAAGCTCAGCCTTGGTGTCATCGTCGATCTTCTTGGCGCGAACCTTATCGAGCAGCGAGCCAAAGCCGTTGTCCAGGTACTCGATAAGCTCAGCGCGGAAAGGCAGCACGTCGGCGATCTCCAGGTCGTCCAGGAAGCCCTCGTTGCCTGCAAACAGAACTGCAATCTGCTCGCCAACCTCAAACGGCTTGTAGCGCGGCTGCTTAAGGAGCTCAGTCATGCGAGCGCCGTGGGTAAGCTGCTTTTGCGTGGCCTCGTCGAGGTCGGAGCCGAACTGCGTAAAGCCGGCGAGCTCCTGGTACGAAGCGAGGTCAAGACGAAGATTGCCGGCAACCTGCTTCATGGCCTTGGTCTGTGCGTCGCCACCGACGCGGGACACGGAGATACCCACGTCGACTGCCGGGCGCTGGCCCTGGAAGAAGAGCTCGGACTGCAGGTAGATCTGACCATCGGTAATGGAAATGACGTTGGTCGGAATGTAGGCCGAGACGTCGCCGTCCTGGGTCTCGATGATCGGCAGAGCCGTCATGGAGCCGTAACCGTTCTTCTTGGACATCTTGACGGCACGCTCGAGCAGACGAGAGTGCAGGTAGAAGATGTCGCCAGGATAGGCCTCGCGTCCGGGCGGACGATGCAGCGTCAGCGACATCTGACGGTAGGCCACAGCCTGCTTGGACAGGTCGTCGTAGATGACGAGCACGTGGCCGCCGGGGTTGGTCTCGCTGGCGGGCTTGCCGTCCTCGCCGTTGTACATGAAGAACTCGCCGATAGCGGCACCGGCCATAGGCGCGATGTACTGCATAGGGGCGGAATCGGCAGCGGTGGCCGAAACGATAATGGTGTAGTCGAGCGCACCGTGCTGAGCGAGGGTCTCGCGGATGTTGGCAACCGTGGAAGCCTTCTGGCCGATGGCGACATAGATGCAGACCATGCCCTTGCCGCGCTGATTGAGGATAGCGTCGATGGCAATGGCGGTCTTACCGGTCTTACGGTCGCCGATGATAAGCTCGCGCTGGCCGCGGCCGATAGGCACCATGGAGTCGATGGCGAGCAGACCGGTCTGAACCGGCTCGCACACCGGGGTACGGTCGATGACGCCGGGGGCCTTGAACTCGATAGGGCGGCGGTGCGTGGCGACAATGTCACCCAAACCGTCGATGGGCTGGCCGAGCGGATTGACGACGCGGCCGAGCATGGCACGGCTCACGGGGATATCCATAATGCGGCCAGTGGTGCGGCACTCGTCGCCTTCCTTGATGGAGTCGACGGCACCAAACAGAACGGCGCCGACCTCGTCACGGTCAAGGTTCTGGGCAAGGCCGAAGACGGTCTCACCGGTATCGGAGCTCTTGAACTCCAGAAGCTCGCCTGCCATGGCGCTCTTGAGGCCAGTGACGCGCGCGATGCCGTCGCCTACCTCGTCGACCGTTGAAACCTCATGCGTATCGACCGTCGCGGAGAGGCTCGTGAGCTGCTCCTGCAGTTTCTTGGCGATATCCTGGGCATTGAGGGTTTCGGACATTAGGCTTCACCTCCGTACGAATTAGCAGAGTTTGCGAGGGTCTCCTGTGCGATGCGCAGCTGCGTCTTGACGGAAATGTCACGACGCTCGCCGCGAGCTCGAGCACCAGGCCGCCCACGATAGACGGGTCGACCTGCTCGATAAGGAATACCTTGCGGCCGAAGTCCTGCTCGCATTTCTTAGTGATGGTTTGACGCAGCTCGTCGTCGAGCGGGATCGCCGTGGTGACGGTCACGCCCACTACATCCTCGTCTTCCTCGGCAACATACTTAAAGGCAGCTGCCACCTTGGGAAGAAGGTCGAGCTGGTCGCGCTTGGACATGGTGTCGAGCACGGCGATGATCTCGGGGCTGGCGGAAGCCAGGCGCTCGATCATCTCGAGGTCCTCGAACACATGGTTCTCGGCCTTGGCGGCTTCCAGAAGGGAGCGCGCGTAGGTCTCGAGCACCTTGTCCTGATAGCGGCTAGTCGGCATTCAGGCTACCTGCTTCCTGGATGTAGCGCTCGATGAGCTTCTTCTGCCCGGCCTCGTCCTCGAGTGCCTCGCCCACGATCTTGGTGCGACGGCAACGGACAGGTCGGCGATGGAGCTCGCGGCACCGGCGTAGATGGACTTGCGCTCGTCCTCGACGGTCGTATGGGCCTTGGCGATGATCTCCTCGGCCTCCTTGTGAGCAGCCTCGATGATACGGGCGCGCTCGGACTCGGCGTCCTTACGGGCCTCGAGAACGATGTCGGCAGCCTGACGACGGGCGTCGGTGACGATCGAGTCGGACTCAGCACGCTTGGCGATAGCTCCTGCTTGGTCTTCTCGGCCTCGTCGAGGCTCTCCTCGATCTTCTTGCCGCGCTCCTCCATGGTTTTCATGATGCCCGGCAGGGCGACCTTGGCCAGCACGATCCAGATGATCAGGAAGGCGATAAGCGCCGGGATGAACTCCGCCATCTTAGGGATGAGGATGTCCGCACCGGCGGCGCCGTCCTCGGCGAACGCGGAAACCGGCATGAGCAGCGCGGCCGCGGACGCGGAGAGTGCGATCGCGCTCTTCTGGGATGAAAGATTCATACTTGACGCTCCGTGCTATTTAACGATCAGCGCGACAACGAAGCCGATCAGAGCCAGAGCCTCGCCGAAGGCGGAGCCCATGATGAAGACGGTGAACACGCGGCCCTGGACCTCAGGCTGACGGGCCATAGCACCCGTAGCACCCAGAGCAGACAGGCCGATAGCAAGACCAGCGCCGATAACACCGAGACCGTAACCGATAACTCCCACGATTCCTCCTTTGTCGTGCGTGTCTTATTTCACGCAGGATAACCTTTTTTATAACTGCCGGGCTCCATGGGGACGGGCACCGGCGGTTTAACGAATTGCCTTACCTTTAAGCGCGAACGGAAGACTACTCCTCCTCCGCGACCTCCTCTGCCTCGGAGACGTACACGGCGGTAAGGACCGTGAAGACGTAAGCCTGGATGGCGCCGACCACAAGCTCGATCGCATAGATCAGGATGAGGATGGCAAGCCAGGCCAGCGAAGGCAGGGCACCGACGGCGTGGGCCGCGGAAACCTGCTGAAGCAGCGGCTGCATGAACATGCTCGCCATGATGGCGAACGAGCCCATGACCACGTGTCCTGCGAACATGTTGCAGAACAGACGGACGGCGAGCGTGATGAGGCGCAGGAAGGTCGAGAAAAGCTCGAGACCCACACAAGCACGTTCATCGGGAAGCTCACGCCCTGCGGGGCGAGGCTCTTGATGTAGCCGATCACGCCGTGAGCCTTGCATCCGTAGTAGATGAAGTACACGAAGGCGAAGATGGCGAGCGCGGCGGTGGAGCCGATTGCGCCGGTGCCGGGCTTCATTCCCGGAATCAGGCCGATCATGTTATTGATCAGGATGAACAGGAAAAGCGAGCACAGGAACGGGAAGTGCTTCTTCCAGTTCTCACCCACGACGCCCTTGCCGATATCGTTCTCGACGTACTCGATGATGTACTCGAAACCGTTGACGAAGAAGCCCTTGGGAACCAAGGTCTGCTTCTTCTTGAACACGGCCAGGACGATCAGGAGCACGATCGTGGAGACGATCAGCCAAAACGAGTACTGCGTGATGCCGCAGCTTAGATCGCCCACGACGGGGGTGGAGCTGAACTCGCTGACCAGATGATTAATCTCATCAGGCAGCTTTTCAAAAATTTCCACGACTTACCTTTCGACCTCATGAGGATCTCGCAGCGCCTTGGCGACACGAACCGTGCAGGCGGCCATAAAGGCCACGAAGCCGATCGCCTCGCCCAGAAGGAACATGCGAAATGCCTCTCCGAACAACGCAAACACAACCAAGGTAAAGACGAGCAGGGCGATTGCCGAGACCGCCAGACTCACCATGCCCTTGAGCATGTCCGCATTCTGCTTATCGTCAAGAACCGGCTTGAGCGTAAAAACAAAGGGAAGAAAGGCGATTGCGCCCGCGATGGCGCCTGCAACGATAGCGAGCAGATCGGCTACCTGAAACACTGGCGTCCTCACTTTCCTTTTTAACGCTTCACAGAACAGTTCCCGCCAAACATTGGTGACTATTGTACGAGCCAATCGCTAAAGTACAACCGAAAAGGATCGGTTAGTACGCACCTGTTCGTTTTCTTAAGACCTTCTTTTATGCCGCAGGTACGGTAACGCGTTTTCCGTACCCTGCGGGGCGAAACGTCCGTTAACAGGGGTGAGCGCGGTCGCCTTTTTATTTGTCCGCGCGCACCGTTTCTTCGTATTTTCGACGTTAGCCGGTTTGGCCCAGAGACTACAGCGTGCCGTAGATGCGGTCGCCGGCATCGCCCAGGCCGGGGACGATGTAGGCGGCCTCGTTGAGGTGGTCGTCAATGGCGCAGGTATAGATATGCACGTCGGGGTCTTTCTCGGTCAGCGACTTGAGGCCCTCGGGGGCCGCGACGATGCACAGCATGCGAATGTCCTTGACACCGCGCTCGCGCAGATAGCTGATAGCCATCTCGGCAGAACCGCCCGTGGCGAGCATGGGATCGACGACCAGGCAGATGCGCTGGTCGATATCCTTGGGCATCTTGCAGTAATACTCGTGCGGCTCGTGGGTGACCTCGTCGCGCTCCATGCCGATGTGGCCCACGCGGGCAGAGGGCACCAGGTCGAGGATGCCGTCGACCATGCCAAGGCCCGCACGCAGGATGGGGACGATGGCGAGCTTCTTGCCGGCAAGCTGTTTGAACGTGGCGGTGGTGATGGGAGTCTCGACCTCGACGTCTTCCATAGGCAGGTCGCGCATGGCCTCGTAGCCGTCAAAAAGCGCGAGCTCGCGCACGAGCTGACGGAACTGGTTGGTGCCGGTGCTCTTGTCGCGCAGGATCGACAGTTTGTGCTGGACGAGTGGGTGATCGACAAGGGTCACACGGGACGTATCGTAGGTGACGGTCATGGGTTGATGCCCCTTCGTTTCGGCCGGAAGATGGCCTTGCTGACAAGGCGGCATGGCGACGTTGTTGCCTCGGCGCCGTGCATAAGTTTAGCGGTTTGTTGTATCGAACGCTCCGTCACAACCCTACTGAGTGGTGCTGAGCGAACGCCTGACCGCATCGTGCCAACCGTCCAGGTTGCGCTCGCGACGCTCAACGGGACGATATTGGGGATGGAACGTCCTTGGACGATCTTGGGCGTTTTGCTCCAGCTCCTCCACGACTACCTCCCAATCACCCAACCGCAGACCCGCCAAGTACGCGGCACCGATTGCCGTGGTCTCCACCGTCTCGCATTGCAGTACAGGGATATCCAGCAAGTCTGCCTGGAACTGCATGATGAACTCGTTGCGCGAGGCACCGCCATCGACGGACAGGCGCTCAATCGAAAGACCCACATCCTGCTCCATGGCACGCAGCACGTCATAGCTCTGATAGGCCATGGACTCGCAAGCGGCGCGCGCGATGGTCGCTCGAGTCGAAGCTCCAGTCAGACCGCATACGATGCCGCGGGCGTGCGCGTCCCACCAAGGTGCACCCAAGCCCGCAAAAGCGGGGACAAAGTAGCATCCCTCGTTATCGCCGATCGAGGAGGCGAGCTGTGCCGATTCGGATACGTTGGAGATAACGCCCATGTTGTCGCGCAGCCAGTTCATCGTTGAGCCGGCGGCAAAATAGAGCCCTCGAGCGCATAGCTGACCTTGCCGTCCGCAGCGATACCGATGGTGGAGACCAGGCCATTCTTGGATTCGACGATCTCGTCGCCGGTATTCATGAGCATAAAGCAGCCCGTGCCATAGGTGTTTTGGTCTGGCCGGGATGGAAGCAGCAGTGACCGAACAGCGACGCTGCTGGTCGCCCGCCACACCCATGATGGGCGGCATGTTGGTCATGATGTCGCTCGCTACGCGGCCGTAGTCACCGGCGCTCCAACGGACCTCGGGCATCATGGCACGCGGGATGTCGAAGAGAGCCAGCAGGTCATCGTCCCAGTCCAGCGTATGAATATTGAAGAGCGCCGTGCGGCTGGCGTTGGTGTAGTCGGTGGCGAAGGTTTGGCCGCCGGTGAGGTTATAGATGAGCCAGGTATCGATGGTGCCAAACATGAGGTCGCCCGCTGCCGCGCTCTCGCGCGCGCCGTCGACGTTGTCGAGAATCCACTGCACCTTGGAGGCCGAGAAATACGGGTCGAGCGTAAGGCCGGTGCGGGAACGCACCAGCTCCTCGCGGCCCTGCTCGGCCAGTTTATCGATTGTCGAGGCGGTGCGGCGACACTGCCACACGATGGCGTTGTAGATAGGCTGGCCACTCACGCGGTCCCACACCACCGTGGTCTCGCGCTGGTTGGAGATACCGATGGCGGCGATGCGATCGGAATGGATGCCGCTCTTAAACTGGACCTCCATCATCACGCCGATCTGGCTGGCAAGCACCTCCGTGGGATCCTGCTCCACCCAGCCGGGGCGCGGGAAGCTGGTTTTGACGCTACGACGTGCCTGGGCGACAATGCAGCCGTACTCGTCGACGATGGCGCGAGCACCGAGGTGGTGCCGCAGTCGAGCGCCATGATGTAGGAACCGCCAAAGTTAAACGAGGCATCTTCCATGCCCAGGCTGCCCAGATTCAACGACATCGCTTACACCTTTCTATTGCATCGGGTCGGACAGAACCCGCTCGATCTCTGATGCGGGAAGTGCGCCTTGGCGCAGGATCTGAAGCTCGCCATGCTTAAACGTCACGATGGTCGAAGCGTCGCGGCACGGGGTCTCGCCCGCGTCGACGGCCAGATCAACCCCCTCCAGAATACGGTCCTCACGTCGGCAAAGCTTGCGGCGCGGGCGTGCCATGCGTATTGGCGCTGGTGCAGGCAAGAGGGCTGCCGCAGGCGCGGATGAGCGCTTGCACCACGGGCGAGGCCGAAGCGCGAAGTGCCACCGTGTCGTCGGCGGCGCGCATAAAGGTCGGCACGCAGGGGGCCGCCTTGACCACGATAGTCAGGGCACCCGGCCAGCATCGTCGGGCGAGCACGCGGGCCTCATGAGGGATATCCACGCCCATAGCGATCGAGTGCCTCGGCATCATCAACCAGCCAGGCGACCGTTTGCGTGAGCTCGCGCTGCTTGAGGGTAAAGATACGACGATAGCCGGTACCGAGTGCGGGGACCGCGGCGCCGTTGACGGTGACCTGCGGATCGCGCGGCCACGGCAGAGGTTCACTTGTATCTTGTGGAACGGCATCCGAGAAGACGTTGACTGCCACGGCGACACCGTAGACCGTCTCGGTTGGAATAAGCGCCAGGCCACCGCGACCGAGTAGCTCGGCCGTACGCTCGACGGCGAGCCGATGCGGCTCACGCGTTCCCTCGAATACCCGATAGACCGTCTGCATGTGTATGCCAGCCCCTTACGCTCTGGTGCAAGTTTATTTACTGTGGGGCATTCTCGCACGAAACGTTCAACCTATTTGCCCAGAGCGCATGTTGGTTTGGTGAGCGGCTCTAGTAGTCGGTGAAAGTGAGGGGTTATTGGACTGCGACGAACTTCTTTGGCCTGCCGGCGTGGCGTTCTTGGGCGGCGTAGCGCTCGATGCTGTCTATCGTTATCATCCGACGGCCGTCGACGAGTTCAACATCGAGCTTTCCGGCTTTGACCAGCGCGGTAATCCGCGGAGCGGAAACTTTGAGGTCCAGAGCTGCGTCTTTAAATGTTCGGCACGCCGCTTCCCGAGCGTCCTCGTGGTCGATTTCGACTGAAAGGGTCACGACCTCGGCCGAGCGTTCGTACCCTGCCGGAGTCAAACCGTTGTTGAGGCGTCGGCCAAAAAACGCCATCAGTGCCTCGGTGGCATGGGCAATCGCTTCTTCGCGCGTATCGCCATCGGCAAAGGCGCCGGGAATCTGCGGGAAGCTAGCGCAGTAACCGTCGTCTTCTTTTATGAGAACGCAGTCATAGGTAAATCGCTGCCTCATTTTGCCTCCAACTACCATCCAGCTTGGCGACGAATACTTGCCCACGTGCCCTTCTTTGGTCGATCACCACCAGAACCGTTCACGGTGACAACGCGGTCACCAGAAACATACTTAGCATGACTACCGACTTGCGCGACCTTCACGAATCCATCGTGCTTGAGCAGGGCAATGATTTCCCGAAAGGTAGGAGGTTGCATGGGCCGACCTCTTTCAGCCGTCCTAATTATAAACTACTTTATAATTTTTGCTAAACCAGTTAATAAATGTTACTGGCGCTGTTTTGGGCTCGGTGACGATGGCTCGAACGATGCGGGGACGATCGGTAAGGTCGCGGACGATGCGCACGTCCGAGAGACCCGCCTGGCGGCAGAGCTCGGCGGCGGCGTGAGGGCGCCCTCGGTAGAGCTCGCAGGCAAACAGGCCGCCGGCGCGCAGCATATAGGGCGCCGCATTGAGCAGGCGGCGGAAGATATCGAGGCCGTCGGCGCCGCCCTCGAGCGCTAAATCGGGCTCGAAGTCCTTGACCTCGTGCGGCAGCGAGCGCATGACGTCAGTCGGAATGTAAGGCGGGTTGGAGACGAGCACGTCGAAGGTGCCCCATTCCTCGCGGGGGATAGAGCTCACCAGGTTTGTGAGGCTGAAGGCGACCTCATCGGACGTAAGCCCGAGCGCGTCGCGGTTTTTGTTGGCCAGGTCAATGGCACGCGGTTCGATATCGGTAGCGGTGCAGGTGACATGGCCGCGGCGCTCCCAGGCAAGGGGAAAGCGAGATGCAGCCCGTGCCGCAGCCGACCTCGAGAACGCGGGCGATACGGGGCTCGACCGGAGCGGGCGCGGCGGCATCCTCCGTCAGAGACGCCTCGTGGTCGGCGCCTTCGATGGCGATGCCGTATTCGTCGAGCTCGGGCTCAGCGACTTCCGCGGTCTCGGCCTCTGCTGCCTGCGCGGCGGCTTCCTCGGCCTCACGATCGGCCAGCTCCTCGGCATAAGCGCGGCTGCCTAGCACGTCTCCACCCAACGCCGCCTCATCGGCAGCCGTGAGGTTGGCGGCACGGCGCTCGGCCGTCGCGCGTTCGTCAGCCAATGCGGCTTCGGCTTTACGCGCCTGCTCGACCTCGTCGTTCCAAGGCAACTCTACGCGCTGACGGGTGGCAGCCTCGGGGCTCAGAACCTCGGCATCCAGATAATTGAGGACTTCCTCGACGAGCATCTCGGTCTCGGGACGTGGAATGAGCACGCCGGGGGCGCATGCGAGTCGATCATGCGGAACTGCGTGCTGCCGGTAATGTACTGCAGCGGCTCGCCCTTGGCGCGGCGGACGACCGCCGCGTGCATGGTCTCGAGCTGCGCCGCATCGAGCGTCTCGTCCATACGCATATATAAGTCGATGCGCGCCAAACCCGTGGCTGCGCACAGCAGCCATTCGGCAGAAAGACGGGGGTGTTCCTCACCGCGCTCGGCCAGGTACTCCTTGGTCCACTCGAGACAACGCTTGATGGTCCAGATCTCGTTTGCCATGGGGTCCTCCCCTCTTAAGCGCCAGGCGGCGCACGAATGTCGGAGCAGATTGTACGCGAGGCCAGCGCTTGGCAAGGGACGATTGGAGGCGATTATCGAGAATCAGCCAGATTTTTTGTTTGCCCCCGTCCAAAGTGTTCATTCATCCGACGTCTAGATTTGCATTTCGTCAAGCTTTTGGCAAGGTTGCCCCAAAAACTAACCAATATCTAACCAAAACGCTTGCCACATCACTTGACGCACAACGCGTCAAAATCACCCCGCGACTTCTTGGACGATTTTTCAAGCAATATTTTCAATTGCAGATGCATACCGTTAATTGCTTTCAGCAGGTAGACAGCTTAAAGTCTATCAAAGACGATTGAATACCATCTCAAAGCAATAAGCCCAACCTAGTCGTTTAAGAACGTCCCCAATGACCACCTCTAAGGCGCCGCAGGTTGAGCATACCGCATCCGGAACAAGGCAACGCCGCAGGCAGAGGGCGGACAGCGAGCGGGTCGCATTTGAGACAATCTGACGTCAACTTCAAGGG
>ENA-OQAL01000283-OQAL01000283.1-human-gut-metagenome-genome-assembly--contig:-NODE-283-length-12937-cov-1.685558_pt1 | contig 12937 bp, 16 predicted proteins | sample MGYA00242491_ERZ504519 | MGnify/ENA primary metagenome ERZ504519 (study PRJEB26092, sample SAMD00036260) | human gut metagenome | host: Homo sapiens | study: EMG produced TPA metagenomics assembly of... | reverse complement strand
CACCTGGGCAATATGCTTCGACGACTGGGCCAACCCCAGCCCCGGTTGCCGCCGGTTTCCTTGCTGCGGCTTTTGTCCACTCGAAAGAAGCGTTCAAAGATACGCTCCCCGGTATTTCTCCCGGTATGCCGATGCCGGTGTCGCCACCTGTAAGGCGGTGCCGCCCTGCTCCGGGCGCAGGTTACCGTGACACTGCCTTGGGGCTTGTTGTAGCGAATGGCGTTGTCGCACAGGTTGTAGAGCAGTTCCTCCAGCAGGCTTTTGTTGCCCTTAATGTAAATGGGCGCTTCCGGTGCCGCCAGGTGCAGGTCTACCGTTCGGCTTTGGGCGTTGATTTGCAGGGACTGCACGCAGTCCGACGCCAATTCCGTTAAACTCACTTCTTCAAAGAGGATCTCGCCGTCGTTCTCCTCCAGCTGGGACAGTTGAATAATATCCTCTGCCAAAGACACCAGCCGCAGCGCCTGCTTGCGAATGGTGTGGGCAAAGGGCTTTATGTCCTCCGGCCGAGCCATTCCGTTTTCGATCAATTCAGCATAACCGGCAATGGAGGTCAGTGGGGTTTTCAGTTCGTGGGACACATTGGCGGTAAATTGCTTTTTTTTGTTTTTCCAGCTGGCGCTTTTTTTCATTATTGGCCTGGATCTTCTCCACAAAGGGGCGCAGCTCTTTTTCGGTTTGTACCCGGTCAATGTGGTCGATGTGTTCGCCCAACTGTTCCAGCGGTTGAATAATTGCGCCGGTAATGGCGTAGCTAACCGGCACGGAAGCTCCCAGCACTGCCGCTAAAATGCCCAGTACATAGGGCAGTTCCTTGCGGATGATGGCGCCGGTCAAGGCACCGGTGTCGCCGTGTGCTACTGTCAGCGCCAGGGTGATGAGCACCACGGTGGCGATCACTGCCAGAGCGGTAAAGCAAAATACACGGAAAAGACTTTCTTACGCATGATCAGTCACCGATCTTGTAGCCCACATTGTGAATGGTTTTAATGGCGTCCCCCGGCGGTGCCCAGCTTTTTGCGTAGGGACTGGATATGTACATCCACCGTGCGGTTGCCGTGTTCAAATCGTCAGCCCCAAATTTTTCCATCAGGGAGTCCCTGGTGAGCACAATGCCCCGGTTCTTCATCAGGTACTTGAGAATTTCGTATTCTTTATAGGTCAGCTCCACTTCGTTGCCGTCTACCTGCACGGTGTGTCGGCTCACGTCTATGCGAATGGTGCCGTAGTTCAGATCCTCTTTCTTCACCCGGTCAATGCGGCGCAGCAGCGCCTTTACCCGAGAGATCAGCTCCATCACCCCAAAGGGCTTGGTTATATAGTCGTCGGCGCCGGGAGTCCAGCCCCTTAACTGCGTCGATCTCGCCGGTTTTGGCAGTCACCAGGATCACCGGCAGTTTTGCTGTAAGCGGGGGTGGAGCGAATGGTCTCCAGCACTTTCAGTCCGTCTGTGCCCGGCAGCATAATGTCCAGCAGGATCAGATCCGGCAGGTGGCTCTCCATTTGGGCGAAGAAATCCCGGCTGCTCTCAAATCCCAGCGTTTCAAATCCGGCGCTCTTTAGCGCATAGCTTTCCAGCTCTCGAATACTGGCATCGTCCTCTACAATATAGATCTTTTGGCTCACACCGTCACCTCCTACTCCCTTTAGCATAGCAAAAATTCGCCGTTAGTGCAATGCGTATTTGCGCAAATAATCCTCAAAGCTTTCCATAAACCGGGCGTCTCTTGGCTCTTTACGCTCTTTAAGTAGCGATGGGTCTGGTAGCTGCCCTGGCTCAGCTCAATAATGCACACAGCCAGATTGGAGCAGTGGTCCGCAATGCGCTCAAAGCTGTTGATGATGTCAAAGAACAGCATACCGGTCTCAATGGTGCATTCCCCGGCCTGCAAGCGCTTGGTGTGGCGGGCGCGCAGCTCTGCCTTTAAGTTGTCAATCACCTGCTCCAGCGGCTCAATGGTTTGGGCGGCAGCCACATCGTTCTCAATAAAGGCGTTGGTGGCCTTGGTGATGATCTCCTGCACGGCGCTGCTCATCACTTCCAGTTCCTTGGAGGCTTCCTTGGAGAAGTGAATCTTGTCCTCGTGCATGGTGCGCTTGGTTTTAGAATATTCACTGCGTAGTCGCCGATTCGTTCAAAGTTGCCGATGGCGTGGGACAGCTTGCTCACCTGCATACTGTTCTCCAGGCTCAGCTGCATGCTGCTGATCTTGACCAGGTAGGTCTCCAGTTCGTCCTCAAAGGCATCCAGCGCCTTTTCATTTTGGTGAATCGCCTCGCTGTCTTTCTTATTGTAGACCCGGATGAAGCCCAGGGACAGCAGGGTGTTTTTCTGCGCCAGGCGGGCCATATCGTTGGTGCGCTCCCGGCACTTCTCAATGGCAAAGGACGGGGACATCAAAAAGCGCTCCTCTACCAGTGCGTCGCTGTCTGCGGCAGCGGGCTGCGTCTTGTCTGCCTTGTCCCGCACGATTAGGCAGGACAGTTTTTCCAGCTGCTCGCCAAAGGGGAACAGCAGCACAGTGCAAAATACATTGAATGCGGTGTGAATGGCGGCAATGTCTGCGCCGTTCACCGCTTTGTCCAAAAAGGCAAAGTGGAAGATGGCATTGGCACCGTAGAACAGCGCCATACCGCACACCACGCCGATGATGTTAAAGGTTAGGTGAATGACAGCGGTGCGCTTGGCGTTTTTGTTGGTGCCGATACTGGAGATCAGCGCCGTGATGCAGGTGCCGATATTCTGCCCCAAAATAATGGGAAATGCGGCGCCCACGGAGATGGCACCGGTGGCGGACAGTGCTTGCAGAATACCCACGGAAGCGGAAGAACTTTGAATGATGGCGGTGAGGATCATACCCACCAGCACGCCCAGAATGGGATTAGAGAACATGGTGAACACGCCGGTAAAGGCCGGATCGCTCTCCAGCGGTGCCACAGCTCCGCTCATAGCCTCCATGCCGAACATCAGGGTAGAGAAGCCAAGGAGAATGGAACCCAGTTCCTTCTTCTTCTCGCTTTTGCAGAACATATAGAGTACAATGCCGATCAGCGCCAGTATCGGGGAGAAGGTGCTGGGTTTCAGCATGGTCAAGAATACATTGCTGCTCTCAATGCCGGTGAGCGACAGCAGCCAGGAGGTGATACAGGTGCCGATATTGGCGCCCATAATAATGCCCACCACTTGGTTCAGTGCCATAATGCCGGAATTTACAAAGCCCACGGCCATCACGGTCACGGCGCTGGAGGACTGGATCACGGCGGTCACGCCGGCGCCCAGCAGCACGCCCTTAATGCGGTTGTTGGTCATTTTTTCCAGCACGGACTCGAATTTGCCGCCGCCCATTTTTTCCAGGCCGCTGCCCATCACATTCATGCCAAAGAGAAAGAGTGCCAGACCGCCGATCAGGCTTAAGAAGTTGAAAATTGTCATCGGATATACCCCGCTGTTTTCTGTTTTGTCTTGTTTTTTTATTTTCGTTCCCACTTAGCATATAGGAAGTCTGTTAAGTTTGAATTCGGCCAATGTTAAATTTGGGTTAAATGTTCTGCGACAAAAGACCGGATATTTTGTCGGAAAGTGCGCGAATTTGGCTGTAAACGGTGGTTGACGATTGGCGATGAGTATGGTATAGTCATAGTGTACTACTATGTATAGTACAGAGAACGAGAAAAAGGAGCGTGCACGGTTGTTTCATATAGATAATCGCAGTCGGGTGCCCATTCACCAGCAGCTGCAAGCGCAGATCGTGCGGTATGTGTCCCTGGGGCTGTTGCTGCCGGACCAGCAGCTGCCGTCGGTGCGTGCCATGGCACAGCAACTGGGCATTAACCCCAACACGGTACAAAAAGGCCTATGCCGCTCTGGAGATGAACGGCGTGCTTTATACAGTAGCCGGGCGGGGGTGCCTTTATTTCGCCGGAGAAGGATCAGCTGTCCCAGTTTAAGAAGCTGGCGGCAGATCGTTTTGCCGCAGCGGTACAGGCAGCGGCAGACGCCGGCCTGACCCGGCAGGCGCTGGAGCAGATTGTAGAAGAACAGATGGAGAGGAGGGACCGAGATGATTGAAATTCAAGATGTGAGCAAGCAGTTTGACTGCGTTACCGCCTTGCGCCACTTGACGCTGAAGGTGCAGGACGGCTCCGTTTTTGGGCTGGTAGGTTCTAACGGCGCCGGTAAGTCCACGCTGCTGCGCATTTTGGCCGGTGTGTATCGGCCGGACAGCGGGCGGGTGCTCATTAACGGCCAGGCGCCTTTTGAGAACGAGCAGGTCAAGCGCAGCACTGTGTTTATCTCGGACTATCCGTATTTAGCTCCCACCGCCACCGTGCGGCGGCTGGCACGGCTGTACCGCAGCGTGTATCCCGGGTGGAGCGAGGACTACTTTGCCCGGATGGAAAAGCTGTTCCCCATTTCCTTTGACGCTCGGCTGGGCAAGATGAGTAAGGGTATGCAGCGCCAGGCGGCGATTCTGCTGGGGTTGTCCACCCAACCTCGCTGTATCTTGTTTGATGAGATTTTTTGACGGCCTGGACCCGGTGGTGCGGGAACTGGTGAAGAAACTGCTGGTGGACTTTGTGGCAGAGAACGGCGCGTCTGTGATGATCGCCAGCCACAATTTGCGAGAGCTGGAGGATGTGTGCGACCATGTGGGGCTGCTCCATCGGGGCGGTGCCTTGTGCGAGGACGACCTGGATCGGCTGAAGCTGGGGATCACCCGCTTGCAGTTTGCATTGGCGGATCCGGCGGATTTTGAAACGGTGCGCGCCGGGCTGAATTTGCTCAAATGCAGCCAGCAGGGCAAGCTGTTTGAGATGACGGTGCGGGGCACGGAGACAGAGACTTTGGCGCTGGTGCAGCGGCTGCATCCGCTGTTTTGCGAGACCCTGCCGATTACTTTGGAAGAATTATTTATCAGCGAAATGGAGGTGGCCGGTTATGACATCAACAAGGTCATCTAAGTGGGTGCTGTTTTCCGCTTTGCAGCGGGAGGGGCGCCGTATGTCTGTTTGGCTGGCATTGTTTCCGTTTTTAGGCTTCTTGTATGCGCTGTGCCACGGCCTTTTGCAGGCACTTATGAATCAGGATACCGACACTGTCGCCGCGCAGGATCAGACGGTGCGCATTTTTGGCAGTATAGCGCTGTTTTTGTCCGCCGCCACAATCATGGCGGGGGCGGTCTTTGCTATATCCGCTTTTCGCTTTCTGTACAGTCGGCGGCAAAGTGATTTCTATTTATCCCTGCCGGTGACTCGGCGCACTTTTTACTTTGTCAAGTGGGTGATGGGGGAACTGGTACTTTTGCTGGCCTTTTGCGGCGCGGGATCGGATGCTGGTTGTTGCCTCAGCTGATTCCTCGCAAGTGGCATGTTCAACTGGATGCCGGTTACGGCCTGCGGCTGCTGGCAGTTGCCTTTGCAGCGGCGGCGGCCTCTACTGTATTTGTTTGCTATGCGCCGTTACGGCAGGCAAGGTGTGGCAATACTGGACCCTGCTTATCGGTATCGGCGGCTGTTTGCCCCTGGGACTGATTTCTTATGCAGAGTTGTTTCCCGCTTTCCTGTCCGGGCTGAACCAGCAGCCGGTACGGATTGTGCACTGGTCAGCCCTATCGCGTATGTGCTTGGGGTACAGGGAGTGTTTGATTTTCGCTATTTGCTGCTGGCGGCTTTTCTGGTGGGGGCAGGTCAGCTTCTTTGCCGGACTGTTCTTTTATCGGCGGCGCTCCGGCGAGTGCGCGGAGCAGACCCTGTCCACACCGGTGGTCTATGTGCTGGCCACCACCGGGGCGGCGCTGAGCCTGGTGTGTTTGCCTATGCTGCTAACCTTGCAGGCCAATCAGTATGGCGTGTATGCGCTGCTGTGTGGTGCCGGTGTGGGCGTGATGACCCTGGTGTGTACCTTGGTGTACACCCACAAGGTCGTTAATCCCACTGCCGCGGTGCTGTGCAGTACCTTAGTGGTGGTGACCTTGGCACCGTGTGCCTTTTAGGCGTGCAGGGCAGCGACTACCGCAACAAGGTGCCGGCAGCAGAGGATGTGGCGCAGGTGACGGTGCAGCCTATGGTGCAGGACCCGCTGGTGGATCTGCCGGATTATATGTTGGAGCCGGGTACGCATTCGGTTTCTACCGATACGACAGAGCCGCAAGAGCTGGAATCCAGCTATACTTTTACGGACCGGCGTCCGTGGCTGCCATTGTGCAGCTGCATCGGGATTGCATTACCGCAGCAGAGACTGAGGTGCTGGGCGGCAGCGGCTTTAAGTCCAGTTTCGATATAAATTAAAGAACGGCAAGGTCCTGACCCGGATCTATACCGCTTACGGGGATAAAGGCGCCAATGTGATCCGCTCCACCAAGGAATATAAGCAGCAACAGCCCTTTGTGAAGAACAGCGCCAAGGAGAACCTGCTGCTGGTGTCCTTAATCAGCACGGAGCGGGACGATTTGTACTGGAACCAGACCATGGAGGACAATCGGGGCGAGGTGCAGGTGGATCAGACCGCCTACTACCCTGCCATTCGGGCGGATTTTATGGAGCTGACCCGGACGGACTGGACCTATATGAATATGCAAGACGCGTCCTGGAGCACCGTGTCCTTTGCCATTTACCAGGTGCGCCCGGGCACGGACAGCAAGACCCGCCGCCAACTGCAAAAGATGGACCCGGAGGCCTTGCGTACCTATTATAACCGCTTTTACAGCACCCATACAGACAGCGATCCGCCGTGCCCGGTGGTGCGCTCGGTGGTGTATCTGCCCAATCAGTCCGGCGGGGCAAATCGCACCTTAAAGCTGCTGCAAAAAGACGGCTTTATCTATGGGGCGCAGACCACGCTGCCGTCTGCCGATCAGGTGGAGACTATGCTGGTATCGCCGATTTGTACGGTGACAGCTGATTATACCGAAGGGGACGGCTGCCTGCTGGGCGAGCCGGACAGTGAGGACGGCTATTACCTGACCCGCCCGGAGAGTCTGTTGGGCGGCCAGGTGGTGCGCAAGAACTTTGCGTCCCTTTATACCGATCCGTTCCGTACGGTAACGGACCGAAAAGCCATTGCCCGCACGCTTGCCGGTGTACAGCCGGGCGCTGACCAAATGGAACGGCTGAAGAAAGCAAAGCAGGGCTATGCCGTTAGCTTGATCACCAAGGACGGCAAGGCCACCAAGATGTATTTTGTGCCTACTGCCTATGGGTATGAGCGGGGAAAGCGTACAACGGACGCTGCAAGCGATCTGGCCTATGCGCTGGGATAATCCGTGCTTATAAAGCAAAGAGGAAAGGACCGTATCTCTCAGATACGGTCCTTTTTTGCATTCTATGTATATCAGGTCAGGCCAAGGCGATCATGAAAAGTGCCTGCCACCACCAGTGCCAGCGCCAATAGGCTGCGGCGGGTCTGCTTCTCTTTTAAGAAGATGGCGGACAGTGCCACGGCAAAGAGCATGGAGCACTTGTCGATGGGCACCACCACGCTGGCGCTGCCGGTTTGCAGCGCCCGGTAGTAGCACAACCAGCTGCGCCGGTGGTGATCCCGGACAGCACCAGAAGTACGGCGTCCCGGCGGGTCATCTTTTTCCAGTCGCCGTCCTCTTTCTTGCCCAGCACAATGGCCCAGGCAAAGATCAGCACCACCACGGTGCGCAGGGCGGTGGCCAGGGTGGAGTCCATATCCTGCACGCCCACCTTGCCCAGTATGGACTGCAGCGCGGCAAAGACGGCGCTGCCCGCGGCGTAAAACAGCCAGCCTTTTTCTCCCTTTTGCGTCGCCCTTTTCCAGCATTAGGGCTGTGCCGGCGATCATCACGGCGATTCCCAGCCCGGTGAGCCAGTGAAACGGCTCGCGGAAGAAGATCAGCGCCAGAAGAATGGTCAGAAAAGTGGAGGATTTGTCCACCGCTACCACCTTGCTCAGGTTGCCGATGGACAGGGCCTTAAAGTAGCACAGCCAGGACAGTCCGGTGGCGGTGCCGGACAGGGCCAGGAACACCAGTGCCCGTGGGGTAATGGTGGAGACGGCGTTTTGGCACCCTACCACAAAGACCATCAGCCAGGAGAAGATCAGCACCACGCGTGCGAAGGACAGTGGCAAAGTCCGAGGACACGGATTTGATCCCCGCCTTGGCCCAGTACGAGAGGTAGCAGCCGGCAAAAAAGGCGCTGCCTACGGCAAATAAGATCCACATAAAGGTCCCACTTCTTTCCATCAAAAAAAAGCCCCGCCGCCCGGTAAAGTACCGCAGCGCCGGGGCGTGCTTTTTGTTAAGATACAAAGGCGTAAATGCCAACACCCAGCCCGCTGCAAGCCATCAGCAGAGCCAGAATAATGGCGGTCACCTTGACCCATTTTTGCTGCATATTCTCTCTACTTCCTTTCTGTTATGCCATCCATGCGGCGCTTTCGTCTATGAGCTGCTGCCCCATTTTCTGGGCAACGGCTTTGTCTGCGGCTACGGCGGTCACATAGGTTTTGATCTTCGGCTCCGTGCCGGAGGGGCGCACGATCAGCTTGCAGCCGTTCTCCGCCTTGTATTCCAGCACATTGGATTTGGGCAGGTCAATGGGGGTGGACTTGCCGCTAACCAAGTCGGTGGATAGGGAACTTTGGTAGTCGCTGTGTTCCACTACCGGGCTGTCGCCCAGAGATTTTGGCGGATTTTGGCGCAGGTGGTTCATGATCCCGGCCATCTTTTCCATACCGGCCTCGCCCTCAAAGGTGTAGCTGACCACTGCGTTGTCATAGTAGCCGTAGTCGGCGTAAATTTTGTCCATCACATCGCCCAAACTCAGCCCTTGCAGCTTGTAGTAGGCGGCCATTTCGCAAATGAGCATACTGGCCACCACGGCGTCCTTATCCCGGGCATGGGTACCGGCCAGATAGCCGTAGCTTTCCTCAAAGCCCATCACAAAGTCGTCTGCACGGCCCTGGGACTCCAGCTGCGTCACCACCTCGCCGATGTACTTAAATCCGGTGAGCAGATTTTTAAAGGTGCAGCCGTAGCGGGCAGCAATGGCCTGGGCCAGGTCGGTGGATACAAAGGACTTCACTGCCACGCTGTTTTGGCTCAGGGTGCCTTTTTGCTTTCGCATTTCCAGCAGGTAATTCAGCAGCATAGCGCCCACTTCGTTGCCGCTCATCAGCCGTACTTTGCCCCCTTGCATCACCGCAATGCCTACCCGGTCGCAGTCCGGGTCGGTTGCCAGCAGCAGATCGGCGTGGATATTTTCGTTCATTTTCAGTGCCAGTTCAAAGGCCTGCTTGATCTCCGGGTTCGGGTAGGGGCAGGTGGGGAAGTTGCCGTCCGGCAGCTCCTGCTCCGGCACCACATACACATGGGGCACGCCGATCCGGTCAAGGATCGCCCGTACCGGCTTATTGCCGGTGCCGTTTAGGGGGGTGTAGATCACTTTCAGGTCTGCCTTTTGGCACACGCCCCGGTTCATACACTGGGTCTCTACCGCGTCCAAAAAGGCGGTCATCATCTTTTCGCCAATGAATTCCACGGTGCCGTCTGCCACAGCGGCGTCAAAGTTCGCTTTCTGAATGCCGGTGAAGTAGTCCACCTTTTCAATATAATGGTAAGTCTCCGCCGCCTCGTCGTCGGTCATTTGGTAGCCGTTTTTGTTGTAACACTTGTAGCCGTTATACTTGGCCGGGTTGTGGGAGGCGGTGAGAATAATGCCGCTCTTGGCGCCCAGCTGCCGCACCGCAAAGGACAGGCAGGGGGTGGGCTCCAACTCTTGATAAAGATATACCTTAATGCCGTTGCCCGCCAGCACAGCAGCCGCCTCTTTGGAGAACAGGTCGCTCTTGATCCGGGAGTCATAGCCGATGGCCACGGACGGGTGGTCGTATTTGGCGTTCAGATAATCGGCCAGCCCTTGGGTGGCACGGCCTACGGTGTACACATTCATACGGTTTGTACCGGCGCCGATCACGCCTCGTAGCCCGGCGGTGCCGAACTCCAGTGAGCGGTAGAACCGGTCGCGAATTTCCTCATCCTGTCCGGCGATGGCTTGCAGCTCTGCCTGCAGGTCCGGATCAGCGGTGGCCTTTTCCAGCCACTGGGTATAGAGTTCTGTGGTATTCATACTGTCACCTTTGCCTTTCTTTGACGATGGGTCTGTCTCTTTCCGCTCCTCATCACGCTATTATTTTAATCCCAATTTACACCGGTGTCAATAAGCATTGTCAAACGGCTGTCGGTCGTGTATAATAAAAGCAGAAAATCAGGAGAAGAGGTCGTTATTATGTATGCTAAGGTGGAGAGCTTGGGTCTGAACGGGCTGGACGCTTTTTCCGTTACGGTAGAGGCGGACATCAGCACCGGTCTGCCCCGGTTTGACATTGTAGGTCTGCCGGATATGGCGGTGCGAGAGAGTCGGGAGCGGGTGCGGGCGACCATTAAGAACGGGGGCTACCAGTTCCCGGTGTCCCGTATGACGGTAAATATTGCCCCGGCAGATGTAAAGAAAGAGGGCGCCGTTTACGACCTGCCGGTGTTTGTGGCACTGATGAAAGCCAGCGGCCAATTCACGGCAGCACCGACGGCTGTGCCTTTTAGGCGAGCTGTCTCTGGACGGCGAAATCCGGCCTGCACCGGGGTGCTGCCCATGGTGCTGTGCGCCCGGGAAAAGGGCTGCACGCGGTGTTTGTTCCCGCTGCCAATCGGGACGAGAGCAGCATAGTGGAGGGCATAGATGTGTTGCCGGTGGCCCATGTGCGCCAGGTGTTGGATCACTTGCAGGGTAAGGCACCGGTAGAGCCTTGCTACCGGGCATTTTCCCCGGAGGAGGACACGCTGGAGTACCTGGACTTTGCAGATGTTAAGGGGCAGCAAAACGCCAAGCGGGCGCTGGAGATCGCAGCTGCCGGGGGACATAACTGCTGATGATCGGCCCGCCGGGCACCGGCAAGTCTATGCTGGCTAAGCGGCTGCCGTCTATTTTGCCGGAAATGACCTTTGAGGAGCAGATCGAGACCACCAAGATCTATTCTATTGCCGGGGCACTGCCCAGCGGCACCCGGCTGATCAGCACCGACCTTTCGCAGTCCACACCACACCGGCTATCACCCCAGGGACTTACCGGCGGCGGTGCGGTGCCCAAGCCCGGCGAGATTAGCCTGGCCCATAACGGAGTGCTGTTTATGGACGAGTTCCCGGAGTTTGACCGGCGTACGAAGGAGTCTCTGCGCCAGCCGTTGGAGGACGGTGTGATCACCATTTCCGCGCCGGGGGCAGCCTAACCTATCCCTCTAATATTATGGTGGTGGCGGCGATGAACCCTTGCCCCTGCGGATTTTTGGGTCATCCCACCAAGGACTGCACTTGCAGCCAGGCGGCGGTGAACCGCTACCGGGACAAGGTCAGCGGTCCCATTTTGGATCGGATTGACCTGCATGTGGAGGTGCAGAGCGTGGACTATGCCCAGTTGGCAGATACCACCCGGGGCGAACCAAGCAGCGCCATTCGGCAGCGGGTGAACCGGGCACGCCAATGCAGGCGCGGCGCTTTGCAGGCACCGGCATTACCTGCAATGCCAAAATGCCGCCCCAAATGACCAAGGACTGTTGCCGCCTGACGGAGGATGCCTCCGCTTTGCTGCAAATCAGCTTTGATAAATTAGGGTTGTCTGCCCGGGCGTATGACAAAATTTTACGCATTGCCCGCACCATTGCGGACCTGGAGCAGACAGAGGAAATCAACGGCGCCCACATCTCGGAGGCGCTGCAATACCGGGCACTGGACCGGAAATACTGGAACCGATAAGAAGGGAGCGACTGGGATGGACGCAAGAATAGAAGAAACCATCAAGAACTTAAAAAGACGAGGCTTTGAGCCGTATTATTTGGAGAGCCGGGCACAGGTGCTGCCCCTGGTGCAAAAGCTGGTGCCTGCGGGCAGCAGCGTGTCCCACGGCGGATCGGAGACCTTAAAGGAAGTGGGCGTGATCGACCTGCTCTCCGGTGGGGATTATCAATATATCAACCGGGCCGGACTGGAGGGCGAGGCGCTGCGCCAATGCTACCAGGATGCCTTTGGCTGTGACGCCTATTTCACTTCTTCCAACGCCATTACCACCGACGGGGTGCTTTATAATGTGGACGGCAACTCCAACCGGGTGGCCTGCATTGTGTTTGGCCCCCGCCAGGTGATTATGATCGTGGGGCGCAACAAGATCGTAGACACTTTTGACCAGGCGGTAGAGCGGGTAAAGCGCATTGCTGCTCCCCGCAACACCCAGCGGCTCCATTGCAAGACCCCTTGCGCCGCTACCGGCCACTGCATCAGCTTGGATCAGGAGAATCCCGCTCTGTGCGACGGCTGCTTTAGTCCCCAGCGGGTGTGCTGCAACTATGTGACCACCGCCTTTGACCGCCACATCGGCCGCATTAAGGTGCTGATCGTGGACGAGGAACTGGGTTATTGATTTATTGTATTGCCCGATTACCTATGTGTACATGAAAGGTGCCCCATACGATGGAATACCCATCGTATGGGGCACCTTTTTAGATTTAACTGGCGATAGACTCGATATTTTCTAATGTTAAGATCATATCACTGTCGGAAGAATAGACCCATTTACGGTCTTTGTATTTTTTCCAAGCACGAGTATATTCTGATTTTTCACTTTTTTATCATTTACCTCGTATGTTGGTGTCTTTCCTTCAGGTGTATCTCCCGCATTATTAAATAGAGTTACAACCTTCTTGCAAGTACCTGCGTCTATCCTGTATATTGTCCTAGTTTCGACGCCGTGATAACAAACATCCGAAGACACTAATTCTCCTTTTTTTCGATATAACCAATCATGCCATATGTGCCGCCTAAATCACCAACCAATTTGACTACTTTTTGAATTTATACAGGTGTAAACATGTGCTGCGGCAGAATGCCCATTATCATCGCGTATCACAAGTTCCGGAGCGTCG
>ENA-OQAL01000282-OQAL01000282.1-human-gut-metagenome-genome-assembly--contig:-NODE-282-length-12996-cov-4.580620_pt1 | contig 12996 bp, 15 predicted proteins | sample MGYA00242491_ERZ504519 | MGnify/ENA primary metagenome ERZ504519 (study PRJEB26092, sample SAMD00036260) | human gut metagenome | host: Homo sapiens | study: EMG produced TPA metagenomics assembly of... | reverse complement strand
CTCTTGTGTAAAAAAAGTCGTTGTTCTCCATAATTCCTCGTTTTGCTGTTTGTGGGTAAGTTACTTTTTTCTGTTGATATGGTGCACTCTTCCCGTATTTTTTTATATTTTTTGGACGTAATTCTAAAAACAGAAAGAAATTCATTACCTAAATAAAAAACTATTATGTTAACACACGAAGACAAAGAATTGTTGGCCAAGAAGGGCATTTCGGAAGAAAGATTGCCGAACAGTTGGCTTGTTTTGAAAAGGGGTTTCCATTCTTAAAGCTTTCAGCAGCTGCTTCCGTAGAAAACGGAGGTATTATGAGAGCCGATGAGAAAGAATGTGAACAGTATCTTGCTGCATGGGATGCATACAAGGCAGGCGATAAGAAAATCGTCAAGTTTGTTCCGGCTTCAGGAGCTGCCAGCCGTATGTTCAAGAATATGTTCGAATTCTTGGGTGCTGAGTATGACAAACCTACTACTGATTTTGAGAAGAAATTCTTCGACCACATTCATGATTTTGCATTCTATAATGACTTGAATGCAGCTTGTTTGGATAATACAGGAAAGAACATCAATGCCCTGTTGTCTGAACATAATTACAAGGCAGTGGTTTCTAACTTGCTGGAGTCTGCCGGACTGAACTATGGAGCGTTGCCTAAAGGCCTGCTCAAGTTCCATCGTTATGCAGATGGCGTGCGTACACCGCTGGAAGAGCATCTGGTAGAGGGCGCATTGTATGCTGCTGGAAAGACTGGGGAAGTGAATGTACACTTCACTGTTTCTACCGAACACCGTGCATTGTTCGAAAAACTGGTGGCTGCCAAGGCTGCCGAATATGAGGCTAAGTATGGTACGACTTATCACATCAGTTTCTCTGAACAGAAACCGAGTACGGATACAGTGGCTGCCGATATGGAAAACAAACCGTTCCGCGACAAGGACGGTAAATTGTTGTTCCGTCCGGGTGGTCACGGTGCCTTGATTGAGAACCTGAACGATTTGGATGCCGATATCGTATTTATCAAGAACATTGATAATGTGGTGCCCGACCGCTTGAAAGCTGATACCGTGACTTACAAGAAGTTGCTGGCCGGTGTATTGGTTACGCTGCAGAAGCAGGCATTTGAATACCTGGAACTGCTGGATGGCGGACATTATAGTCACGAACAGCTGGAAACCATTATCCGCTTCGTACAGCAGCAGTTGCGTTGCCGCAGAACGGACTTGAAAGAGCTGGAAGATGCTGATTTGGTCATCTATCTGCGTAAGAAACTGAATCGTCCGATGCGTGTTTGCGGTATGGTGAAGAATGTGGGCGAACCGGGCGGTGGTCCGTTCCTGGCCTATAATCCGGATGGAACCATTTCCTTGCAGATTCTGGAAAGTTCTCAGATTGATATGAACGACCCGGAAAAGAAAGCCATGTTCGAAAAGGGTACACACTTCAATCCGGTGGATTTGGTATGTGCCGTTCGCGACTACAAGGGCAATAAGTTCAACTTGCTGAAACATGTGGATAAGGCTACCGGCTTTATTTCTTACAAGTCAAAGAATGGAAAAGACTTGAAGGCACTCGAATTGCCGGGCTTGTGGAACGGTTCAATGAGCGACTGGAATACCGTGTTCGTAGAAGTTCCTTTGAGTACTTTCAATCCGGTAAAGACCGTGAACGATTTGCTGCGTGAACAGCATCAGTAATTTCCGGATAGTGGAAAAAATAAAAATGTCCGCCTGTCATTCTTTGTGAGATGGGCGGACATCTTTTTTATATATATGAAGAAGTTATTACACATTTCCTTCTTGTTGAGATAATTTCTCTCTGTATTCTTTCGGGGAAAGTCCTAAATTCCTTTTTACATATTTACCGAAAAATGACAAAGTAGCAAAATTGAGTTCATTGGCAATTTCCTTGATGCTCTTATCGGGAGATTTCAGCAGGCACACTATATCCTTCATGACATAACAGGTGATGAGGTCGGAAGCTGTTTCACCGGAATTTTCCTTACATACAGCCGACAGGTATTTGGAGGTGACAAACAACCGGTTGGCATAGTAGCTTACCGACCGTTCCTTGGGGTAGGAAGATATCAGCAGTTCCATGAAGGCATTGAACAGATTGTTGGACGAATTGAATGCGACCGGTTTTAACTGGATGTATTTCTCCATGGAGTCCTGAAATTCATAGATGAAGGCCTGCAGGAGGGCATTGATCAGTTCCTTCTGGTGGCGGTGAGGAGTACCGGTCAGTTTGGAATTCAGCAGATTATAGTACTGGCAGAAAAGCTGGCTTTCTTCATCATTCAGGGAAATGATAGGATGCTGTTCCAGGTACAGGCGTGAGTACCAGTTGTTTGCGGATGTGGACATCACAAAAATACGTTTGGCATATTCTGGTGAAAGACAGAATCCGCAGCACTCAAAATCATCTCCTATCATGCCGTGTTTGAGCAGCGTCTGCGGGTGACAAATCATCAAATCATTCCGACCGATTTCATAAGAATTGTTGTTGAGAGATAAAGACGCTTTTCCTCGCAGGCATAAGATCGCCAGGAAAAAGTCAGCCCGTATGGGGGAGTATTGTTCGGTTTCACTTACTTTATTTACCTGGTTCAAGATGATAATCTGTTCGTCTTTATAGGCAGCTACCTTTTCCATGATTTCGGTGCTGGACATTCTGATGAGTTCTATTTCTTTCTCCATAACATTGATTAATCTATTCGGTTGCAAATGAACAGAATGTTTTTCAATTCTCAGTGTCCTATTTTTCCTGATGAGTATTCCATAGGGAAGATAGTGGGGACGGATAGAAAAATAGAACACTTCCAAGGTGGTATGTATGCCGTATATTTCGTGTAATGCCTTTTTCTTTGCGCTCACAAATTGCAGACATACTAAACATTTTAGAATTTATGAAAAAGAATTATCTGATGGCCGTTTGTTTGTTTCTGACTGTGATGTCAGGGTGTGGAAATAAAGAGCAGGCACCGCAGCAGGCAGAACCGGTAAAGGTCAAAGTGATGAGCGTAGTATCATCCGTACGTAATGAAGCCGTTCGTTTTTCAGGTACGGTGCAGGAGGAAAACGGCAGTTCATTAAGTTTCCCGCTGATGGGACGGGTAAAGTCGGTAAAGGTCGATTTAGGAAGCCGGGTGCGGCAGGGACAATTGCTGGCTACACTGGATGAGGTTTCGATGCAGAATACGTATCAGGCGGCAAAGACTGCTTTGAAGCAGGCGGAAGATGCCTACCAACGTATGAAAGAATTGCATGAAAAGGGAGTCTGGCCGAAATGAAGTGGGTGGAAGTACAAAGCAAGTTGCAGCAGGCGCAGTCTATGGAGGCAGTGGCCCGGAAGAATCTGACCGACTGTCAGCTGTACGCTCCGTTTTCCGGGGTCATTGCCGAGAAGAGTCTGGAGGTCGGACAGAACGTCGTGCCTGGTGTTCAGGTGCTGAAACTGGTATCCGACGACCGGCTGAAGGTACGGATTTCCGTGCCGGAGACGGAAATCGCGCGCGTGGCAAGAGGACAGAAAGCCGTGATAGAGGCACCGGTTCTGAATGGAACGAAGGCAGAAGGCGTAGTGACGGAAAAAGGTGTACAGGCCAATCCGCTGTCACGGTCGTATGAGGTAAATGTCGGTATTCAGACAAAAAATACGGGACTGCTGCCCGGCATGGTGACAGAAGTCTGGTTGCAGGATGCCGATAAAAGTCAGGCGTGCGTACTTCCGGCCAATGTGCTTCAGCTGGACGAACACAACAACTACTTCGTGTGGCTGAAAGGTGAGGATGGAAAAGCATCGAAGCGTGTGGTGATGTGCGGCAAGTTCACGGCGACGGGTGTCACGGTGGTGAACGGTTTGAATGAAGGGGATGAAGTGATAGTAGAAGGACAGCAGAAAGTGTGCGAAGGAACTCCTCTGGCACTGTAAAAATGAAGTAAGACAATGGAAAAGAAAAGGAACATAGTGGAATGGGCCACGCACTATCGTCAGATTGTAATTCTGGTGACGTGCTGCCTGGTGGCATTCGGAATATACAGTCTGCCGCAGATGCAGAAAAATGAATTTCCTGATTTTACCATACGTCAGGGAATGGTGATTGCCGTGGCTCCGGGAAATACGGTCAATGAAATGGTGGAACAGGTGACGAAGCCTCTGGAAGACTACATCTTTTCATATAAGGAAGTAAAGAAGGAGAAGACGTTCTCTACTACGCGCGACGGGATTGTCTTTGTGCAAGTGGAGTTGAATGACGAACTGAACAACAAAGATGAGTTCTGGAGCAAGTTCAAGCATGGAGTAGCCACTTTCAAGTCGCAGCTACCGCCGAATGTGCTTGCCATACAGGTGATGGATGATTTTGGCGATACATCGGCACTGCTGATTACCATGGAAAGCAAGGACAAGACGTATCGGGAACTGTCCGACTATATGGATGAACTGAAGAACCGTTTGCGTCGCATCAGCAGTGTGGGACGACTCACTGTGAGTGGAGAAAGGGCTGAACAGATTTCCATCTACCTGGACCCGGAACGTCTCTCGCATTATGGACTGAACGAGCAGTTGATTGCCGGCCAGCTGTTTGCCAAGGGATTCGTGACCACGGGCGGACGCATACAGACCCCTCAGTATGTATTGCCGGTGCATGTGGAGAAGACGTCAATACGCTGTACGACGTGCAGCAGCAGATTGTGTACAGCGACCCCTCGGGCAATGTGGTGCGCTTGCAGGATGTGGCTCGTGTGGTCAAGGAATACCCTCATGCCAACAGCTATATCAAGAACAACGGGACGAAGTGTATCCTGCTGAGTGTGGAAATGAAGAAAGGAAAGAACATCGTACAGATGGGAAATGACATCGACCGTGTGCTGGAAGAGTTTAAGACAGAGCTTCCGTCGGAGGTCAATATGTTCCGTATCACCGACCAGGCACAGGTGGTGGGCGACAGTGTCAATGCTTTCTTGCGTGAGCTGGTGATTGCCATCGTGGCCGTAGTGATTGTGGTGATGCTGCTTTTGCCGTTGCGAGTGGCACTGGTAGCTGCTTCCACCATTCCGGTTACCATTTTTATCTCACTGGGACTTTTCTATGCCTTTGGCATTGAGTTGAACACCGTGACGCTGGCTGCCTTGATTGTGACGCTGGGAATGATTGTGGATAACTCTATTGTTATCATCGACAGTTATCTGGAGAAAATCGGCGAAGGAATGTCGCGCTGGCATGCGTCTATCTTCAGTGCCACGCATTTCTTCAAGTCCATATTCTCGGCTACACTGGCCATCAGTATTACATTCTTCCCCTTCCTGATTGTGATTCCCGGCATGATACACGATTTCCTGCTGAGTTTCCCCTGGTCTATTACGCTGATTCTGGGCATCTCCTTGCTGGTAGCCATGCTGTTGGTACCGTTCATGCAGTTCTGGTTCATCCGTAAGCCGATACCTTCGCATAAAAAAGGATTCTCGTTCATGGAATTCCTGCAGACCTATTATAATAAGTTGCTTGACAAATGCTTTGCCCATCCGTATGTTACTTTGCTGGGAGGAATCGCTTCCGTGCTGGTGGGTATCTTCCTGATGGGGAAACTGCCGCAAAAGCTGATGCCGGTGGCCGACCGTAACCAGTTTGCCGTAGAAATCTATCTGCCTACGGGCTCGGCTGTAGAAAAGACGGCCTGGGCTGCCGATACCATGGAACATGTGTTCCGTAAAGACCCGCGAGTGACTTCCGTCACTTCATTTATCGGTTGTTCTTCCCCTCGTTTCCATACGGCATACGCTCCGCAATTGGGAGGAACGAACTACGCCCAACTGATTGTGAACACGAAAGGGAATAAGGAAACTGTGGAACTGTTGGATGAATATGCTCCGCGTTATACCGATGCTTTTCCCGATGTGCGGGTAAGGTTCAAGCAAATCAGTTTCAGTCAGGCGGTCTATCCGATAGAACTCCGTCTGAGTGGAGAGAATCTGGATTCATTGAAACCGTGGCCGGGAAATACCTGAGCATGTTGCGCCAGATGCCGGAAATACGGTTGGCACAGACCAACTTCAGTGAACCGCAGACTTCGGCCAAAGTGGTGCTGAAAGAAGATGAGGCTTCTCGTCTGGGCATACAGAATGTGCAGCTGGAAAGCACGCTGGCCATGCGCTATGGCGACGGTATAAAGGTGGCCAGTGTGTGGGAAGGCGATTATGACATCCCCGTGACATTGAAAAGCGAGAGGGCAGATTGTGCCGGTTTCTCCGATCTGGAAAACGAACTGATTCCGGTATTGGGCGGTACGCAGGTTCCCTTGCGGCAAGTGGCAGAAGTGGTACCTTCCGTCAAAGACGGACAGCTGGTACGCCGGAACGGTATCTATACCATTACGGTCATGGCCGATGTGCGCCGTGACGTGAACGTGACCGCCCTGACGAGTGTGATAAAAGAAAAAGTGGCAGCCATCCCTCTGCCGGATAAAGTGACGCTGGCTTACGGAGGTGACGACGAGCAGGATAATGAAAACCTTCCGCCTATTATGGCAGCTCTGGCCATTGCAGCTTTCATCATTTTCTTCATCTTGCTGGCTCATTTCAAGCGTATTAGCATTGCTCTGCTGATTTTTGCCAGCATGACGCTGTGTGTGTTCGGTACGGCAGTGGGCGTACTGATACAAGGAGTGGATTTCGGTATGACTTGTACACTGGGTATTATCAGCCTGATGGGAATTATCGTGCGTAACGGCATTATCATGATTGACTATGCCGAGGAATTGCGTGAAACAGAGAAACTATGCGTGCGTGATGCCATTTATCATTCTGCCCGCCGACGTATGCGACCCATCTTCCTGACTTCGGCCGCTGCCTCCATGGGAGTCATCCCGATGATATTGGGCAAGAGCGGACTCTGGATGCCGATGGGTACGGTGATTTGTTACGGTACGCTGATTACCATGCTCTTCCTCTTGACGGTGCTTCCGGTAGCTTACCTGGTGATTTTCAGGGGAAGCAGCCGGAGACGTGCCCAGCTGGAAGCATTGGAGAAAGCCTGATGAGGTGATTAGGAATCAATCAAAAGAAGAATCATTATGAAAACGAATCGAAACAGAATAATAGCTTTTCTATTGATAGGTGGGGCGTGCATGAATGGGGCTTTCGGACAGAAAGCCTATACGCTGGATGAATGCATTCAGGCTGCCTTGACAAACAATGTGCGAATGAAGAATGCAAACAATGAACTGGAAATGGCCAAGCAGGACAAGAAAAAGGCATTTACCAATTATTTTCCGAGCGTGAGCGCGGCTGGAACCGGTTTCATGGCTGATAAAGGATTGATGCAGATGAGTTTGGGACCGGACATGAATATGTCCATGCTGAAGAACGGAATAGCAGGGGGAGTCGGTGCCTCCCTGCCGTTGTTCACCGGCGGACAGATTGTGAACGGAAACCAGCTGGCCAAGGTGGGAGTGGAAGTGAAACGCCTGCAACGGAACTTATCCGACAATGAAGTATGCCTCACTACGGAACAATATTTCTGGCGGGTAGTGATACTGAAAGAAAAGCTGAAAACTTGTCCAAGGTCGAAGCCCAACTGGCACGCATCCTGAGTGATGTGGAAGCTTCGGTACAGGCTGGAATCGTGACGCGGAACGATTTGCTTCAGGTACAATTGCGGCAGAATGAAACAAAGAGTACTCGTTTGCAGGTGGAAAATGCCTTGTCGGTATCCCAGAATATGCTGGCACAGTACACCGGACTTTCATCCGATACCCTTGACGTGGCCTTTGCGGTGGATACCCAGCTGCCTGCACGCCCCGACAGCCTTTACTGCGATCCGGAATCGGCATTGGGACTCACCAGTGAATATGCTTTGCTACAGCAGAATGTGAAGGCCAGCCGCTTGCAATACAAGATGGCGGTAGGGAAGAACCTGCCTACGGTGGCCATTGGCGGAGGCTATGTATACCATAACTTCTTGCCGGAAGACCAGCGTTTTTGGGTGGGATTTGCTACGGTGACCGTTCCCCTGACCGGATGGTGGGGAGGAAGCCATGCCATTAAGAAAGAAAAGCTTCAGGTGAAGAACACGGAAAACCAGTTGGCCGACCAGGGAGAATTGCTGGTTATCCGCATGAAGAATGCCTGGAACGGGGTGAACGAGGCATACGAGCAGATGAAGATTGCCCGTCTGTCCATTGAGCAGTCCACCGAGAATCTCCGCCTGAATACCGATTATTACAAGGCAGGCACCTGCACGATGAGCGATTTGCTTGATGCACAGACTTTGTATCAGCAGAGTCGTGACAAGTATGTGGAAAGCTATACGGATTATGAATTGAAAAAAGAGAATATCTGCAAGTCACGGGGCGTCGTTAAAACAACTTTTTCTTGATGTGAAGGGCTGTCGGGAAGTATTTCCGATGGCCCTTTGTGATAAATTCTGCATATTAATTGCATATTAATTTGATTTGAGCTATCTTTGCAGCGTAATTGGGAAGCAGATAAAGTAAAAAACGTCCTGAAGAAGATGTAGCTTTTTCAGGAACTTTTGTAGGTTTCTTATGTGAGAAACGTAGGGTTTCCGACCGGGAAACGTACGGTTCCGCAAAGTGAAACATAGGTTTCCGGGCAGGAAACGTAAAACATATTTTACGTTTTCACAAAAATAGACTAGGGTTAGAACTTACAAAGATTTAGAATATAATATACAGCGTATGAACATGTGCAGGCAACATAAGGTAGTTCGGATAAAGGTCAGTACGGCGCTTTACCGGAGATGTCATGCCCGTGCGCATTGGTTCAGCGGATTTCTTCATGAAAGTTTGTAAGACACGGGAAGTTGCGTCTTCCTGACGTGGTGTGAAATCTTTCTTATAAACTTTTACTCTCAATTTTGTTATGTGGATTATTTTATTGATTGTCCTGGCAGGTATTCTGGCAGGATATAGCCTTCGTATGTGTGCTTTTTTGAAAAAAGTGAATCTGACTATCTCGTGTACCATTTGTCTGATGCTGTTCGTGTTAGGACTTTCCGTGGGTTACAATCCGTTGATTGTAGGAAACTTAGGGTCTTTCGGCGGACAGGCACTGTTGCTCAGTGTGGCCGGCATTACGGGAAGTGTGTTGCTGGCACGCGTGGTATATCTGTTGTTCTTTAAGGAAGGAGGTGAAAAATGAAAGGAAGTTTGCTGGTATTGTCCATGTTCTTTGTAGGCTGTGTGTTAGGCTACGTGTGGAACTTTTCCGGATGGGAGTTGGGAGATACGCACCACTTGTCCATGTATATTCTGTATGCCCTGATGTTTCAGGTAGGCGTCAGCATTGGCGGGGGAGAGGATTTCAAGGAACTGCTTCGTGGTTTCCGTCCCAAGATGCTGCTGATACCGCTGGCCACCATCGGAGGAACCCTGTTGTTTTCGGCATTGGTCAGTGTGCTGCTGACTCGCTGGAGTGTGTTCGACTGTCTGGCCGTGGGCAGCGGACTGGGATATTATTCGCTTTCGTCTATTTTGATTATGGAACTCAAAACCCCCGACCTTGGTGCACAGTTAGCTACGGAACTGGCCACGATTGCACTTCTGACGAATGTCATCCGCGAACTGGTGGCACTGGTGGGAGCTCCTTTCATCTGCAAATACTTCGGGAAGCTGGCCCCTATTTCGGTGGCCGGAGTAACCTCGGTCGATGTAGCCCTTCCCTCCATTATCCGTGTGTCTGGAAAGGAAATGGTGCCCCTTGCCATCTTCCATGGACTGCTGGTCGACATGTCCGTGCCGTTTTCATTTCTTTGTTTTGCAAGCTGTAGAAGGAATCCCCCGTCCGCAAAGCAAAGAGATGAAAACGGCGGCGGGGAGCCTTAGATGTCCATGCCCATGATGTAATCGTTCATGTAATATCCGTTGCCGATGGGGAAGTCCCCTTCGCGAACCTTCTTCATGCCCATGTGCTCATAGAATCCAAGTGCCGGATTCTGCCGGTTCACATTCAGTTCCATGCGGCAAGGTTCCGGATGAAGTTCCTTGATGCCCTTTATAGCCTGCTGGAACAGTTGCCGTCCGAGTTTGTATTTTTGGAAGTAGGGGAGTACGTAAATCTTCTGCAAGTGAAACAAATCCGTATCCTCCTGCTGGATGGACACATAGCCCGCAGGCTCACATTCTTCGTAAGCGATGTAGTAAATGTGATGCTCTTTCTCCATCTGGTTTCTCAGGCTCTCGCTGGAATACATCCAGTCCATCATGTAATCAATCTGTTCCGGAGTCAGAATATGCTGGTAGGTAGCGGGAAAGGTCTGTGCCGCCAGCGTCCGGATGACTTCAATGTCTGCAAGAGTAGCTTTTTTAATCGTAAACATAGGCGTTTCCTTATTATAATGTGTTTTCTGCAAAAGTAGTTTATCTTTTGTATGTATGGTTTTTATCGAAACATAAACTTGTTAAAAGTTTTGAAATTATAATACCTTGTAATACATAGTATCAATATAAAACCTATATTTGTGTCATACAAGATAAATGAGATGAAATGAATGTAGACAATGTAAAATCGCAGATGCGCAAGGGAATGCTGGAGTATTGCATTCTGTTGCTGTTGCACCGGGAGTCTGCCTATTCTTCCGACATTATCCAGAAGCTGAAAGAGGCCCGGCTGATTGTGGTGGAAGGCACGCTTTATCCGTTGCTGACCCGCCTGAAGAACGACGGACTCCTGTCGTACGAGTGGGTGGAGTCCACGCAAGGACCGCCCCGCAAGTATTATGGACTGACTCCGGAAGGGGAGGAATTTCTGAAAGAACTGGAAAGTGCTTGGGACGGACTTTCCGACACGGTGAATCATTTAAGACAAAACATTTAAAAATCACATGACATGAAAAAGACACTGACTGTAAATTTAGGTGGCACCGTATATCATATTGATGAAGATGCCTATATCCTGCTGGATAATTATTTGAACAACCTCCGCTACCATTTCCGTAAGGATGAAGGAGCGGAAGAGATTGTGCGCGACATAGAATCCCGTATTGCCGAACTGTTTGATGAGGCATTGCGTGGCGGACTACAGGTGATTACTATTAAAGAGGTGGAAGAGGTAATTGCCCGTATGGGAAAACCGGAGGAACTGAATGGCGAAGAAGACGGTAACCCGTCCGCATCGAACAGCAAGACTTTCGATAGTGAATCGACGGAAACCAGCCGACGTCTGTTCCGTAATCCGGACGACCGTATCCTGGGTGGAGTGGTATCGGGCATTGCAGCCTATTTCGGCTGGGATGTGACCTGGACCCGCATCGTCTTTATTTTTGGCCGGATTTTTTTATTCATGGTTTGATTTTGGCTTATTTGTTGGCATGGATTATCATCCCGTTGGCACATACGGCTACGGAAAAGTTGCAGATGCGCGGAGAACCCATCAACGTGGAGAATATCGGCCGGACGGTGACCGACGGTTTGAAAAGGTGAACGAATATGTGCATTCAGAACAGCCCCGCTCTGCCTTGCATAAGTTTGGCAATGGGGTGGTAGCCGTGGTCGGTTTCCTGCTGAAACTTTGCCTGGTGCTGTTGCTGATATGCTGCGCTCCTTTCCTGCTGGTAGGACTCATTGTCTTGTTTGCCCTGCTGATGGCCGCCACGGGAGTCATCGTCAGTCTGCCTGCCTTCTTCTATAATATATTGCCTTGGGTAGACTGGGGTGGTGTGTGCACCATGCCGGGAATGATTGTCGGGCTCACCGTATGCGGTCTGCTGATTGTCGGTATCCCGGTAGCCGGACTGATTCAGGCCGTCATGCAGTCGTTCGGTAGCTGGAAGCCCATGGGCACCTCTACGAAAGTAGTGCTGGTATTGTTGTGGATGATTGCCCTGGCTATAGGAATTGTGTTGTTTTTTCAGATTCCTTTCCTGACAGAACCACTTCTGTCAGCTCCTTTCTGGGGTGAGTTCCTCTGATTTTGTCAGTCTCACCCGAATGTGTGAGACAAGAATGTCACATAAAGCAGCCAAAATGGCAGTCCGTGTCAGAAAAAAATGCTGGCACGGGCTTTTTGTTCTGGCATGGCATTTGTCTTTTAAAGGGCGTAACGCTTCGGCGTTACAGAATAAACCAAATTAGAAAATAATAAAAATAGATACAATTATGGGAAAGATTATTGGTATTGACTTAGGAACAACAAACTCATGTGTTGCAGTATTTGAAGGTAACGAACCGGTGGTAATTGCCAACAGCGAAGGTAAACGTACCACTCCTTCAGTAGTAGGTTCGTAGACGGCGGCGAACGTAAGGTAGGTGACCCTGCTAAAACGTCAGGCTATCACAAACCCGAAACGTACAGTATATTCTATCAAACGTTTCATGGGTGAAACTTACGATCAGGTTCAGAAAGAAATTTCTCGTGTACCTTATTCAGTAGTAAAGGGTGACAACAACACTCCGCGTGTAGACATCGACGGACGTCTGTACACTCCGCAGGAAATCTCTGCAATGATTCTGCAGAAGATGAAGAAAACTGCTGAAGATTATCTGGGACAGGAAGTAACAGAAGCTGTCATCACCGTTCCGGCATACTTCTCTGACTCTCAGCGTCAGGCTACGAAGGAAGCTGGTCAGATTGCTGGTCTGGATGTAAAACGTATCGTAAACGAACCGACTGCAGCTGCATTGGCTTACGGTGTAGACAAGGCTAACAAAGATATGAAGGTAGCCGTATTCGACCTTGGTGGTGGTACATTCGATATCTCTATCCTGGAATTCGGTGGCGGTGTATTCGAAGTATTGTCAACTAACGGTGATACTCACCTGGGTGGTGATGACTTCGACCAGGTTATCATCGACTGGTTGGTTCAGGAATTCAAGAACGACGAAGGTGCTGACCTGACTACTGACCCGATGGCTATGCAACGTTTGAAGGAAGCTGCTGAAAAGGCAAAAATTGAATTGTCTTCTTCAACTTCTACTGAAATCAACTTGCCTTACATCATGCCGGTAGCTGGTGTGCCTAAACACTTGGTTAAGACTTTGACCCGTGC
>ENA-OQAL01000281-OQAL01000281.1-human-gut-metagenome-genome-assembly--contig:-NODE-281-length-13047-cov-3.749458_pt1 | contig 13047 bp, 23 predicted proteins | sample MGYA00242491_ERZ504519 | MGnify/ENA primary metagenome ERZ504519 (study PRJEB26092, sample SAMD00036260) | human gut metagenome | host: Homo sapiens | study: EMG produced TPA metagenomics assembly of... | reverse complement strand
AGATTGCCGGGCGAGAATACCGGGGAAAAGTGATAAGAGCGGAAAGAAAAAGAAAGTGGCGGCTGAAAAGAAAGCTGATAAACCTTCAAAGGTAGAGAAGGCGAAAAAAGCCGAGCCGGGGAGGAAAGAGGATATACCAGCTCGCGGTCCGGCAAAAAAGAAAGATGACTGGAAGCAGTTCTTTCAGCAGGATAATCAACGCTTCGGGGAGAAGAACCAGACTTTTCAGAAGAAGGTTGGGCTAAACGCAGCAAACGATAAAAAATAAATAATAAAAGCCGGAAGGGAATTGTTCCTTTCCGGCTTTTTATTTATTTGAAGATGCCTTCTGTTGTCATTTGTATACGTTTGATACTTCCGTCTTTCTGGTAAAAAAGCGGGTCAATACAGATGGATCTTCTGAATCCGCAGCCATCAGTATTTATGCTTCCGTTATGGTAGATGAAGTAGGATTTCCCTTTAAAAATCGATGATGGCCTGATGGTTGGTATTGGAGTTTCCGGCTATTTCATTGAGGATGCCTTTATAGATCCAGGGCCCATTGATGTTCTTGCTCATGGCATAGCATATTTTTTCTGGGAATTCTGAAGCAAAAGACAGGTAGTACCAGTCTCCATGTTTGTGAACCCAAGGTGCTTCTGTGTATCTGGGAAGGTTGATGGGATGAATGGGGCCGTCCAGTTCTGTCATATTATCTTTTAGTTTTGCATAGTAACATTGTGTGTTTCCCCAAAAAAGATAAGCTTGACCGTCATCGTCGATAAAGACCGTCGGGTCTATATCATCCCATGCAATGGAAGTGTATTGGGTCGTCATGTCGTTGGTAATCAGTGCACTGCCGCGTGCATCTTTAAAAGGCCCTATGGGAGAGTCGGATACGGCAACTCCAATTGACTTCCCGGGAATAGTGGCATGTTCGACGGTGACATACCAGTAGAATTTCCCGTTATGTTCAATTACCTGACTGGCCCACGCTTCTCCTTTTGCCCACTTGAAATCGGTAGCTTTCAACGTATAGGCATGTTCGGTGAAGGTTTTCATGTCTCTGGTAGAGAAAATGCACCATTCGTTCATCAGATAATATTGCTGAGGTGCGGGACATTCATCGTGGCCGGCATAAATATATACTGTGCCGTCGTGGACTAATGCGGCTGGGTCACCCAGATATTTATAGGAAACCACCGGGGTTTTGAGTCGCTACAAATGTAGTATCTTTTTGTGCGGCTTGTAGGATAGATGAATGTGTGGTAAAAATGGTGAGGGCAATAACCCCCAGGTTAATGAATGGATTTTTCATGATATATTAAATTTGAAAATGATTTTGATGCAAAGATAGCTGTCGTATGGGTCGGGGAGGGTGGACAAAAGGTTTTTAGATTGGATTATGGGTATGTGGGTTAGAAAAAGAATTGGATTTATTAGTTTACTCCAACTTTTTTCCTACATTTGCCGTATAAATTCATTAAACAGTTTAATCATTATGGAAAACGAAAACAAAAATCAGCTTCAGATAGAATTAAAAGAAGAAGTGGCACAGGGAACTTATGCGAATCTTGCAATTATTACTCATTCAAGCTCTGAATTTATTCTTGACTTTGTACGTGTAATGCCGGGTTTGCCGAAAGCAGGTGTTCAATCTCGTATTGTAATGACTCCGGAACATGCAAAGCGTCTGATGTTTGCATTGCAGGACAATGTGACTAAGTATGAGCAGAATTTTGGTCAGATTCGGATGCCGGAACAGCAGGCACAAGGCGGAAAAACTTTCGTTCCACCGTTGAGTGATTTCAAAGGAGAGGCTTAAAAAAATATAAATAGAGGACTCAAGAGGCTCATTTCCCGTTTTTTCGGGGAATGAGCTTTTTTCTTTTTAAAAACAGTTTGTCTATTAAAAGTTATTTGTAATTTTGCAGCCCGAAATGTAGTATTTCGACAAGGATTGTAGAAACAATAAGAAACAAATATATAACAATTAAAAATCAAACAAAATGCCTACTATTCAACAGTTAGTAAGAAAAGGAAGAACGGTTTTGGTTGATAAGAGTAAATCACCGGCATTGGATTCATGTCCTCAGAGACGTGGCGTTTGCGTACGTGTTTACACTACAACTCCGAAAAAACCGAACTCAGCAATGCGTAAAGTTGCTCGTGTGCGTCTGACAAACTCTAAGGAAGTGAACTCTTACATTCCGGGAGAAGGACATAACTTGCAGGAACACTCAATCGTTTTGGTTCGTGGTGGTCGTGTGAAAGACCTTCCGGGTGTACGTTATCACATCGTTCGTGGTACACTGGATACAGCAGGTGTAGCAGGCCGTACACAGAGACGTTCTAAATATGGCGCTAAGCGTCCGAAACCAGGACAAGCAGCTCCGGCAGGAAAAGGTAAGAAATAATCCTCGCTGAGTACAATCCTTATTAAGAAAAAAACTTTTATAAATTCGTTTTGGTTTGTTGGAAAAGCTTTAAGGTTGAGTAAATGCTTCGGAGGAAGCGTTGAAGTAGACAGAGATGCAGCCCCAAACTAAACACTATTATCAAACAAAATGAGAAAAGCAAAACCAAAAAACAGTGTGATCCTTCCGGATCCAGTATTTAATGATCAGAAGGTTTCTAAATTCGTAAACCATCTGATGTATGATGGAAAGAAGAACACTTCTTACGAAATCTTCTATAACGCACTGAAAACAGTTGAAACTAAGCTTCCGGGTGAAGAAACTTCAGCATTGGAAGTTTGGAAAAAAGCTCTTGATAACGTAACTCCTCAGTTGGAAGTAAAATCTCGCCGTATCGGTGGTGCTACTTTCCAGGTTCTACCGAAATTCGTCCGGATCGTAAGGAGTCAATCTCTATGAAGAATCTGATTGCTTTTGCCCGTAAACGTGGTGGAAAGTCAATGGCTGATAAATTGGCTGCAGAAATCCTTGATGCATACAATGAACAGGGTGGTGCTTTCAAACGTAAGGAAGATATGCACCGTATGGCTGAAGCTAACCGTGCTTTCGCTCACTTCAGATTTTAATCTAGTTAATAACTTTAAGACGAATTAAAATGGCTAAACATGATTTGCATTTGACCCGTAACATCGGAATCATGGCGCACATCGATGCTGGTAAGACAACTACTTCTGAACGTATCTTGTTTTACACAGGTTTGACTCATAAGATTGGTGAGGTGCACGATGGTGCTGCTACCATGGACTGGATGGAACAGGAGCAGGAACGTGGTATTACTATTACTTCAGCTGCTACAACTACTTATTGGAAGTATGCTGGTAACAAGTATAAAATCAACTTGATTGACACTCCGGGACACGTGGACTTTACTGCAGAAGTAGAACGTTCACTCCGTGTGTTGGATGGCGCTGTGGCTACTTATTGTGCTGTAGGTGGTGTTGAACCTCAGTCAGAAACAGTATGGCGTCAGGCTGATAAATACAATGTTCCTCGTATCGGTTATGTTAACAAGATGGACCGTTCTGGAGCTGACTTCTTCGAAGTTGTTCGTCAGATGAAGGATGTATTGGGCGCTAATCCATGTCCGGTTGTAATTCCTATCGGTGCAGAAGAGTCTTTCAAAGGTGTAGTTGACCTGATTAAGATGAAAGCTATCTTGTGGCACGATGAAACTATGGGTGCTGACTATGATGTAGAAGAAATCCCTGCAAACTTGGTAGACGAAGCTCAGGAATGGAGAGATAAGATGCTCGAAAAAGTAGCTGAGTTTGATGAAGCTTTGATGGAGAAATATTTCGATGATCCTTCTACAATTACAGAGGAAGAAGTGATGCGTGCTTTGCGTGCAGGTACTTTGAAGATGGAAATCGTTCCGATGTTGTGTGGATCTTCATTCAAGAACAAAGGTGTGCAGACTTTGCTTGACTATGTATGTGCATTCTTACCTTCTCCGCTGGATACTCCGAACATCGTTGGTACTAACCCGAACACGGGTGCTGAAGAAGACCGTAAACCGGATGAAGACGAAAAGACTTCAGCTTTGGCATTTAAGATCGCTACTGACCCGTATGTAGGTCGTTTGACTTTCTTCCGTGTGTACTCAGGTAAAGTAGAAGCTGGTTCATATATTTACAACTCTCGTTCAGGAAAGAAGGAACGTGTATCTCGTTTGTTCCAGATGCACTCAAATAAGCAGAATCCTGTGGAAGTAATCAGCGCTGGTGATATTGGTGCTGGTGTAGGTTTCAAGGATATTCGCACTGGTGATACTCTTTGCGATGAAACTGCTCCGATCGTTCTTGAATCAATGGACTTCCCAGAACCGGTTATCGGTATCGCAGTAGAGCCTAAGACTCAGAAAGACCTTGATAAGTTGTCTAACGGTTTGGCTAAGTTGGCTGAAGAAGACCCGACATTTACTGTGAAGACTGACGAACAGACTGGACAGACAGTTATCTCTGGTATGGGTGAGCTTCACTTGGATATCATTATCGACCGTCTGAAACGTGAGTTCAAGGTTGAATGTAACCAAGGTCGTCCTCAGGTTAGCTACAAAGAAGCAATTACTAAGACTGTTGAATTGCGTGAAGTTTACAAGAAACAGTCTGGTGGTCGTGGTAAGTTTGCTGACATCATCGTTTCTGTAGGTCCAGTTGATGAAGACTTCAAACAGGGTGGTCTGCAGTTCATCGATGAAGTGAAGGGTGGTAACGTTCCTAAGGAATTCATTCCTTCAGTTCAGAAAGGTTTCTTGACTGCAATGAAGAACGGTGTATTGGCTGGTTATCCGCTTGATTCTTTGAAGGTCGTTTTGAAGGATGGTTCATTCCACCCGGTTGACTCTGACCAGTTGTCTTTCGAAATCTGTGCTATCCAGGCATACAAGAATGCTTGTGTGAAGGCAGGTCCGGTTCTGATGGAGCCGATCATGAAGCTGGAAGTTGTGACTCCGGAAGAAAACATGGGTGATGTAATCGGTGACTTGAACAGACGTCGTGGTCAGGTAGAAGGTATGGAAACAAGCCGTTCTGGTGCTCGTATCGTAAAAGCAATGGTTCCATTGGCTGAAATGTTCGGTTATGTAACTGCTTTGCGTACTATTACTTCAGGTCGTGCTACTTCTTCAATGACTTACGATCACCACGCTCAGGTTTCTAGCTCAATCGCTAAGACTGTACTGGAAGAAGTTAAAGGTCGCGTAGACTTGGTATAAAAAAGAAATAGGATGGAAGTTGATGAGGACTAGCGAATGACTCTTAGTCCTCAAGCTTCCTTCCCAATATAAACAATTAATAATTTAATAAACAAATGAGTCAGAAAATCAGAATTAAACTGAAATCTTACGATCACAACTTGGTAGACAAGTCAGCAGAAAAGATTGTAAGAACTGTGAAGGCTACAGGTGCTATTGTAAGCGGTCCTATTCCATTGCCTACACACAAACGTATTTTTACTGTAAACCGTTCGACTTTCGTTAACAAGAAGTCACGTGAACAGTTTGAATTGTCTTCTTACAAGAGGCTGATTGACATCTACAGCTCAACTGCTAAGACAGTAGACGCTTTGATGAAATTGGAATTACCGAGTGGGGTAGAAGTAGAAATTAAAGTTTAATCAATTAAAAATTAACTGAAATGCCAGGATTATTAGGAAAGAAAATCGGAATGACATCCGTTTTCAGTGCTGATGGTAAGAATGTACCATGCACTGTTATCGAAGCTGGTCCTTGTGTAGTTACTCAGATTAAGAGTGTAGAAAAAGATGGCTATGCAGCTGTTCAGGTAGGTTTCCAGGACAAGAAGGAAAAGCACACTACTAAACCGTTGATGGGTCACTTTAAGAAAGCTGGAGTAACTCCAAAGAGACACTTGGCCGAGTTCAAAGATTTCTCAGAAGAATTGAATTTAGGTGACACTATCACTGTAGAATTGTTCAATGACACTGCTTATGTAGATGTTATTGGTACTTCTAAAGGAAAAGGTTTCCAGGGTGTTGTAAAACGTCATGGATTTGGCGGTGTAGGCCAGACTACTCATGGTCAGCACAACCGTGCCCGCAAACCGGGTTCTATCGGTGCTTGTTCTTACCCTGCTAAAGTATTCAAAGGAATGCGCATGGGCGGACAAATGGGTGGTGACAGGGTAACTACTCACAACTTACAGGTATTAAAAGTGATTCCTGAACACAACTTGCTGTTGATCAAAGGTTCTGTTCCGGGTTGCAAAGGTTCAATCGTAATAATTGAGAAATAATGGAAGTTAACGTATTAAATATTAAGGGTGAAGATACCGGCAAAAAGGTTGCTTTGAACGAAGCTATCTTCGGAATCACTCCAAATGATCACGCTATCTATCTGGATGTGAAGCAGTATATGGCTAATCAGCGCCAGGGTACTCACAAGTCTAAGGAAAGAAGCGAAATCAGTGGTTCTACTCGTAAATTGGGTCGTCAGAAAGGTGGCGGCGGTGCACGTCGTGGTGATATCAACTCTCCAGTATTGGTGGGTGGTGCTCGTGTTTTTGGTCCTAAACCTCGCGATTATTGGTTCAAACTGAACAAGAAAGTGAAAGTTTTGGCTCGTAAATCTGCATTGGCATACAAGGCACAGACTAACAACATCGTAGTAGTAGAAGACTTCACTTTCGAAGCTCCTAAGACTAAAAGAATTTGTAAATGTTGTGAATAATCTCAAAGTGGCTGGTAAAAAGCTACTTATGGTTTTGCCGGAAGCAAATAAAACGTATATTTGTCTGCTCGTAACTTAGAGCGTACAAATCTTGCAATTGCTTCTGCGCTGAATACATACTCTGTGTTGAACGCAGAAACTCTTGTTGTGACAGAAAGTGCTTTGAAAGCTATCGAGGAAACCTTAGTGAAATAATTAAAGGAGGCTGAAGTAATATGGGAATGATTATTAAACCGTTGGTTACAGAAAAAATGACGGCAATATCTGAAAAATTCAACCGCTTTGGATTTATTGTTCGTCCTGAAGCTAACAAATTAGAAATTAAGCGTGAAATCGAAGCTATGTATAATGTGACTGTAGTAGACGTAAACACAATTCGCTACACAGGAAAGAATAAGAGCCGTTATACTAAGTCTGGTCTTATCAATGGACGTACAAATGCTTACAAGAAAGCTATCGTTACATTGAAAGAAGGTGATACTATTGATTTTTATAGCAATATTTAAATAAAAGATGGCAGTACGTAAATTTAAGCCCACAACACCGGGGCAGAGACACAAAATTATTGGTACTTTTGAAGAAATTACTGCATCGGTACCAGAAAAATCTCTTGTATATGGAAAGCGTTCTACTGGTGGTCGTAACCACGTAGGTAAGATGACAATGCGCTATATCGGCGGTGGTCACAAGAGAAAATTCCGTATTATTGATTTCAAGAGAAATAAAGACGGTGTTCCAGCAGTCGTTAAAACAATTGAATATGATCCGAACCGTTCGGCTCGTATCGCTTTGTTGTTTTATGCTGATGGTGAAAAAGATATATCATTGCTCCTAATGGATTGCAAGTAGGTAGCACTTTGATGTCTGGAGCGAATGCGGCGCCTGAGATTGGTAACGCACTTCCTCTTGAAAACATCCCTGTGGGTACTGTAATTCACAACATTGAATTGCGTCCGGGCCAGGGTGCTGCTTTGGTAAGATCGGCTGGTAACTTTGCTCAGTTGACATCTCGTGAAGGTAAATATTGTGTAATCAAATTGCCTTCAGGTGAAGTAAGACAAATCTTGAGTGCTTGTAAAGCTACTATCGGTAGTGTAGGTAACTCAGACCATGCATTGGAATCATCAGGTAAGGCTGGTCGTTCTCGCTGGTTGGGTCGTCGTCCTCACAACCGTGGTGTTGTTATGAACCCTGTTGATCACCCGATGGGTGGTGGTGAAGGACGTCAGTCGGGAGGTCACCCAAGATCACGTACAGGCTTGTATGCTAAGGGCTTGAAGACAAGAGCACCTAAGAAACAGTCTTCTAAGTATATTATTGAAAGAAGAAAGTAATAACAACTGATTAATTGAGTAATTTATGAGTCGTTCATTAAAAAAAGGTCCATATATTAATGTAAAACTGGAAAACAAGGTGCTGGCTATGAATGAAAGCGGCAAGAAATCAGTTGTTAAGACATGGGCTAGAGCTTCAATGATTTCGCCTGATTTCGTAGGGCATACAATTGCAGTTCACAACGGAAACAAATTTATTCCTGTTTACGTTACTGAAAACATGGTTGGTCATAAGTTAGGTGAATTTGCACCAACTCGTACTTTCCGTGGTCATGCTGGTAACAAGAAAAAATAATAACAGGACGCACATTTGAAATAATAAAGTAATAAATAATGGGAGACAAGAAAAAAATATCGGCTGAAAAGAGAAAAGAAGCCCTTAAAACCATGTATTTTGCAAAATTGCAAAATGTGCCTACTTCTCCGCGTAAAATGCGTCTCGTGGCTGACATGATTCGTGGTATGGAGGTAAATAGAGCACTTGGTGTCTTGAAGTTTTCTTCTAAAGAAGCTTCTGCAAGAGTGGAAAAATTGTTACGCTCTGCTATTGCTAACTGGGAACAGAAAAACGAACGTAAAGCTGAAGACGGCGAATTGTTTGTAACTAAGATTTATGTTGACGGGGGAGCAACCTTGAAAAGAATGAGACCGGCTCCACAGGGTAGAGGTTACAGAATTCGTAAACGTTCAAACCATGTGACTTTGTTCGTTGATTCTAAGAATACTAATGATAAAAATTAAGAGTAGATGGGACAGAAAGTTAATCCGATAAGCAACCGTTTAGGAATTATCAGAGGATGGGATTCTAATTGGTACGGTGGCAAGAATTATGGTGACGCTTTGCTGGAAGACAGCAAAATTCGTAAATATCTGAATGCCAGACTTGCAAAAGCCAGCGTTTCAAGAATCGTTATTGAACGTACTCTGAAATTGGTGACAATTACTGTATGTACTGCTCGTCCGGGTATTATCATTGGTAAAGGTGGTCAGGAAGTTGACAAGCTGAAAGAAGAGTTGAAGAAGATCACCGATAAGGATATCCAGATTAATATCTTTGAAGTTAAGAGACCGGAACTTGATGCTGTGATTGTGGCTAACAACATCGCTCGTCAGGTAGAAGGTAAAATTGCTTACCGTCGCGCTATCAAGATGGCTATTGCCAATACAATGCGTATGGGAGCTGAAGGTATCAAAGTGCTGATCTCTGGTCGTTTGAATGGTGCTGAAATGGCTCGTTCAGAAATGTACAAGGAAGGACGTACTCCATTGCATACTTTCCGTGCAGATATCGACTACTGTCATGCTGAAGCTTTGACAAAAGTTGGTTTGCTGGGTATCAAGGTTTGGATTTGCCGTGGAGAAGTTTATGGAAAACGTGAGTTGGCTCCAAACTTCACTCAGAGCAAAGAAAATAACCGTGGAGGAAACGGTAACAATGGTGGAAAGAACTTCCGCAGAAAGAAAAATAACAATCGCTAACGATTTGAATTTTAGGATTATGTTACAACCGAAAAAAACAAAATTCAGAAGACAGCAGAAAGGTAGCGCTAAAGGTAACGCCCAAAGAGGACATCAGTTGGCTTTTGGTTCTTTTGGCATCAAGTCTCTTCAGACTAAATGGATTACAGGTCGTCAGATAGAGGCAGCTCGTATTGCTGTAACAAGATATATGCAGCGTCAGGGTCAGATTTGGATTCGTATCTTCCCGGACAAACCTATTACTCGTAAGCCTGCCGATGTACGTATGGGTAAAGGTAAAGGTTCTCCAGAAGGTTTCGTAGCACCTGTAACTCCGGGTCGTATTTTGATCGAAGTAGAAGGTGTATCTTTCGATGTAGCAAAAGAAGCTTTGCGTCTTGCTGCACAGAAACTTCCTGTTACAACTAAGTTTATTGTTAGACGTGATTACGACGCAAGTCAAAATGCTTAATTGATATGAAGATTGCAGAAATTAGAGAAATAGCTACCAACGAATTGGCAGAAAGAATTCAGACTGAAGTTGCCAATTACAATCAAATGGTTTTAAATCATTCGATCTCTCCGCTGGAAAATCCTGCACAGATTAAGAAGTTACGCAGAACTATTGCGCGTATGAAAGCAGAATTGCGTCAGAGAGAACTTAACAAATAATAATGGTCCTCATGGAAGCTAGAAATTTAAGAAAAGAAAGAACTGGTGTTGTAGTTAGCAATAAAATGGATAAGACCATTACTGTTGCTGCTAAGTTTAAGGAAAAACACCCTATTTATGGTAAGTTCGTTTCTAAAACGAAAAAATACCATGCTCATGACGAAAAGAATGAATGCCAGATTGGCGATACTGTTCGCATCATGGAAACTCGTCCTTTGAGTAAAACTAAGAGATGGAGATTGATTGAAATTATTGAAAGAGCTAAGTAATTATGATACAAGCAGAATCCAGACTTACAGTATGTGACAACAGTGGTGCGAAAGAAGCTCTTTGTATTCGCGTATTAGGCGGTACAAAGAGACGTTACGCCTCTGTTGGGGATGTTATTGTAGTTTCAATAAAGAGTGTTATCCCCTCAAGTGATATTAAAAAAGGTGCAGTATCTAAGGCCTTGATTGTACGTACAAAGAAAGAAATCCCGTCGTGCTGACGGCTCTTACATTCGTTTTGATGACAATGCTTGCGTATTGCTGAATAACGCAGGTGAAATTAGAGGAAGTCGTATTTTTGGCCCGGTTGCGAGAGAATTGCGTAACGCGAACATGAAAGTGGTTTCACTTGCACCTGAAGTACTTTAATTTTGTAAAAGATTTAAGTAATGAGTAAATTACATATTAAAAAAAAAAGGCGATACAGTTTACGTAAACTCTGGTGAAGATAAGGGTAAAACTGGCCGCGTATTGAAGGTTCTTGTTAAAGAAGGACGTGCACTGGTAGAAGGTATCAATATGGTATCTAAGAGTACCAAACCTAACGCAAAGAATCCTCAGGGGGGTATTGTGAAGCAGGAAGCTCCTATTCACATCTCTAACCTGAATCCTGTAGACCCGAAAACAGGAAAACCGACTCGTGTAGGTAGAAGAGAAAGTTCTGATGGAAGAACATTTGTTCGTTATGCTAAAAAATCAGGAGAGGAGATTAAATAATGAGTAATACTGCTAGCCTTAAGAAAGAATATGCAGAGCGCATTGCTCCTGCTTTGAAGAATCAATTCCAGTATTCTTCATCAATGCAAATCCCTGTACTTAAGAAGATTGTTATCAATCAAGGCTTGGGTATGGCGGTAGCTGACAAGAAGATTATTGACGTAGCAATCAATGAATTGACTGCTATTACAGGACAGAAAGCTGTAGCTACTGTTTCTCGTAAGGATATCGCTAACTTTAAGTTGCGTAAAAAAATGCCTATCGGTGTGATGGTTACTTTGCGCCGTGAAAGAATGTATGAATTCCTTGAAAAACTGGTTCGCGTTGCATTGCCACGTATCCGTGACTTCAAAGGTATTGAAAGCAAATTCGACGGAAGAGGAAACTATACATTGGGTATCCAGGAACAGATTATCTTCCCTGAAATCAACATTGATAGCATCACCAAGATTTTGGGTATGAACATTACTTTCGTAACTTCTGCTCAGACTGACGAAGAAGGTTATGCTTTGTTGAAAGAATTCGGATTACCGTTTAAAAAACGCTAAAAAAGATTGATAAGATATGGCAAAAGAATCAATGAAGGCTCGTGAAGTAAGAAGAGCTAAACTTGTTGCTAAATATGCTGAGAAGCGTGCTGCGTTGAAGAAGATTGTAAATTCTGGTGATCCTGTAGAAGCTTTTGAGGCTGCTCAGAAGTTGCAGGCTATCCCTAAGAACGCTAATCCTATTCGCTTACACAATCGTTGCAAACTGACTGGTCGTCCAAAAGGTTATATCCGTCAGTTTGGTATTTCACGTATTCAGTTCCGTGAAATGGCTTCAAACGGTTTGATTCCTGGCGTTAAGAAAGCAAGCTGGTAATTTATTTTTTATTAAATATTGTCAGGGTAGTCCTGATTAATTTAACAATTAATTTTTATGACAGATCCAATCGCAGATTATCTCACTAGATTGAGAAATGCAATTAGTGCTAAGCACAGAGTGGTGGAAGTACCTGCTTCAAATTTGAAAAAGGAAATTACAAAAATCCTTTTTGATAAAGGTTACATCCTGAACTACAAGTTTGTTGAAGACGGTCCTCAGGGTACTATCAAAGTGGCTCTGAAGTATGATGCAGTTAACAAGGTTAACGCTATCAAGAAACTTGAAAGAGTATCTACTCCAGGTATGCGTAAGTATACTGGATACAAAGACATGCCGAGAGTTATTAATGGATTAGGTATTGCTATTATATCTACTTCCAAAGGTGTTATGACAGACAAAGAAGCTGCTGAACTGAAGATTGGTGGTGAAGTTCTTTGCTATGTATATTAATGTTAGGAGGATAAGCAATGTCAAGAATTGGTAAATTACCCATTAGTATCCCTGCTGGAGTAACAGTTACTCTGAAGGAAAATGTTGTGAACGTAAAAGGACCTAAAGGTGAGTTGAGTCAGTTTGTAAATCCTGCTATCATTGTAGAGGTTGCAGACGGACACGTGGTGTTGAAGGAAAACGAAGAAGCTATGCTTGATAACCTGAAACAGCGTCATGCATTCCATGGTTTGTATCGTGCATTGATCAACAACATGGTTGTAGGTGTTTCTGAAGGTTACAAGAAAGAATTGGAATTAGTCGGTGTAGGTTACCGTGCTTCTAATAACGGTAATATCATTGATTTCGCTTTGGGTTACACTCATAATATCTTTATGCAGTTGCCTCCTGAAATCAAGGTTGAAACTAAATCTGAAAGAAATAAGAACCCTCTTATCATATTGGAATCTTGTGACAAACAACTGCTGGGTCAGGTTTGTTCAAAAATACGTTCTTTCCGTAAGCCTGAACCTTACAAAGGAAAAGGTATTAAGTTTGTTGGTGAAGAAATTCGTAGAAAGTCTGGTAAGTCGCTGGCGCTAAATAATTCACATAAAATCGTACAATTAATGACAACAAAAATAGAAAGAACGTATTTT
>ENA-OQAL01000280-OQAL01000280.1-human-gut-metagenome-genome-assembly--contig:-NODE-280-length-13051-cov-5.686552_pt1 | contig 13051 bp, 14 predicted proteins | sample MGYA00242491_ERZ504519 | MGnify/ENA primary metagenome ERZ504519 (study PRJEB26092, sample SAMD00036260) | human gut metagenome | host: Homo sapiens | study: EMG produced TPA metagenomics assembly of... | reverse complement strand
CCCCAGCCAGATGCGACGCCACCGCCGAACGAGCGGGCGAAATCGCCCGCCGCGATGCACAGCAGTGCCAGCAGAATCGATATGTCGATGCCGATGCGGCGCGCAAGGAACGTGACGAGCGGGCTGACCACGGCGAAGGCGATCAGCGGAATCGCCGTCAGCACGCCTTGCACGCCCTCGCCCCACGCAAGGTCGGTTCCCATTTGGGCGAGGACCGGCCCGACGGCGGCGATGGCGGGCCGCAGATTCAGCGATACGAGGAAGATCAAAGCCACCCACAATCCGGTGGAGGACCGGTCGTACGCCAGCATGTTTCGTTTTGAATTCATTCCGTTCCCATTCCCGCTTCCACTTCCGTTTACCGCCGTTCCAACGGGACGTGCCGCGCCTAGATTTTCCCTATCAATCTTCAAGCTCATCGAGCGCATCGAAGCAATCGTTGATGCCTTCGATACGCGCGTGCACCTCGTCTTCGGTATCGACGAGGCATTTTCCGACTTCGTCCACCATCAGGGCGATCAGGGCGAACGCCGCGGTGAAGCTCGTCAGCACGTGGGAGTTCAGCACCACTTGAAGAAGGCGACGTTACGGCCGATGACGGCGTTGCGCGCCGAAATGTCGCCAATCACCACCACGGTCAGGCCGCGCTCAAGCATCACGTCGATGAGCCGCGAGAAGAAGGGAAGACGCCAGCCCACGCCGATGATGACGATTACGTCGCCTGCCGCATAATCAACCAGATCTTCGCCTATGGACTGGCCTGGATTCGGCAGAATATCAACGTTTCCGCGTAGCCGCATCAGCTGTTCGCGCATGTGCAGCGCCACGGGATAGCTGCTGCGGTACCCGACCACCGCCACATGCGGGGCCGTGGCCATGGCTTGGCATGCGGATGACAGTTGCGCGCGGTCGATGCCTTCAAACGTGCGTTTCAGGCTTTCCTCGTCACGGCGCAGATGGTCGGCGACCAAATCGTCGCACTGGGTGTGCCGTGAAAGCTCCGGAGAGCCAGGACGATGGACGCGACGCACGTCACGTCTGAATTCGCCCGCGTTCGCATAGCCGAGCTTGCGGTACAGGCGGCTGAGCGTCGGCTGCGAGATGCCGCTCAACTGCGACAATTCCACGGAATTGCAGACCAGCACGTCGGTCAGATGACCCAGAATGAACTGCGCAGCCTCACGTTCCGTCGCAGTCAGCGAATCGAAGGATTCCCGGATGCGCGCCACCAAGCCGAGGTCCGCGGCAGCATTGCCTTCCTCGTCCATGGCGTCCTTCGAAGCCCCCATATTGTCTGAAAGCATAATTCCAGAAGTCACGCTCATCGCCCTTCCCTGCAGTACATTCTCACGCGGCGCATCCGCTCTCCTGACGATGCTACCCCTTGCTTTCCGGGTTTCACCAGGTTTGGCCGCCGACAACCGTCACGACGAATGAAGAATTTCAGATGCCGTAAGCACTGAAATGCATCCATCACAGGCAGTGGCGGCGCCTCTTGGCAACGCGACCCACCATCAGGAGATGACCGACCATGGCAAAAACAGCTTACCCCACACAATCAACATCGCATATCGGGCGGATTCGGCATAGAAGAAACGGTGCCAAACCAGCGAAATGGGCGACTAACGCGGCAACAAAATCCCCGACTGTTGCGAACACTGTTGAACCGGCATCGCGCCCGGCCGAATGCGAGGCGAACGCGGTGCGCAAGATCGTACGGCTGGTGGCACGCACCGGCTGCCGCACGCATATTCTGCACGTGTCCAGCGGTCTGAGCGTGGACGTGCTGCGGCGGGCGAAGGCCGAAGGACTGCCGGTCAGCGCGGAGACCTGTCCGCATTACCTCACGTTGGATTGCGACCATATTCCCGACAACGCCACCGCGGTCAAATACTGTCCGCCGATTCGTGATCTGCATGAGCAGGACGCGCTATGGGCGGGGCTTGCCGACGGCACGTTGGATGGTGTCGTCACCGATCATTCCCCGGCCAGCGCGGATATGAAAGCCGGCACACTCGCCACCGCGTGGGGTGGCGTTTCCAGTCTGCAGGTCGGATTCCGCGCGGTGTTGACGGGTGCGATGCGGCGCGGCTTGAGTTTGGCCGACGTCGTGCGGTGGATGTCGTGCAACACCGCACGGCTTGTGGGACTTGACGATCGTGGCGATATAACGCCGGTATTGCGGGCCGATTTGGCGATTATTCGCCCGTACGAACGGTTTGTTGTGGATGCTACCGCTTTGGAAAGCCGCAATCCGATCTGCGCCTGCGATGGCATGACGCTTAACGGCGTCGTCACGCGCACGTTTGTAGCGGGGCGGGACGCGCTCTCCGGAGTGCGGGAGGGGAATCTTATCGTTCGTCCGTGAATCGGAATCCGTAAATCAACCATTCAACAAAAATCCCCAACCCGCCAACGGCCGGATGTCATTCGATGTCGGCAGATTGGGGACGGACGAGAATCAGGTCTCAGCCCAGATAGGCGGCCGGGTTCTGGGCGAACTTGTCGGCGCAACCGGGGTTGCAGAAGTAGTAGGTGACGCCGCCGTATTCGCGGGTCGCGGCCGCGGTGGCCGGATCGACGCTCATGCCGCAAACCGGATCCTTCGCAACGTTCGCCGCGGAATCGCCCATATTCGAAGCCATGCCGTGGCCGTCATGACCGCCGCAGCAGTGTCCGGCGCCCATCGCGCCCATGTTCTCGGCTTCCTTCTTGGCCTTGTGATCGCTGAACAGTCCCATGATCGTTCCTTTCCGACTGTGCTGGTTGCCATTATTTTTGCTCGAATCGGGCTTGCGTACCCGATACGTCTTGTTTTTCGCCGCCTCCGCGTCCGGATCGAACAGGCGCAGCCGGCTTGCGTTCGTCACCACGCACAACGACGAGAACGCCATCGCGGCGCCGGCGATCATCGGATTCAGCAGCGTTCCGGTGAACGGATACAGCACGCCGGCCGCGATCGCGATGCCGATGCTGTTGTAGCCGAGTGCGAAGCCGAGGTTTTGCGCGATGTTGCGCATGGCGGCGTGCGTCAGGTCGAGCGCGTGCACGAGTCCCATCAGCGATCCGCCCATCAGTGTCACGTCGGCGGATTGGATGGCCACGTCGGTGCCGGTGCCGATGGCGAATCCGACGTTGGCTCGGGCGAGGGCGGGGGCGTCATTGATGCCGTCGCCGACCATCGCCACCGTATAGCCTTGCGATTGGAGTTTTGCGATTTCGTCGGCCTTGCGTTCCGGCCGCACGCCGGCGATCACATGACGTTCGTCGATACCGACCTGGCTTGCGATGGCGCGTGCGGTGGTCGGATTGTCTCCCGTGAGCATGACGGCTTCGACACCACGTTTGCGGAGCAGTTCGATGGCTTGGCGCGAGTCGGCTTTCGGCACGTCGGCGACGGCGACGATGCCGGCGAGATGGCCGTCGATGGCCGCTAGGATCGGCGTTTTGCCTTGCTGCGACAGGCGTTCCATGTCGGCGATGATGGCGTCGAGGTTCGTATCGTGGATGGTCTCGGAGGCAATTTCGGAGGTATCGGACGTAACGTCGGGCATGTTGACGTCAAGGTCGTCGATCAGGTCGGTGTTGCCGACGGCGACGGTGTGCGGCAGACCGCGGAAGGTGACGCGCGCGGTGACGCCACGGCCGGCAATCGCCTGAAAATCGGTGGTTTGCGCGAGTTCCGCAACGTCCGCGACGTCGGCTTTTCCGCAGCTGCGGCAACGATCGCAGCAGCGAGCGGATGCTCGGAATCACGTTCGGCGGCGGCGACAATCGTCAGCAAATCATCGGGACGCCGATGCCACACGCCCAACGGCAGCACATCGGTAAGGGTGGGTTTGCCGGCGGTGATCGTGCCGGTCTTATCCAATACGACGGCATTGACTTTGCCGCATGTTCCAACGCTTCGGCGGAACGGACCAGCACCCCCATGCGAGCCGCGCGGCCAGTCGAGACCGTCACCGACAACGGAGTCGCCAGTCCGAGCGCGCACGGGCAGGCGATCAGCAGCACCGATACCGCGGCGACCAGCGCGTGCGTGACACGCGGTTCGGGGCCGAACGCGAACCACAATGCGCACGACCATACGGCGACGAGCACCACGATCGGCACGAAAACGCCGGAGATACGGTCCGCCAATCGTTGCACGGGGGCTTTCGAGCTTTGTGCGGCGGCCACCATGCCGATGATCTGCGCGAGCACGGTGTCCTTGCCGACTTTCGTGGCGCGGTACCGCAGCGAGCCACCACCGTTGATGGTGACGCCCGTCACTTCGCTGCCCTCGGTTTTGGCGACCGGCATGGCTTCGCCGGTGATCATCGATTCGTCCACGGTGGAGCTGCCGGATATGACGATGCCGTCGACCGGCAGCTGCTCGCCGGGGCGGATGGCGATGATGTCGCGACGCGCACGTCATCGATGGCGATGCTGGTTTCCTTGCCGTCTCGCACCACGCGGGCGGTTTTCGGTTGCAGACCCGCCAATGCGCGCATGGCTTCACCGGTGCCTTTGCGGGCGCGCGCTTCGAGCAGCTGGCCGACAAGCATAAGCGTGACGACCACACCGACCGCTTCGAAATACGGTTCGCGCGCGTTCTCGGGCAGGACGTTCGGTGCGAAGGTGACCACGCAGGAGTAGGCGAATGCGGCCAGCGCGCCGAGGCTGACGAGCGCGTTCATCTCCGGCGAACGGTGGGCGATCGCGGCGAAACCGCTGCGGAAAATCGGCAATGCCGCATAGCCGACGATTGGCAGCATCAGCAGGAACTGCAGCCAGTTCGGCATCGGATACAGCATGAGCATGGTGGAGCCGAATACCGGAATCGTGCAGACGGCCGCCACGATAAGACGGGTGATGAGGGCGCGAATTTCCGATTCCAATCCGCGCGATTTGCCCGAATCACCCGAACCGGACGTTTGGACGGCGCCTTTTTGCGCGCATTGCACGCCTGTTCCGCGGAACCGGATGCGTGGGCACCGTCAGCAGTCGCGCGAATGTCCGAATCGCCGGAATCGGACATACTGGCGCCGACGGAACCAACCGCGGAACCGGCGGCGGCACCGACACTTGCATGCTTCCCGGCAGTATGCGCAACGTGCCGTGCAGCATGTTCATGCCGCATGCGAAGGGATACTCGCCCGGCTGGTCGGGATGAAGCGTCAGCGTGGTCGTGCGGAAGGCGGGCAACGCAAGATCGACCCCGAAATCGGAGAACACGACATGCGACGAGCATTCGCCGTCTTCCTTGCGATCGAAGATCAGCCGTAGCGGCACGCCGGCTTCGGCTTCGATGACGGCCGGGCTGTACCCGCCTTTGACTTCGACGACCGCTTCCTGCACGCCGTCGCGCAACGGCGCACGATACGCTTTGCGCGGTGCGAAGAAGAACCACAGCACGCCCGCAGTAACGAGCAGCGCCATAATAAGCGCGATTGCGATGTGCATATTCCAGCCGCCTTCCGTCCGTAATTGGCTTTCGATTTCGGCAAACACCATCACAATATACCCCTATAGGGTATATTGGCAAGAAGGACGAGCAAACTTCAGCCGTAGATAAAATTTTCAGCGCAGCGAGGAGGACGATATGAACGCCACACAGCATGGGTACGCAAGCGACCAGAAGAGGATCATCGCACGATTGAATCGCATCGAAGGGCAGGTGCGCGGCATTCGGCAGATGACGGAAAACGGCGAATACTGCATCGACATTCTGACGCAGATTTCCGCAGCGGACAGCGCGCTGAAGTCGGTGGCGCTACTGCTGCTCGACGACCATCTGCACCATTGCGTCGCCAAAGCCGCGGCGGAGGGCGGTACCGTCGCCGACGAAAAGCTGGCGGAAGTCAGCGCCGCCATCGCACGCCTTGCCAAATAATCGGAACAGATCCGCCATAAAAAAAACTGCCGACGGGAGACACATGCACCCGTCGGCAGTTTGAAAAAAGAATTACGGTTACAGATCGAGGAAGTGGTCGAGGCCGACGGTCAGGCCCGGGTAGGTTCCGGTGGAGACCTTGCGCACGGCCAGCAGCACGCCCGGCATGAAGGAGATGCGGTCGAAGCTGTCGGCGCGGATGGTCAGCTGTTCGCCGGAGTTGCCGAACAGCACCTCCTCGTGGGCGTTGAGGCCGCGAAGACGCACGGCGTGCACGTGGATGCCGTCCACCACCTGGCCTCGGGAACCGCCGTCGGTTTCGGTGGCGTCCGGAACCGGACCCAAGCCGGCCGCCTTGCGCGCTTCGGCGATGCCCTGCGCAGTGTGGAAAGCGGTGCCGGACGGAGCGTCCACCTTGGTCGGGTGGTGCAGTTCGATGACTTCGGCGGATTCGAAGTACGGTGCCGCGACCTTTGCGAAATGGTCGGCGAGCACCGCGGAAATGGCGAAGTTCGGCGCGATAAACACGCTCTGGCCCTCACGCGGAGCTGCTGCGAGCGCGGCACGCACCTGGTCGAGTTTCTCTTCGGTCCAGCCGGTGGTGCCGACCACCACGTCGACGCCCTGCTTGACGAGGGCGAGCACATTGCCCAGCGACACGCTCGGCACGGTGAATTCCACCACGCGTCGGTGTTTTCGGGGGTGATTGCGGTCAGGTCGTCGCCTGCGTCGAGCGCGAGCGCGAGTTCGGTGTCGGCGGCGGCATTGACGGCGTCGACCACGTGCGAGCCCATACGGCCTTTGGCGCCGACTACGGAAACCTTGATCATTGCAGCTCCTTGATGTTTTCGCGGGCGCGCGCATGCCGTGCGCGCTTGCCGCGCGCATAATCGCATGCGTTTTCACACATGTTTTTGAATCACGCGCCCACGTCCATAACGTGTTCCACTTACGAATCTAAAGAGACGCTTCGACGCGCCAGCAGCCAGCCAATCAGCGCGAACGGAATCGAACAGCCCACGAACACGGCGGGCAGGCTCAATCCCACGCTTGGATTGAAATGGTCGAGCACGATGCCGGTGATCATGGAGCCGAACGACGCGCCCATTGTGCCGGCGGTGCTCACCCAGGACAGGCCTTCGGTGAGCGATTCCTCGGGCACGGTCTCCTTGACGAGGAGGTTGCCGGAGGCGAATACCGGCGAAATGGTCAGGCCGGTGAGGATCTCCACCAGTCCCATCACGATCAGGTTGCCCTGGCACAGGTGGATCACCACGAAGCCGACGGTCATCAAGGCGAGGAACATGATCATGTGACGCCAGCGGGAGCCTTTGAGCTCGCGCGAGCCGAAGACCAGCGCGCCCATGCAGGAGCCGACGGCCAGCATGGCCAGCTGCACGCCGAGCACGGAGTCGAGGTGCAGCGATTTCATGACGGCGGTCATGGACGTGTCGAACGCGGTGAACGCCATGTTGAACACGATGAACACGGCGAGGAGCGGCAGCACACCCGCATAGGTGAGCACGTTGCGTTTCCTGCGGTCGCGATCGCCCGTCTTGAGCCGATCCAAATCGAAACGGTCCGCGGAAACCGCGGCACCAGCGGCACCGCCGGCCGCCAATCGCACGTCAGCATCGTCCGTACCGGCCGCGACGACCGTGATTTCGCGCAATACCGGCGGTTGAGTGTCACGCAATGCGAAGAACACGGCACCGCCGAACGCGCAGGCGAGGGTCGGCACGAACAGCTGTGATACGGGATGCACGGACGCGGCCAGGAAAGCCGCCAGAATCGGCCCGAAGATGAACACGATCTCGTCGATGGCGGATTCGAGCGCATACGCGGTGTTGAGCAGGTCCTCCTTGTCGGCGCGGTCGAGCACGTACGCCCAACGGGTGCGTACGAGCGCGCCGAACGAGAACTGCGTCATGCCCATGACCACGGCAAGCACGAACAGCAGCGGAATCGGCACGCGCATCAGTGCGGCGAACGCGAAGCCCAGCATGACGATGACCTGCACCGTCAGGATCACCGGACCGACCTTGCGCTGGCCGAACCGGTCGAACAGGCGCGCGTACAGCGGCGTGACCGCGGCGGTGGCGAGCACGTACGCGGCGCTCATCACGCCGGCGATCGTCCAATTGTCGTACATGTGGTTGAGCGCGAGCACGATACCGAGGCCCATCATGGACATCGGCAGTCGCGCGATGGCTCCGGACACGCAGAACGCCTTCGTGCTGGGAATGCGGAAAAGCTGCGCGTATGGCGATTGCGTTTTCTGCGATTCGTGCGGTTCGTGCGATTGCGATTGCGGTTTCGCGCTCGTCACGCCGTCACCTTTCCCCGGTAGATGAACATGTCGTCGAACAGTGGCGGCACTTCGCCGTCGGCGCTGCCGCCGAGCCGGGCGACCGTCTCGCTTGCCGTGCGGTGCGCGATGCAGTCCAACCCCTTGTGGTCGTAGAAGCTCACGTCGCAGTCGGAATCGGTGTGCAGGTAGAATGCGGGCACGTCCCATGCGGCGAAATGCTCCTGCATGCGTCTCCAAAGCTGCCCGCCCACACCGTGGCCGCGCACGTCGGGATTGACGATGAACAGTTCCAGCTCGCCCATGGTGGTTTCGTTGGCGCGCCCTTCGCGTTCCAGATCGAGTTCCACCGAGAAGCCGGATTTCAGCGCCGCCATATGCTTGGCGGCCTCCGGATCGGCGTCGATGCGGCGTTCCAAGGCCTCATTTCCTCGCCGACTTCGATTTCGTCGAGCTGCGGCGCCTCGCCGGCGACGCGGATGAACGTGACGCCCGCGAGTGTGCCGTCGGCGGCGAACGCGCCGTTGGCGAACGTGGTCGGCAGCAGGTAGTGCAGCACGAAATATCGGGAGATCAGCCGCGACATGTCCGCGCCGACCTTGTCCACATCCTGCGGCCAGGTACGGTCGAACAGGTCGACCACCGCGTCCAGATCACCCCAGACGATGGGACGGAAGACGATTGCCGATGCGTTGTTTGTTCCGGCACCCATGCCGGCGTCGGGATTGCGGTTGCGCTGTTCGCAGCCATATCAAACACTCCTTAACTGTCGTTGCGTCCGGCATGTGCGCCCGCCCACACATGCTGCACGAGGGTAGCGGCGTTCCTCCACAACGCTGCCTGCATAGCGGTTTCTCCCGCAGGCAGGCCGGAAAGCGCCGCTCCCCCGCTTTCTTCGGTCAAGGAGCCATTGCGCACCGGCACTAGTCGTTGTCGGATTGCTGCGGAATTCCGTAGCTCAACTCGGCAAGGATCTCTTCTTCTGTTTTGTCGAGGGCGTCAAGCTCCCGATCGGCCTCGTGAGGCTCACTCACATAGTAGAGACAGGCGTCGATTGCATCCAACGGAACCCCTTCCATCGCCGCGAGCAGCAGGCGGTACAGGTCGAGCTGTGCGAGCTTCTCCTTGATTTCGTCCGGTTTGCGTGGTTTTACGCCGGTTTTCCAATCGACCACGGTGTAGCGTTTCGTCTCGTCCGTTTCGTCGAGACCGCCGAAGAACACCGCGTCGAGTTTGCCGTTGACGATGGTGCCGAGCTGGGGCATGTCGACGACGAGCTGGCGTTCCGCCCATGCTGGACGTCGTTTTTTTTGCCCACGGCGAAGCGACGAGACGACGCTGCCAAGCGGCCAGTTTCCGTTCGTCTCGCAATTGGGCGTCCTGCGATGGTGCGTCCTGCGATTGCAAGCCGCCGTTGTCCGCGTCGACTTGCGTATCACCTATCAATGCGATCAGTTCCGCACGCGACTGCGCGGCCATACCGGCAGCACCTTCCGTACCGCCGATGCCGTCGACGTCCGCATCCGCCATGATGAAACGCTCAGCCCATGCGTGGAACCGCGTGCCGAGCTGTGCCGCCGGCGAGGCAACGTGCGGAATCGGACGGACCAGACCACGCCAGTAGGCGCGGGAGTCACGCTCGCCCATGGAGCCGGCGCGCGCTTGCAGCGAGGTGACGTTTTGGCGGCCGGCAGCAAGGATACGTTCGCCTTTGGCACGCACGGCCTCGTCGAAGGCGTCCTGCGATTCGCCTGCGTCAGCCGCGTCCGGTTCCGGCATGAGATGTTCGTCGGCGACGAGCAGTTTGGCGAGACGCAGCAGTGAGTTTCCGGTTTCCGGCGATGGCGTGGCGGATTCATCGGCAACGTCGCCCTGCGTTCCCGTGGATTCAGCGATATTCGGTTCGTCGGATTCGACGGCACGTACCTGTTCGGCCGCGGCACGCAGCTTGTCGGCGACATCGGCGCTCAGATCGCACGGCCAAGCAAAGTATGGTCGTCCGAGACCGGTTCGAGCGGCGTGTTCCACGCATCGCCCACCACGGCATTCTCGAAATCGCGGGCGTGTTCGCCTACGAAATAGCCGTCGGGCAGGTCAAGTCCCAGCGTGTGCGGGGAGCCGTCCACATCGTCGGACAGGTTGTCCGGTTCGCGTACCGCGGTGACGATTCCGTTCATCGAATCGCGCGTCTCCAGCCAGAAATTCGACGGCGCGGCGCTTTTCTTTCCCTCCGCCAGGCGGGAGTCGCGGCTCGTCTCGTTGCATCCGCTGTATACGAGCAGCGCCTCGTAGCGGGCGCGCGTCAACGCCACGTAGGCGAGACGGCGTTCGTCGGCGTGCAGTCGGCGGCCGTATTCCTCCTGTTGCGTCAGGTACAGGCTTGCCGGATCCATTCCTTCCATATCGTCGACGGCCATGGTTCGCAAGGTGCCGAACACCTCGTCGTCGATCACTTCCGCATCGTCCAATCCGTCGAGCGATTCCACGGGATTGCCCCCGATGGGCGCGTCGTGCGGGAATCGTGGCAGGATATCCGCGTCGGCGCGCACCGGAACCGGCACCGCGGACGGGTCTTCCAGCCAAGTGTGGGCTTTTTCGAAGTATTCCGGCGGCTCCCATACGCCGTCGTGCCGACCGCCCGGATGGTCTTCGTCCGTTCTAACGCTCAGGTGGTCGCCTTGACTGGACGGGAAGGTGCCGTCGCGCATGCCGACCACGGCCACGGCGTCCCATTCCAGGCCTTTCGACTGGTGCACGGTCATGAGCACCACATCGACGGGGGTATCTGGTGCGGTGGCGTTGTCGTCGGACGCGTCACGCAGCGAATCCACCCACGAGATGAACGCGCGCAGGCTTGGCGTGCCCTGCGCGGCGATTTCCTGCAAGTAGGTGTCCACCAGAGACAGCATCGCGTCGAGTGATGAAGCGGCATGCGATGTGGCACGATTGCCGGCATCCGGATGCCGCATCCGTTCGGCGAGCAGCAGGTCGATGTCCAGTCCGAGCGCGGTGATGGCCGTGCGCACCACTTCCGGCAACGGATGGCCGGCCGTGCGCTGCACCTGTTGGATGACGCGACCGGCGTGGATGACGCTCGCGGCTCCGTACGGCTCAATACGCCGTCGACGAGGTGCCGCAGATCGCCGCGCAGCAGCACGTCGATCAGGAAGACGGCGTTGGGCACTTGGTCGCGGTAGGCGCGCACGGTGGCGCGGATGTCGGCGCGGACGGATTCGCATCCGCCTCCACGATGCCGGCCGACACGAGCGCGCGGTAGCGTTGCGCGGTGTTGAGCCGTTTGGCGATGCCGGCGAGCGCCTGCAGATCGTCGGCGGACAGGCCGAATCGTGGTGTGGCGAGCAGCCGCATGAGCGCGGCGCTGTCGGTGTGGTCGCATACGCCGTGCAGCAGGGCGAGGATGTCTTTGATTTCGGGATGTTCCAGGAGTGCGGCCTGGCCGACGACGAGTGTGGTGAGGCCGGCTTGTTCCAGTGCGTCCTCGTAGGCTGGCATCTGCGTTTTGGAGCGGAACAGGAGCGCCACGTGCGGACGGTTGTCTTTGGCTCCGTCGGCGAGCTCGTTTTCGGTTGGCGTGTGCAGTGCGATCGCTTGTTTGGCGAAGCGTACGACGGCGTCGATTTCCTGGCCGAATGTGGCGTAGCCGAGCACGCCGAGCGTACCTTCGGGGGCATTGTCGATGTTGGCGAGCGGGGGCACGTCCACTTCGCGCATAAGCGAGCTGCCGCGACGTCTGGCGGGCAGGCGCAATGGTTTCGTCAGATTGTTGGCCGCTTCGAGCACCATGCGCGAGTTACGTCGGGTGACGGTCATCGTGTAGGGCTTGTCGGTGGCGTCGTGGCCGAAGTCGTGCTGCAGCATGCGGAACGCGCCGGGGCTGGCTCCTCGCCACGCGTAGATCGATTGGAAGGGGTCGCCGACGGCGTTCACCGCGCTGCGATGGGTGGAATCGGCGTGGAACAGTGCGGTCAGGAGGGCCGCCTGCGTGGTGGAGGTGTCTTGGTATTCGTCGAGCAGCACGTGCGTGTAGCGTTTGCGGTAGGTGGCTCCGATGGAGGGGAATCGGGTGACGAGTTGGAATGCGGCGATGGTGAAGTCGCTGAATTCGGCCATGTTGAGGGCGCGTTTTTCGGCGTGGTAGTCGGCCACGAGGTCGAGTAGCAGGTCGCGTTTGCGGGCCGTGCGGCCAATTGCGCGGTCTTGCAGACGCAGAGTTGGTGGCATTGGGCGCGGTATTCGCGCATGCGGGTTTCGAAGGCGGTGTCGGATTCCTTTTTCTTCTGTTTCGGAGCCTTGCCCACTTTCGGCTCGTCATCGGGAACGTCCTCGTCTTCAAGCGCTTTGGCCACTTGCGCCACGAACGCCTTATCCCATGCGCGCACGCGTTCCACGGCTTCGTCGAAGCTGGTGCAGTCGCTGCCGATCATGGCTCCTGCGATGGCGTTGGATAGGGTGAACACGTTGCCGGCGATGGTGGAGAATTTGCCGAGTTCGTCGCCGCCTTGGTCGAAGGCCATGAGCTGGTCCATGTGCTTGTCGAGCACGGTGTGGATGAGCTGCAGCGCTCCGGCTTCGCTCAATGGCTGCGTGTTTTGGTCGAAGCCGACGAGCAGGCCGTATTGGCGCACGATGGTTTGGAAGAACGCGTCATAGGTGGAGACTTCCGGTTTGAGGAAGGCGACGCGTGTACCGCGTCCGGCTTGGTTGCGTGTCACGGCAGCGGAGACGCGCGAAAGCAGTTCGGAGGCGGCTTTGCGTGTGAAGGTCAGGCCCAGAATCTTCTCGGGACTGATGCCCTGGTCGATGAGGGTGATGATGCGGCGGGTCATGGTGTAGGTTTTGCCGGAGCC
>ENA-OQAL01000279-OQAL01000279.1-human-gut-metagenome-genome-assembly--contig:-NODE-279-length-13055-cov-4.651222_pt1 | contig 13055 bp, 14 predicted proteins | sample MGYA00242491_ERZ504519 | MGnify/ENA primary metagenome ERZ504519 (study PRJEB26092, sample SAMD00036260) | human gut metagenome | host: Homo sapiens | study: EMG produced TPA metagenomics assembly of... | reverse complement strand
GGCAGATGTATCTGTATTATCATCGGGTGATAGAGGGCGGAGAGGCCCAGCTGCTGGCCAAGCTGAAGACCTGCTGGGAGTACCTGTTGCCGGAGCTGGACAAGAAACAGCGGAAGGCTATCTTGAAGAGCAATCGCCTGGATGGGTATCTGCGGGCAGTGGAAGAGGCATTGCGGTGAGAGGTATGAAGAACTGAAAAGACTTAACTTTTTTACAGAAGTAGGATGGTGATTTTGGTATTTTCATCTGTCTCTATTTGAAATAGAAATCGATTTGCACATGGGAAGAGACAGATTAAATATAGATGAGTTATTCAAGTTTTATTATAGACCTTTGTGTTTGTATGCAACACATTATGTACAGGACGTAGAGATGGCCAAAGATATTGTGCAGGATTGCTTTTTCGTCTTTGTGGGAGAAAATGAATAATGAAAAGTCTTGCGAGGTAAGTAATATGAAGGCTTATTTGTATGTGATGGTTAAGAACCGTAGCTTGGATTATTTGAGTCAGGAAAATCTGTTCAAATCGGGAGTCTCATTTACTGAATTAGAAGAAACCTTGTTGGATGAGGAGGTGGAGGAACGGAGTGTGATGGAGGCGCGAATGTGGACTGCCATAGATGCCTTGCCTGAGCGTTGCCGTGAGGTCTTTCTTTTGCATAAACGGGATGGCCTGAAGTATCAGGAGATTGCTGAAAAGTTTCATATTTCGGTTCATACAGTCGACAGTCATATTCAGAAGGCATTTCGTTTGATACGTGAGGGGGCATATAAAGTGTATATGTTTCTCTTTAACTAAATTCAGTGTTTTCACGTAGTGATTTTTGGGGTTTCTATTGTCACAGGGTTGAATGTATAATATCACCAGAAACATGAATGAATTAGAAGAAAAATGCCTTCGTTTTGTGTTGAGGCACTATCAAAAGAATAATTGGACACACGGCAGGCTTGAAAGTTTCAAGGAAAGCATGGAGGTGGTTGGAAGGGCAGGCGGAAAGAACCGGGTATTTCCTGTTTTATCTGGGCTGCTGCGGCTATATTGCTGGCGTTTATTGTCTGGGTGGGTATATCTCCTGAGAAGCAGTGGGCAGAATTGGCAGCATACGAACATGCAGTAAAGTACCAGTTGCCGGACAGTTCGGTCGTTACGGTATATCCCTATTCTTCTATTTGTTTCCGTACAAAGGATTATACAGATGTATGTCGTGAAGTGAAATTGACGGGGAAAGTTGGTTTTATGATAAAAAGAGATTGTACTCGTCCGTTTAAAGTAATAGGAAAGTTGGCTGAAGTTCAAGTGTTGGGTACTTGTTTCGTGATGGATGAAAGCCGTGCGGATACCGCATGGGTTCAGGTGGAATCGGGAAAAGTACGGTTTTCTGTACTAGGTCAGTCGGAAGGTGTAGAACTTCTGGCTGGAATGGAGGCACAAGTAGTAAAAGGTCAGCATGTTCCGCAAATCATCCATCGTCCGGATTCTGTAAAGAAAGGAAGTTTTGTATTTGAGAATACTCCTCTTCCGAAAGTACTTACAGAGCTTTCCCATTATTATGGGGTAAAGCTGGTAGCTGACCGGACAGACAAACGGTTGACAGCCAATTTCGATGCACACAGTCTGGACGAAATCATCGAGATAATAGAAAAAGTATTAAAAGTGCATATTAAAAAGCAAGTATGATGAGTACCTTGTGGACTGTGGCGGCTGTCTGTTTGTGTTTAGGGGGACATCCTCGTTCTGAAACTTCAGAATTGAAGAAAGCAATCGTACGAATGCAAGACTTGTATCATGTGAATTTCGTCTATGATTCTTCTTTGGAATGATACGGTTATCTGGCATTTTTTCTTCTGGTAAGTCATTGAAGGAGAATCTGCAAACAGTCTTTTCCGGAACCGGAATAAAATGGGAGATAAAAGGCAGCTATGTTTTGTTGTTTTAAATCGAGCCAGTATACTTTCTCAGGACACGTGTGTCAGGATAATGGGGAATCACTCCTTAAATGTCACGGTGTATGATCAGAATATGCATATCGGTACCTTAACGGATGAACATGGTTTTTTTTAGTTTGACATTACCGGAAGGAAAGCATACTTTGCGTTTCTCTTATGTAGGTTATGAAGAGGTGGTGAAAGAATTGGACTTGCGTTCAGATTATTCTGGTACTATTTATTTGAAGGAAAGTTCCACTGCATTGGAAGGGGTAGTGGTAACAGCCGATTTGAATACTTCTCTTTTTACAACTCAGACTGGAAAGATTTCGTTGACTTCAGAACAGTTGAATACGGAATTCTCACTGTTCAGTTCACCGGATTTAGTCAAGGCAATTCAGCAGCTTCCCGGAGTATCTGCTGGCACGGAACTGCTCTCCGGGCTTTATGTACACGGGGGGAAGAATGATGAAAACTTATTCTTATTGGACGGCATGCCTCTCTATCAGGTGAATCATTTTGGAGGATTGTTTTCTGCATTTAATACGGATATAGTGAAGAACGTGGATTTTTACAAGAGTGGTTTCCCGGCACGTTACGGAGGGAGGCTTTCGTCTGTGACAGATGTCCGTATGAAGGAGGGGGACTTAAAGGAGTTTCATGGTATGGTCTCGTTGGGGCTGCTGGACGGAAGGCTACGTTTCGAAGGGCCTGTCATAAAGGAAAAAACTTCTTTTGTGTTCGGTATGCGCCGGAGTTGGTTGGACGTGCTTTCTGCTCCTGCTTTGCGGATTGCCAATCGTTTCTTTCCCGAAGAAGATATCAATGCCCGTTATGCTTTTCATGATATAAATGCGAAAATCACACATCGGTTTTCCAATGAGAGCAGGCTTTCTTTTAGTGTGTATTCTGGAAGAGATTTGTTTAAAATGAAGGATAAACAGCTTTTCCCGTCAGGAAATCTGCTCCATCAAGAGAAAGAACAGACCACGGATGAATATCATATCAGATGGGGAAATCTTTCTGCCGCGTTGTCATGGAATAATCAGTTCAATCATAAACTGACCGGTAACTTTTCTTTGGTATATGCCCGTAATCTGTCTAAATATGACTTTAGGTCAGATGATAGTTTTTATAAAGGGGAAGATGATAAAGAATATTCTGTAGACTGGATGCAGAGGGACAGTTATTCTACTATTGATGACGTAGGTTTTCGCATGGATTTTCATTACCTTCCTACGGCGAGTCATCATGTTCGCTTCGGAAGCGATTACTTGTATCATATCTATTGTCCGCAGCATACGCTATCACAGGATATAAGAGGTACGGAGGAAATGACGGATACGTTATTGTCATCAGTAGAGAGCCATTACAAGGGGAATGAATTCTCTTTTTATGCGGAAGACGATATGAGGCTGACCCGAAAGCTGCGGATAAACTTGGGGGGACGTTATACCATGTATCAAGTTTCGGGAGCAGTATATCATTCGCTGGAGCCGAGAATATCGGCAAGTTACCGTCTGTTCAGTCGTACCACATTAAAAGTTTCCTATACCGAGATGAGTCAGTTTGCGCACCAGTTATCCAATTCTTATTTAAACTTGCCGACCGATTGTTGGGTTCCTTCTACCTCCCGTATACGTCCTATGTATTCGCGACAGGTGGCAGGTGGTGTGTACATGGAACTTCCGTGGAGGTTGTGCCTGGAGGTGGAAAGCTATTTCCGTACTACCAGCCGAATGTTGGAGTACGAGGCGGGAGGCAGTCTTACATTGCCTGCCGGAAACTGGGAACAGGTGGTACGGGTGGGAGACGGCAAATCGTATGGGTTGGAAACATCGCTGGTGTATCATGATGAGCAGAACCTCTTTCAGGCTGGTTATACTTTATCATGGAGCAAGCAAAAATTTGATGATTTCTATTCCGGTTGGTATCCCAGCAAGTTTGATAATCGTCATAAACTGAATTTTGTCTATCGTCGTAAATTCAGCCATCGAATGGATGTATATGCAGCGTGGACTTATCGTAGTGGTGACCATGCGACGGTTCCTACACAGTATGTGGAAAATCCTTGCCTATCTGGAACTTCGCAGTTGTCGGACTTAGAGCCGATGTATGGAAAACCTAACAATATTACTTTGCCTGCCTACCACCGGCTGGATGTGGGTATCAATTTCCGGCGGACTACCAAGCGGGGATTCGAGCGAATTTGGAATGTGAGTATCTATAATGCTTATTGCCGTATGAATCCTTTTTATACAAAGATAGAACGGCAGGTGGATGGAAGTTTCAGAGGAAAGGCTATCGGACTGTTCCCGATAATTCCTTCTTTTAGCTACACCTTAAATTTCTGAATCGGTGTGCATTGGAATGTCATTGATTATAACAAATTTCTAAACATTGTATTTATGCATTTAAACAAACAGAATTTTATAATAATACTTGCAGCTTTCAGTCTGTTGTCATCTTGTGTGTATCATTTTGACTTGGATGAAATTTCAGAGGTTCCTAAATTAACGGTATATAGTTATCCTGGAAGTGGAGATACTACGGTGGTACGTCTTTCGCACAGTCTTCCAGTTTATGACAAAGGCATGAGAATGTATGGATTAAAGGGAAGGGACATCAGACTGGAAGTGAATGACATTGCTGTTCCTTTGTTGTGGACAGAGGATTCATTGCCGGGAGTCCCCGCCAAAAGTTATTATGTGGTGCAGCCCTATGAGACGAGTGACCGTGTCCGGCTTACAGCTTCGGTAGAGGGGTGAAAGCAGTATCTGCCTTTACCATTATTCCTGCTCCTTTTCCCTTAAACGCTGTTAAAATAGAACGAAAACCCTCTGAGTTGAGTGTGCTCCAGCTTCAGATAAATTTTACCGATTATGCAAAGATTGAAAATTACTATGCGGTAACGGTCAAAGAAAGGGTGAAGTATTGGAAAGAGGGGACTTCGGAGGTGCATTATGGCAAACCGTCTTCTGCTTATATGGACTGGAGTGATGAGCCAATGTTGGATGCTTCTTCTGGTTTGGATGACATTTTTATGGGAAACTATGCGTACTATCAGAATCTGTATTTTTGGAGCGATGAGAAAATTCAGGGAAAGAATTACACACTTCGCCTGAATATGACTTACATACCTGATTACAAGACTTCTATTCAAGATGAAACTTTTATAAACAGAAAGCAATATAAGGTTTATTTATATAGTCTGTCTGAAGAGTTCTACCGTTATTTGAAATCACTTAATGAGCAGAAGAATAATGAACTGGGTAATGTGGAGCTGGCTCCTATGCGGGCTACTTACACCAATGTGGAGAACGGTTTCGGACTGGTAGGTGGTTGCTGCTTGCGGCAAACGGAGTGGATGGAACTGTCAGAGTCTGAAACACAGTTAGATTTTGACCATGCAGTGTTTAATGTTGAATATAATGTGGATTCGATAAAAAAAGAATCACCCGTTTATTTCGCTGAATAATGAATCGTTAAGTAAATAAAAACAGAAACTAGATTAAAAATAATAACGCTAATTGGAAATCAGTATGAAACGATTATCTTTTTCTTATTCCTTTTCTTTTTATGGATGACAGTTCGTGCACAGATGCTCCGTTCTTCAGGCCTAGTGCTTTATGGAGGGAAAAATACCGTAAACTACCAGGTGGCTTCACCGGAGAAAGGATTACCGCCTTTCGATTTGGCAAAACTCCCCGTTTGGGGGCTGATTTTACTTTTGGGTGCCGGATACCGCTGGCGGCTGAATCGTCCGGATACCGGCTGGTTCTTCGACTTGTCGTTATCGGCAAGATATGGCCGCTACAGCTATGGATTCCGTTATCTTTCTTCTGACGTGCATACGACGTATGTGGGCGGAGAAGGAATCCGTAATCTGTGGTCGGCATCTTTTGCTGGAAGTGTGGGACGGTACCTGTTTCGAGGATTGAATCTGTCGGTAGGAGTGGAGCCTACTTTTTTATTTTTATGACAAAAGTTTCTTCGACTTGCCGGTATTTGCAAGATTGGCGTATGACTTCAGATTCATGGAAGTGGCTGTGCAATACAAATGGGGGATGACAAGGAAGTTCAATATGTCTCCTTTCTTGCGTAACCGACTTTCAGGCTGGGAGTGTTCGGTCTATATTCCTTTGTCAAGACGGAAATGATTTTTCTTTGAAAGGGATGGATTTTCTATAAATTTCTGTAACATATTGAGAAATACAGATTTAATAGTTGCCAGTACTTCTTGTCAGTACTTGAGTACTTCCACGAAAGTACTGTAGTACTCCAAGGAAAGTACTAGAGTACTGCCAAGGAAGTACTGATTTAATGTGACTTGTGTGTAAGGGGTGGGAAGGGTTCTTAACCTTCTTTTTCTTGAAATATTCGTATCCGATGCGGCAGAACAGACATTTCTTGGTGTCGCAGTAACTCTTTTTAAGCTGGATGAGTGCCTGACTGTCACCGGCATGGGCGGCTTGCAGACCACATTCTTTCCACAGTCGGATGATGTAGTTGTTTTCCGGTTTAAGTTGCTCCAGCAGGTTGCCGGCACGTTCGGTGAGCCGTTCCTCGCCTTTGTGCTTGCCGTAGGCATAGAGGAAGGGAATCACGGTATTGATAATCAGCAGGTCGATGGAGGCGTCGCTGAGGGTTTTCGGACGGGCGGGCGAGGGTTCGCCGAAAACGTAGTGCGTCAGCCAGTAAAGGGAGGTACCTCCACGCAGCAGGTCGCGCAGTTTTTTCACCGTAGAGGCCAGCAGCAACTGGGAGAGCATGCCCTGGGAACGGTGGTAGAGGTTAGCCAGCTGGGCGATGCGTACGTGCGGAAAGTTGCCCGGACGCATGCGGAGCATCTTCCATCGAAGGTGTTCGGAGGGCTGTAGCTCGAATTTGTGGGCCAGGTAGGCGTATTCCCTGGTAAGCTGGGCGGAATAGTCGTCGGACGGGAGTTCCTGCAACAGGCCGGCCTGCCCGAAGAAAATGGCTTCTATCTGAAAAAGATTATCGCGGTGCTTGTTGACGGCTTGCAAGGGAATGGTCTGTGCCCATTGCTCGAAGGCGTCGCTGTTGGTGCCGAAACCGAAGTTGCGGGCTAAGGTGAGAAAAAAGGCTTGTTCCCAGTCGCCTTTGCTTTGGGTAAGCTGGGCCTGGATGCGCTGTGTCTTCTGCTCGAAACGTTCGGTCTGCAGGCTGGAGAGCCAGCTGTGGAGCAGGAGTTTGGGCAGGCGAGGGATAAGGCGGTAGCAGGCCGGGTAATGGCTGGTTTCAATCAGCTCGCGGTAGTTGTCTAACAGGTAGGGCGGATAGTGCAGCTCCATTTGCGGGATGGGTGTGCCGTCGGTGCGGAAGGTTTCGGCATCGATGTCGGAAGCCACATGCAGAATCACAGAGTCGTAGGCGCGGTCCTGATGATGGTGGTGGCGTTTCCAGTCGGAAGCGTGCACGTGGATTTCTACATTTCCCACCCACAGAATGCCGTCTATCTTGATTTTCGCATTGAAAAAGTCGGGTCCTGCATCGGGATTGGGGAGTCCGGGGTCAATGACTTCCACGGTTTGTCCTTGCGTGGTATGCAGCGGAGTGAGCGGAAAAAGCTTGTGTTTCCATACAAACTGGAGTAGATGTTCCATGTTAACGAGCTGTAAATGTTGGGTAAATGTAATGATTAATACTGAAAAACACTATCTTTGCGAATAAAATTATCATCAGAATTATGAAAATTGCATTAATTGGATATGGAAAGATGGGAAAGGAAATTGAAAAGATTGCCCTTTCCAGAGGTCATGAAATTGTGAGTATCATTGATATAAATAATCGGGAAGATTTTGCTTCGGAGGCTTTCCGTTCGGCCGATGTGGCCATTGAATTTACGGCTCCTTCAGTGGCTTACGGCAATTGTCTGGAGGCGTTCAAGAATGGGGTAAAAGTGGTATCGGGCAGCACCGGATGGATGGGAGAGCATGGCGAAGAGATGCGCCGTCTGTGCCAGGAAGAGGGTAAGACGCTGTTCTGGTCGTCTAACTTCAGCTTGGGTGTCGCTATCTTTGCGGCGGTGAACAAGTACCTGGCAAAGATTATGAACCAGTTCCCGAACTACGATGTGTCGATGGTAGAAACCCACCACGTGCACAAGCTGGATGCCCCGAGTGGTACGGCCATTACACTGGCTGAAGGGATTCTGGAAAACCTGGACCGCAAGCAGAAATGGGTGATGGGCACACTGACTGCTCCCGACGGTACGGTGACGGGCACGACCGACTGTGCACCGGATGAATTGCCAGTGAGTGCCATCCGCGAAGGGGAAGTACCGGGTATCCATACCATCAAATATGAATCGGAGGCTGATTCTATCGTAATTACACACGACGCAAAGAACCGCAAGGGGTTTGCATTGGGAGCGGTGCTGGCTGCAGAATATACGGCTGCGCACCAGGGCTTCTTAGGTATGAATGATTTATTTCAGTTTTGAGTATGATACAGGCATCGCGTAAACAATGGATAAAGTTCGGCATAGTGCTGGTGCTTTACCTGATTTTCCTGATTTGGTTGAAAAGCTGGCTGGGACTGGTAGTGGTTCCGTTCATCTTTGACGCATATATTTCCAAAAAGATTCCCTGGACATGGTGGAAGAAATCGACCAACAAGACCGTGCTGACGGTGATGGGCTGGGTGGATGCCATCGTGTTTGCACTGGTGGCAGTCTATTTTGTGAATCTGTATTTCTTTCAGAACTACGTGATTCCTTCTTCGTCGCTGGAGAAATCGCTGCTGGTGGGTGACTATCTGTTTGTAAGCAAGATGAGTTATGGTGCCCGTATTCCGCAGACACCGCTCCACATGCCGCTGACGCAGCATACGTTGCCGGTGTTCAACTGCAAGTCGTATCTGGAATGGCCGAAGTGGGACTACAAACGGGTGGCCGGACTGGGAGAGGTGCAGCTGAATGACATCGTAGTGTTCAACTTCCCGGCAGGGGATACGGTGGCTACCGGCAATCCGGCAGAAGACATCTATCGCATGAGCTATGCCATTGGTAAGCAACTTTCGCAGCCTATTGACTTGGTCAGCCTGAACCTGGAGCAGCAACGGGATGTGTATGATTATTATTACTCGATAGGACGCAAGTATATTGACGAAAATCCGCAGCTGTATGGTGAGGTGATTACCCGTCCTGTAGACCGGAGAGAGAATTACGTGAAGCGTTGTGTAGGTATGCCGGGCCAGACACTGGAAATCAAGAACCGGATTATTTACCTGGACGGTAAGGCCAACAAGGAGCCGGATAATGTGCAGTATCGTTATTTCGTGCATACCAAGGGCATGCTGCCGGAGGATTTATGTCATGAACTGGGCATCAGCCAGGAGGACTGATGGCTTATTATACGGAGGAATCGGTGTATAACATGCCGTTGACTGAAAAGGCGAAGGCTGCCTTGCTGGCACGGAAGGACTTGGTGACTGCCATTGAAAACGTGCCGGATGATGATGCAGGCGGACTGTATCCGGATAACAAGCTGACGGGCTGGACAGTAGATAACTACGGTCCGATATGGATTCCGAAGAAGGGAGCTACCATAGACCTGACACTGGATAACCTGCCGATGTACGAACGTCCGATCAAGAACTACGAGGGCAACAGCCTGGAGGTGAAAGACGGAAAAATCTACATCAACGGACAGGAAACGACGAAATACACTTTCAAGATGGATTATTACTGGATGATGGGTGATAACCGTCATAATTCGGCCGATTCACGTTTCTGGGGCTTCGTGCCGGAAGACCATATTGTGGGTAAACCTATTTTTATCTGGCTGTCGCTGAACCAGGATCGTGGCTGGTTTGACGGAAAGATTCGCTGGAACCGTCTGTTTAAGTTTGTGGATTCCATTAAATAATCTATGAACAAAGGAAAGTCCGGATGGTGGTGGTTGAGAGCGGCCGGCCTGACGGTGTTGACCGTATGGCTGGTGCGGACCCTGCTTGTGACGACTTGTGTAATTCCTTCTTCCGGGATGGAAAATTCTCTTTATCAGGGAGAGCGGATTCTGGTCAACAAGTGGAGCTACGGGCTGCGTTTGCCTTTTTGTTCGCTTTTCGGCTATCATCGGCTGGCATCTTCGCGTGCGGAGAAGGGGGATATTCTCTTGTTCAATAACCCTCATCCCCAGCAGGTGGAGAAAGGAATAGAGTGGAGAGAGCTGTTCATCAGTCGCTGTATCGGCACGCCGGGAGATACGCTGATGTTGGATGCCGACCTGAACTGTGTGGGCGGAGAGGTGCTCAGCCCGGATGCCAAATCGCTGTATGCTTATCCGGTGTCTTCGGAAGACTTGATGCTGACCGTGCTGTCGGTGCTGGGTATCAAAGGAAATACGCTGGCCGGATATACTTCCGACGGGGGGTATATACGGAGTTTCAGCCAATATGAATATTACTTGATTTCGCAGAAACTGGAGGGACGGATTCCGCTGGTTCCGCTGGATGAAAAGAACCGTACGGAAGTGCATCCGTATGTGATTCCGGCGAAAGGCGTTCCGGTGAAGGTATATCCCTGGAATGTGACCTTGCTCTGCAATACGATTGTGGCGCATGAACACCAGCCTGCAGAGGTTCGTCACGATACGTTGTATGTGAAGGGAAAGCCCGTGGAGGCTTATACGTTTGGCAAGGATTATTACTGGGTGGCTTCCAATGACCCGGTGAATATTTGTGATTCCCGCTTGTTCGGGTTCGTGCCGGAGGACCACCTGATAGGGAAGGCTTGGCGCATCTGGTACTCTTCGCGGAAGGGGCGCTTCTGGCAGCGGATGCAATGACATAAACTAAGAAAGAATGAAGAATGAAGTGATTTTGGGGTCGGCCTATCTGGCTCCCGTAGAATATTATACCAAACTTTTTGCTTATCCTTCGGTACGTGTGGAGCGTTATGACCACTACATGAAGCAGACTTACCGCAACCGGTGCGTGATTGCATCGGCCGACGGACCGTTGGTACTGACCATTCCGACGGAAAAGAGTGACGACCTGAAGTGTGTGATGAAGGATGTACGTATTTCAGACCATGGCAACTGGCGGCATGTGCACTGGAATGCGTTTGTAGCCGCTTACAAGCATAGTCCTTTCTTTGATTACTATGCAGATGAGTTTCACCGGTTCTTTGAGCAGAAATATGAGTTTCTGTTCGAGTTTAACCTGGAGCTGTGTGAGTGGGTGTGCCGGCAGATTGACATGGAGCCTCGCCTGATACCTACCGAGGAATACATGCCGGAAGTGGAGTGTGCCGATGATTTCCGGGAACTGATTCATCCCAAACGGGATTATCGGGAGGCGGACAAGGCATTCTTTCCTAAACCTTATTATCAGGTGTTTGACCAGAAGCTGGGTTTTCTGCCTAATCTCAGTGTGATTGACCTGCTGTTCAATATGGGACCGGAAAGCTTACTGGTGCTGCGTGACTCGGTGCGTGCGTTCAATGAAATTTAAGGATACATATTCCTTCAAACCCGATTTTATGTTGTACATTTGTAACTGAATCAATGATTTAACAATATGAATAATCTTCCAACAGTAACGAAAAACCTGCTTATTATCAATGTGCTCTGTTTCTTCGGGATGTTTGTGGCCCGGAAATACGGAGTGGATATAGAAAATATGCTGGGTCTTCACTTTTTCCTGGCTTCGGATTTAACCTGGGGCAGCTTATCACTTACATGTTCATGCATGCCAATTTCTCGCATATCTTCTTCAATATGTTTGCGGTATGGATGTTCGGACGGGTGCTGGAACAGGTGTGGGGACCTAAACGCTTCCTGACGTATTACCTGATTTGTGGTATTGGCGCCGGCCTGATTCAGGAGTTGGTGCAGTATGTGGAGTATCTGGCGGTGTGGTCTAATTATGATTCGGTCAATACGGGACTGGGTATCATTCCTATGGATGTGTTCCTGAACCAGCTGACTACCGTAGGTGCTTCGGGAGCGGTGTATGGCATTTTGCTGGCATTTGGTATGTTGTTTCCCAACAGTCAGATGTTTGTATTCCCGATACCGGTGCCCATCAAGGCGAAGTATTTTGTGATTGGATATGCGGTGCTGGAGCTGCTTTTAGGATTGGGAAGCAACGATGGAGTAGCCCATTTCGCTCACCTGGGAGGTATGTTGTTCGGCTTGATACTGATTGTTTATTGGAGAAAGAAAAATGGCGGCGGACGGATTTATTACTGATTTGAAAAGAAAGTTCCAGCAGGGAGACATTGTGCTGCGTCTGGTGTATGTGAACGTAGCGGTGTTTCTGGCAGTGACACTGGTGCAGATTTTTCTGACCTTATTCAATGTGTCTGCTTCACCGTGGATGAACTATCTGGAACTGCCGGCATGGACGGAGGTCTTTATCCGTAGGCCCTGGACCCTGATTACTTACATGTTCATGCATGCCGGTGTGCTGCACATCTTGTTTAATATGCTGTGGCTATTCTGGTTCGGTCGTCTGTCTCTGGCTTTTTTCTCGTCGAAGCACTTGCGCGGACTTTATTTCCTGGGAGGTATCTGTGGCGGATTGCTTTATATGCTGGCATATAATGTGTTTCCTTATTTTCAGGATGCCGTGTATTCTTCCTATTTGCTGGGTGCTTCGGCTTCTGTGTTGGCCATTGTGGTGGCGGTAAGTGTACGTGAACCGAATTATCCGGTACAGTTCCTGTTTATCGGTACGGTGCGTCTGAAATATGTGGCTTTGTTCATGGTGGTGCTTGATTTGCTGTTCATGACTTCTGACAATGCAGGCGGGCACATCGCACATCTGGGTGGAGCACTGGCCGGATGGTGGTTTGCGGCAGGATTGCAGAGCGGCCACGATGCCACAAAATGGATAAACCTGGTGTGCGACTGGTTTGCAGGCTTGCGACGTCCGGTGAAGCGTAAACCCAAGATGAAGGTGCACTACGGAGGACGTCAGGCAGATTATGAATACAATGCCCGGAAAAAGGAACGTGAGGCAGAAATTGACCGGATTCTGGACAAACTGCGTAAGTCGGGCTATAACAGTCTGACGGATGACGAGAAAAAAGCTTATTTGATGCAAGTAAGAAATGAGTATTTGGAAACATACGTTTAGAGGAGTCTTTATTTTAGGAA
>ENA-OQAL01000278-OQAL01000278.1-human-gut-metagenome-genome-assembly--contig:-NODE-278-length-13090-cov-4.451670_pt1 | contig 13090 bp, 17 predicted proteins | sample MGYA00242491_ERZ504519 | MGnify/ENA primary metagenome ERZ504519 (study PRJEB26092, sample SAMD00036260) | human gut metagenome | host: Homo sapiens | study: EMG produced TPA metagenomics assembly of... | reverse complement strand
AGACTATCAGGCAAACACAGACACAAAACACGATGGGGTTTAGTGCAACAAAAAAATGTCCGCAATCCTGTTGGATTGCGGACATTGGAGATATGCCAAGCCCACGTTCGAAAGCGTGAGCTCAATTCACATCAGATTCACTCGGCGTCGCCCTTGCCGACCTCCACACGAGCGAAGGAAAGCGCGGTTCCCCCGACTTCCTTGAACAGGTCGCCGACGGTCTTGGACGGATCCTTGACGTACGCCTGCTCAAGCAGCACGGTCTCCTTGTAGAATGCGCCGAGACGGCCTTCCACGATCTTCGGAGCGATCTTCTCGATCACGGCCTCCGGCTTGCCCTTGCTCTTGAGCTCCTCCGTGGTCTTCTCGGTGGCCACGCGACGCTCGGATTCCAGCACATCAGCCGGAACATCCTCGCGGGTCAGCCACTGGCGCCCATCGCGGAAATCTGCAGAGCGGCCTCATGAGCCACAGCAGCGCCGGCTTCATCGGTGGCAATCATGGCCACGATGCTCGGCGGCATCTCAGCGGACTTCTTGTGGGCGTAGACCTCGACATGCGGGCCCTCGACCTTGGCGAACTGGCCTACCTTGACGTGCTCACCGAACAGAGCAGCGGCTTCCTCGACGGCTTCCTTCACGGTGGTGTCACCGGAGGCTGCTGCCAGAACCTCATCCACGGAGGATGCTTCGGCCTTGACGGCGTCATCGAGCACGCTGCCGGCGAATTCCACGAACTTCGGGGTCTTGGCCACGAAGTCGGTCTCGGAGTTCAGCTCGACCGCATAGCCGGTCTGGCCGTTGGCGGATTCGACAACGGTGGAGGCGATGGTGCCTTCCTGAGCCTTGCGGCCTTCACGCTTGCCAGCGGCCTGGATGCCCTTGGCGCGGATGATTTCCTTGGCGCGAGCCACATCGCCTTCGGCTTCGGTCAGGGCCTTCTTGACGTCCATCATGCCGGCGCCGGTTTCCTCGCGCACCTGCTTGATCAGAGCTGCAGTGATTGCTGCCATTGATTTGTCTCCTCTGAAAATTTGGTGATGCCCCGATGATGGGAGGCATAGCACCTCCCATCATAGAGCATGGTCTCACTCGGCCTTGGTTTCGCCTTCAGCCTCAGCCGGGGCTTCAGCTGCCGGAGCGCCCTCGGTGAGGAGCTCCTTTTCCCAAGCAGCCATCGGCTGCTCGGCTTCGCCTTCGGCCTTGGCGGCCTTGCCGGAACGCTCCAGCAGACCTTCGGCCACTGCGTCAGCCATGAGGCTGGTCAGCAGTTCGATGCCGCGGATGGCGTCATCGTTGGCGGCGATCGGATACTCAACGGATTCCGGATCGGCGTTGGTGTCGACGATGGCGACAACCGGAATGCCCAGCTTGTGGGCTTCCTCGACGGCCAGAGCTCCTTGTTCACATCGACCACGAACATGGCGGACGGGGTGCGGTTCATGTTGCGGATACCGCCCAGCTGCTTAGCCAGCTTGTCCTTCTCACGCTCGAGGAGCAGCAGCTCCTTCTTGGTCAGACCGGAGCCGTGCACGTCGGTGAAGTCCATTTCCTCAAGTTCCTTGAGGCGGGAGACGCGCTTGGACACGGTCTGGAAGTTGGTCAGCATGCCGCCGAGCCAACGCTCGGAGACATACGGCATGTTCACGCGGGTGGCCTGAGCGGAAACAGCTTCCTGAGCCTGCTTCTTGGTGCCGACGAACAGCACGGTGCCGTTGTGGGCAACAGTGGCCTTGATGAAGTCGTAGGCCTTGTCGATCATGTCGAGCGACTTGAACAGGTTGATGATGTGGATGCCGTTGCGCTGGGTGAGGATGAACTGCTTCATCTTCGGGTTCCAACGACGGGTCTGGTGGCCGAAGTGCAGGCCTGCCTTCAGCATGTCGCTCATAGTGATCTGAGCCATGGTATTGCTACCTCTTTCTTTGTCGGTTCTTGCCTGGTCATGCGTTCCTGCGTGCAGCCAATGCCTTGCAGGCATCAGCCGACCGACACAGGTCGTCGCGAGCATGACGCGAATTGGTTGCGCACCGGTTGACAATAATTGGGCGGTTTGAAGCACTCGCGGCAGCGCTTCTCACCAAATTGGCGCACAAATATTAAAAATACCATGGCACGTCTTTCTGACGTGGCCCCATGGTTGAATCGTCGTTCGCTGTTTCGATCACTTGCGATGGGTGCGCATGTAACGCATCGCCTCGCGGCGTTCTTCCTTTTCCAGACGATCAAGATAGACGTGACCGTCCAAATGATCAGTCTCGTGCTGCAGCATGCGGCCCATGATGCCATGGCCTTCCAACACTACCGGCTTGCCGTCCAGATCAATGCCCCGCACGCGAGCATAATCGGCGCGACGAGTCTTGTACCACAATCCTGGAACGGAAAGGCAGCCTTCATCGCCATATTGCTCTCCGCTGGTCTCCTCCAACACCGGGTTAAGCACATAGCCGATTTTGCCGTCGATATTGTAGGAAAACGCACGCAGACTCACACCGATTTGGTTGGCGGACAACCCGGCGCGTCCCGGGTCATCAACGGTATCCAACAATCCTGCACCAGATGGCGCACCGCGGGCGTGATCTCCTTGATGGGATCGCATGGGGTGCGCAGCACTGGATCAGGTACGACTCGAATCTCACGGATTGCCAAAATTAACGCTCCTCGTTGTTCTTGGTTGCGGAAGGCTCGACGGACGGTGCCGTCTCGTCATCCGGTTCATCGGACTGCTTCTTGATTCTCTCCTGCATGGTATCAAATGCCTGCCGAACCTTCGGGCTGACGGATTCAGAAGCCTGCCGCATGCTTTCCGACGCCTGCTTGACGGTTTCGGTGGTGCGGTCGAGAATCTGGACGGTCTTCGGCAACGGCCTGTTGGAGGGTTTTGGCGCGTAAATCACGTTTTCGATGACGTCTGCGTAGCGCTGCAGCACCTTGGGACGAACAACTTTCAGGCTTGCCGTCAAGGTGCCGTCCTGTTGGTTGAATTCCTCATCGAGAATCTCGAATTTTCGTACGGATTCCGCACGGGAAACGTTCGCGTTGGCCTTTTCGACATACTGCTGCACGAAAGCGCGCACGGCATCGTTTTCCGCTACCTGCTTCATGGACATATCGGCATCAAGACCCTGCTGGGAAAGCCAAGAACGAGTCATATCAGAATCCAGTTCAATCAAAGCGCTGATGAACGGCTTGCCATCGCCAATGACCACAGCATGGGACACGATAGGACAGGTGTCGATGATGTCCTCCATCGGGGCGGGGCTGACGTTCTTGCCTCCGGCTGTGATGATGATGTCCTTCTTGCGGCCGGTGATATACACGAATCCATCATCGTCGATGGCCCCCAGATCGCCGGTCCTCAGCCAACCATCAGGCATTTTGACTTCAGCGGTCTTCTCAGGATTCTTGTAGTAGCCAAGAAAAAACATTGGGGCCCATGACCTGCAGCTCGCCATCATCATCGGTGCGCACACCCATACCCGGCCCGGGCTTACCAACGGAACCGACGCGATTCGCATTTTGCCAGTTGACGATCATCGGAGCCGCGGTTTCCGTCATACCGTACCCCTGAATGAACGTGATGCCATCCATGCCATTGAAGAAGTGGGCAAGGTCGACGTTCAGCGGGGCGCCGCCGCATGCCAGATATTTCAGGTTCGGACCAAGCGCAGAACGAATGGACTTGCCGACGACGGACATGAAGAAGGAATGCTCGGCTCGGGCCACCATCGAATGATGTCCCCCGTCCTGCTCGTCCTTGGACCATTGCACGAAATGATCGAACGCCTTGGCGAAGACCCTGCCGCGAATACCCGCACCGGCCTTCTGCGAGGCAGCGTTGTACACTTTTTCGAACACACGTGGCACGCCAAGCAAATACGTCGGTTTGAAACTGCGCAGATCGGCGAGCAGATGCTTGGCTCCAGGCAGATAGCCGACCACGCCTTGTCCGCCAATCGCCACGTATTGGATATAGCGGGCGAAGCAGTGCGCCAACGGCAGGAACAGCATCAACCTGTTGGGCTGGTACAGCATCTCGTCAAGAATGATGTAGCCATTGAGCACGATATGCGTGAAGTTGCGATGGGACAGCATCGCACCCTTCGGACGTCCCGTGGAGCCCGATGTGTAAACGATGGTGAGCATGTCGTCCGCCTTGATCCGGGCAATGACCTGATCAAGGGTATCGTCATCGACGCCCTCTCCGAAATCGGCGACTGCGTCAAGACCGTCCGCTTTGAAATTGAACACGTAACGCAGCCCTTCATGCATGTCACGAATCTGTTCGAGCGTCTGCGTGTGGACGGAATCTCCAGCGAAGGCAATAACCGGCTCCACCTCTTCCACGATGGAAGCGGCCTGCTTGGCCGAATCGGTTTCATAAATCGGAACGCTTACCGCGCCGATGGCCGCGCATGCGAAATCGACCACACCCCACTCGTAACAGGTGGGAGAGTAAATGACCACCATGCTTCCGGCCTTGACTCCAAGACCGATAAGGCCCTTCGCCACGGCGCGCACACGAGCGAGCATCTGGCCTGCCGTCACATCATGCCATTGCCGAGTCTCATCATCCTGCCATTGTGCGATAAGATCATCCGGATTCTTCTGCGCACGACGCGACAGCAACGCATATACCGTGTCATCATCCGTGGTGCTGTAGGCCGGCTCTGGTACAAATTCTCTCAACATGGTTCTCTATAGTAGTTCCCGTATGCTTAAGGCACGCTGAAAACCCTTGGCATCGACTGCGAACATCGACGCCAAGGGCTTTTGCAGATTCCTACCGTATCATCGCATCAATGCGATCACCCGAAATCAGCCAAGACGCACTTCCACGTGGAGCCTTTGAGCCTGAATGCGGTGTTGCATCTCAACCGCGTTTCGCCGATGTTGAGCAAAGCCGCACATTCGAATTTCGTGGTCGAAGTCAACCAGCCGTTAATGGCGGACACGTTGATGGGAAGCAGACCAATCTTGGCATATAGATTTGCGTCTTCCTTCATATAATGGCCTATTATGGAAGCTGCGATTTTAAGCCTACGCATACAGTCCTCCGTTAGAATACGCTCTACATGCGCCGGCTTTTGCCGACCACGGAAGATGTCGATGGCATCGCACGACATGCGCGCGCCCAATAACGCCAAGGAATAGGCTTGCTTCGCGTCCCACGGTGTGGAATCGGACCGGATAACATGGAAGGGCACCCGCATGCCGGATAATTGTGTTTCCAAAAACCCATCATATGAAGGAAGCTTCTCGACGGATTTTCCTATGCACTGCAGCCATTGGCCATTGTTTTCCGCTTCTTTAAGACCGACATACGAATCAGGGTCTGACGGTGGGATTTCGTCAGGCTCATTGCCTTCTATCTCCTTGTCGTCTTCCGGCTCCCGCTCAGAGCCGGACTGCCATTCCGGAGGTGAAACGCCATCGTCGGATAAGTCGTCCATTGCCATGGATCCCTCATTTCTTTACCTGTTTAATGTCATCCAACTCTCTTCACTGAGAAGGACCAAAACATTAATACATAAAGACAATCCCCCCGTCAAGTCGACGGAGGGATTGTGATACTTTTTTATCCACAGGACGAAGCTATCTGATCAGTGGCTCGAAGCGACCGTAACCGGACAACGTTGGAAGCTCTTCAAATCGACATAACCGGTCGTGGCCATGGCTCTGCGAAGCGCCCCAACAAAAAATTGGTGGTTCCGTCGGCGTTATGGCTCGGGCCGAACATGACCTCCTGCAAGAACCTACGGTGCCCACGTTAGTGCGGAATCCGCGCGGCAACGTCTGGTGGCGGGCCTCGGCGCCCCAATGCATGCCTTTGCCAGGAGCCTCGGAGGCGCGTGCCAGAGGCGAGCCCAGCATCACCGCATCGGCGCCCAGCGCGAATGCCTTGACGAAGCTGCCGGAATCACCCATACCGCCGTCGGCAATCACCTGCACATAGCGTCCGCCCGATTCGTCCATGTAATCGCGGCGGGCCTCGGCGACATCGGCGATGGCTGTGGCCATCGGCGCGTGCACTCCAATCGTGTTGCGGTTGGCGGATACCGCACCGCCACCGAAGCCGACAAGCACGCCAGCGCTCCCGTGCGCATCAAATGCAACGCAGCCGTGTAGTTGGCCGCGCCGCCAACAATGACGGGGACATCCAGGTCATAGATGAATTTCTTAAGGTTCAGGGGCTCATGGTCCTTGGAGACATGCTCCGCCGACACCACGGTGCCACGAATGACAAACAGATCGACACCGGCCTCAAGCACGGTGGAATAATAATCCTGCGTACGCTGCGGAGACAGCGCGCCGGCTACGGTGACGCCGGCATCACGAATCTCATGCAGACGTTCGACGATGAGTTCCGGCTTGATCGGCTCAGCGTAAATCTGCTGGATGCGTTCGGTGGCCTTGTCCGCAGGCAGCTGCGCGATTTCGTCCAGCAGCGGCTGGGGATCGTCATAGCGGGTCCACAATCCTTCTAGGTCAAGCACGCCAAGCGCGCCCATCTTGCCCATGGCGATGGCCGTGGCCGGGCTGGTCACGGAATCCATCGGGGCGCCGATGACCGGCACGTCGAATTCATAGGCGTCGACCTGCCAAGAGGTGGACACATCCTGAGGATCACGGGTACGACGGGAGGGAACGATGGAGACATCGTCCAGCGAATAGGCCAGACGGCCCTTCTTGCCCAAACCGATTTCAATTTCCTGAGACATGGTTTCAAGGCTAATGCTCAGCTATGACAGTGCCTTCGCGCGTGTCCCCACGGTTTTGGACATTTCCATACGGAATTAACACACATGTAATAAGACGGAACCCATCACCTTCAATTCCGACAGGGAGGACAAACCATGGCCAAAATCAAGGTCGAAGGCAAAGTCGTCGAACTCGACGGCGACGAGATGACCCGTGTCATCTGGAAAGACATCAAGAACCGTCTGATCCTGCCGTACCTCGACGTGGATTTGGATTATTACGATCTGGGCATCGAAAACCGCGACGCCACCGACGATCAGGTGACCGTCGACGCGGCGAAGGCCATCCAGCGCGAACATGTCGGCGTCAAATGCGCCACCATCACCCCGGACGAGGCGCGCGTCAAGGAGTTCGGCCTCAAGAAGATGTGGAAATCCCCCAATGGTACCATCCGCAACATTCTCGGCGGCACCATCTTCCGCGAGCCGATCGTCATGAGCAATGTGCCTCGCCTGGTCCCGGGATGGACCAAGCCGATCGTCGTGGCACGTCACGCCTTCGGAGACCAGTACAAAGCCACTGATTTCAAGGTTCCGGGAGCCGGCACCCTCACCGTAACCTTCACTCCGGAAGACGGCTCCGAGCCGATTGAGCACGTCGTTTACAATTATGGCCCTGACGGCGGAGTTGCCCAGGTGCAATACAACGTGAACGATTCCATCCGAGGTTTCGCACGCGCCTGCTTCAACTATGGTCTGATGCGCGGCTATCCGGTGTACCTGTCCACCAAGAACACGATTCTCAAGGCGTACGACGGCCAGTTCAAGGATACGTTCGCCGAGGTGTTCGAAAACGAATACAAGGACAAGTACGAGGCGGCTGGCCTGACCTACGAGCACCGACTCATTGATGACATGGTGGCAAGCTCCCTCAAGTGGCATGGCGGCTATATCTGGGCTTGCAAGAACTACGATGGCGACGTGCAGTCGGATTCCGTCGCACAGGGATTCGGCTCCCTTGGCCTAATGACCTCCGTGCTGATGACTCCCGACGGGCAGACCGTCGAAGCCGAAGCCGCGCACGGCACCGTGACCCGCCATTATCGCCGTTGGCAGAAGGGTGAAAAGACCTCGACCAATCCGATCGCCTCCATCTTCGCATGGCCGGCGGTCTGAAGCATCGCGCCGACCTTGACAACACTCCGGAAGTCAAGCATTTCGCCGAAACTTTGGAGAAAGTCATCATCTCCACCGTCGAAGGCGGACAGATGACCAAGGATCTGGCCATGCTCATCGGACCGGACCAGCCTTGGCTCGATACCGAGGGTTTCATGAACGCCCTCGACGAGAATCTGGCAAAGGCTCTGGCAGAGTAATCTATCTGAGCTGTCGAAAGCCCGTATGCGCAATCACACACGCGTACGGGCTTTTTGACGTCCGGATATTACAATCAATGGTCAGTATAAGGAACGTCTATTCTTCAGCAAAGGACATGGCATGATTCTGCATCGCACAATCCCGGCGAAACGTCTGCTCGCTCTGCTGGCATCGGTCTGCATGGCAACAGCCATGGGGGCCTGCTCGCCCAACGGTGATTCGCAATCGCAGCAACAGCCGTCATCACAATCCAGCGCAACAGCCGATGCCGGCAATGTGGCGATTTTCGCTCCGACAGACAGCATCACCATCTCTCAACAGACGCCATTGAGCAAATGGGAAAAACTCGTTCCCGAAATCGTGTCCTCGTTGAAACGGACCGGTGTCAAAAGCGGCGACATCACCGTGAAAACCGCTTCGAACCTCGACAAACAAAGTCAAAGCGTCCAAGACTATGTGGTGAATCACATCAACGGAACCGAGCATTCGTCCACGAAAGCCAAAACCACCTTGGTGGTGGCGCCTGTCGCCGAGATGCCGGAATCCGACAGGCAATACGGCGACTATGCACGGCATGATATCACGTGGAACTCCGACGCGTCGGATGAGGACGAACAGGATTATGCGCAATCAGCGCAACGGCTGGTTTCGGCGTTGCAGCTTGCGCAGAATGAAGGAATGAAGGTCGTTCTGATCTCCAATACGCTTCAAGGGTATGCGCCGGACGTGTACGTGCCGATGACCACGGCCGAGCAGATTGGAGAACTGCAAGCCAAAGAGCTCGTCAACAAGCTCGAGCTCGACAAGGCATCGTCCGATGCCCCCAAGCAAATCGAGGTACTACTCCCCTACGACGCGGCCGACGGACATGATGCCAAAACGGACACGTCCTTCGCCCAGAACATGTTCAAAGGCATCTGGAAAGTGCTCGAACCGTATTTCAAGGACGGCAAAGCGGCATCTCCTTCCGAGACGCTCACCGTTTCGACCACCAAGGATGACTGGCGGTCCGTGGCATTCGATTCGTCAAAAGCCGAACAAATCAAATCGGTGCTTGCCGAACGTCTCGACGCGGACAAGGACGATTCGCACCCTGTCCACCTTGATGGCGTCATCTCCTGCAACGACTATGTGGCGAAGAACATCGCCGACGAGTTGGACAAACTCGGCTACACAGGTTCCTCAGCCGATATCAACCCTTCCATCTCAATTTCCGGCATCGTGGACAGCATCACGGGCAAAAAAGACCTGAAACGGCAGGCAGTGCCTGACCCTGCGAAGACGTCGTCATCGGATGACGACAGCGATTCCGATAACAAGGAAAACGCAAAATGGCCGATCATCACCGGCTATGGGGCCTATATCAGTTCCATGCCGAACATCGTCAACGGCAAGCAATGGATGACCGCCATGGAGAACCGCAAGGCGTTGGCCGATGACATCGCGCAGACATGCGTGCGACTGAACACTTCGGGCAAACTTTCCAAACTCGGTTTCATCCGTTCCGCAACGGTCGAGGGGAAGAAAATTACGACCATCCATGAGGAGACATTGGCGATCAGCGCCGACAATCTCAAGAAAACGCTGATTGAACCCGGCTACATTTCGCTGGCGGATGCGGGCCTATGATTCTTCCGGGATTCTTCCGGATATGGTGGGGGCCGATGGCATCACTCGGATGTCACCGGCCCCCACCATATTTCGAACATCATTCGGCGTGAGCTCCGGCTTCCTCGGCACGTAGATGACCTTGTCGATCAACGTCCGGTAATGTTCAACCACTGCCTGCCTGCGGGCCTTCATGCTCGGCGTGACCAAACCGTTCTCCTCAGTGAACTCGTCGGGAACGATTTCGAACTTGCGGATTGATTCGGCACGTGAGGCGAGCTCATTGGCTTTGTTGACGGCACGCTCCACTTCCGCACGCACAATGGGGTTCTTCGAGGCTTCATCCAAATCAGCGACCTGTTCCGCTCCCTTGGATTCCAGCCATAGGTTCGTCTCCGCCAAATCAAGGGAGATGATTGCGGCGATGAATGGCTTGCGATCGCCGATCATGACGCATTGGCTCACCACCGGCGAAGTCATGATGGATGCTTCCATCTCGCATGGGGAGACGTTCTTGCCGCCTGCGGTGATGATGAGATCCTTCTTACGCCCGACGATGGAAACGAAGCCGTCATCATCAATGGAGCCGAGATCACCGGTATGCAGCCATCCATCGACAATTTGCTGCTTGGTAACGTCAGGATTGTTGTGGTATCCGGCGCATACGGCAGGGCTCTTTATGCACAGCTCCCCTTCTTCGTCGACCCCCATGGTCACGCCTTGCAGAGGCAAGCCGATGGTGCCGATCTTGTAGCCTTCGGTCGGATTGACGCTCGAGGGGGCGCACGTTTCGGTCATGCCGTAGCCTTCCAATAGCGGCAGACCGACACCGTTGAAGAAATGCGCGATAGAGGAATCAAGCGGCGCTCCGCCGGAGACCGCATACTCGACGTGGCCGCCGAACACTTCCATGATTGACGAATACACCAGCTTGTTGTACAGGGCATGTTTTGCGTTCAGCGCGAGTGGAATGCTCCCACCGGACTGCTGAGCATGCGACCAATCGTATGCCGTCTGGGTGGCGTCAGCGAAAACACGTCCCTTGAAACCGGCTCCGGCCTTCTGCGAGCCGCATTGTAGATCTTTTCGAAAATCCGCGGCACGGCGAGGATGAACGTCGGTTTGAACGCCTTGAAATCGGCGAGAATGGTCTTCAGATTGCTGGACAGACCGAGTGAAACGTTTCCGGCAAAGCAGAAGAACTGCATGTATCGGGCGAATACATGGGCGAGCGGCAGGAACAGCAGCAGTCGACGATTCGGTTTCATGGCGATGTCCGGCATGGAGTTGACGCCGGAATAGGTGATGAACACGAAATTGGCATGCGTCAGTTCAACGCCCTTCGGGGTGCCAGTGGATCCCGACGTATATACGATGGTGGCTAGATCGGAGCCTTTGACCGCTTGTTCACGTTCAAGGAATTCGGCGTCGGAGACGCGCGGCCGTATTCGATGATCGTGTCAATTGCACCAAGTCCGATGACGTACACGTCGCCAAGATCCGGGCACTGATCACGGACGGATTCGATTTTGTCGCGCTGGAAATCATCCTCAGCGAACGCCATCTTGACATTGGCATCATTGAAAATCATCTTCACCTGCGCCGGCGAATTCGTTTCATAGACCGGAACGGTAAGGGCGCCGATGGACATGATGGCCACATCAAGCGCGGTCCACTGCCAGCAGGTATGCGCGATAATGGATACCGAATCTCCAGGCATTACGCCACGAGCGATTAAGTCCTTTGGGCGAGGGCGACGACCTTGTTTTTGAACTCCGCAGCGGTGAACGCCACCCATTCGCCCTGAGCGTTCTTGTATTCGACAAGATTGTCGTCAGGAGTGCGTTCCACACGCTCCTCAAGTACTGAGAAGATGTTTTTGTCCGAGTCAATTCCCTGTTCCAAAGGGCGCGTGTATTCCTTGATCATAAGCTTCTCGCTCCTCGAAATCTAATGTACAGACAGCATCATAGCCGGAATACCGCACTTTTTCTTTAAGGCCACGACCCCAGGACAACGACAACACCCGTGGATATGGCCGTTACAACGGTTTCAGTTCAACCCGCATCGGCCTCACTCTGCCCGACGGATCCGCATAATCACGTCCTCCGCTCTTGAGGCCCCAATGCAGGCATCCATCGGCGCAATGTTCCGAGCCACCTTCAACACGAGCGAAACGCTCCCCCTTGGCGATGACGGCCCCGACCGGTCGCGTAGTGACCGCGGGTTCAAACGTCGACGTCAGGCTTCCCGTTTCCGCACCGTGGCGAAGCGTTACCACGATTTGCCCGCCACTTTGCCACTGAAGGCGACCACACCATCCGCGGGCGCGATGATGGCGTCTTGCGGCCGTGCACGCAAATCCAAACCGCGATGCCCAGGCAACCATTGTTTAGCCGGCGCATCATATTCGCCGATTACTTGCGCGTGCTCCAAAGGCCACTGCATTGATGTGCGGCATGCCGCTTGTGCGACTTCATGCGCCACGTCATCAGCCGATTGCGCGTATGCCGACGCCGTAGGTTGCGCGCAGCATATCGTGAACGCGATGTTCGCCAATACGCATACGGCCATCGCCGCGGCGCACCGGTGCCGGTTGCGCTTGTCAATGTCATCGGACATCTTATTGTGTCGAACACGCCGACGGTATTCCCATTTGTTCATGAGGCCTCCTGTGGTCCGCGTCTCTATCCGGGAATCGATATCATGGCACGTTCGAAGACCGCCCGTCGACTTGGAACGACCTTGTGGTCGGAGAACAACACTTATCCACAGATGCCGGGCGTGTCGCGCCATGACATGCCAAAACGCCACCGAACGTGGCATACGATGGGACACATGAGTGACAACACTACGCAACGCAAGGCATTGCAGCAGTTGGAGAGCGAGCCGTCCGAGGAACGCATCGCCTACTACCGCAAGCCATTCATGGTGCTATGGGCCGCCATTCAGGAGGCTTCAAGCGAGCTGCAGGACGATTACACGCTTTCACCCGAATTGTCCCAGTTATGGGTTGGCGAGCAAATACGGCAGGTTTCGGATTCGCTAGTGGATCGGCTCGCGGAAATCGCCGTGGCGCATGGCGAGTCAAAATCGAATGTGGCACGTGCGGCCAACGCAAGTCCCGACAACGTCATACGTCGCTTCCCTCGACTCAAGGCTGATGCGGCACACGACCGCACACTCATTGACGACGTGCTCGATTCGTTGGAATAGCAGCGAAAAGTTCTTATGGAAACAAAAAAGCCCTTGGAAAACCAAGGGCTAAAAAGCTCCTGCGACTGGGCTTGAACCAGTGACCGTCCGATTAACAGTCGGATGCTCTGCCAAACTGAGCTAACGCAGGAATTATGTTACCGGAAGCTAACCCGAAAGCTGACGCTCCTGCGACTGGGCTTGAACCAG
>ENA-OQAL01000276-OQAL01000276.1-human-gut-metagenome-genome-assembly--contig:-NODE-276-length-13220-cov-1.457955_pt1 | contig 13220 bp, 25 predicted proteins | sample MGYA00242491_ERZ504519 | MGnify/ENA primary metagenome ERZ504519 (study PRJEB26092, sample SAMD00036260) | human gut metagenome | host: Homo sapiens | study: EMG produced TPA metagenomics assembly of... | reverse complement strand
ACATTGAATGGTCGCCCGGTTTTGTGGTAAACTTGTAGCAGTTTTTTTTTATTAGCAGAAAGGGTGAAACAATGCAGACAATTACACTTGCAATGTCCGTGGATGACATCATCGGTAAGGTACAGGATGCCGTATGGGGCTGGCCGCTGATCATTTTGATTTTAGCCGCCGGCGTGTGGCTGACGGTACGAACCGGCTTTGTACAGGTGCGGCACCTGGGCAAGGCGCTGAAGTTTATGGTTAAGAATGAGGACAACGGCGAGGGAGAGGTTACTTCCTTCGGCGCGCTGTGCACAGCGCTGTCCGCCACCATTGGTACCGGCAATATCGTAGGCGTGGCTATGGCATTGCTGGGTGGTCCCGGTGCACTGCTGTGGATGTTGTTGGCCGCCTTCTTCGGTATGGCCACCAAGTACAGCGAGGCTTTTTGGCCATCAAGTACAGAGAGAAGAAGGACGACAGCCATTATCTGGGCGGTCCGTTCTACTACATAGAAAAGGGCATGGGTTCCAAGTGGAAGTGGCTGGCGAAGCTGTTTGCCGTGTTTGGTATTTGCGTCGGTCTCTTTGGTATTGGCACCTTTACCCAGATTAACGGTATTGCAACGGCAGTGCAGGATTTCTTTGATCCGAAGTCTGCCCATGTGGCGTTTTACGCTGTTTGGCAATGATTACACTTGGGCCACCGTGATCGGCGGCCTGGTGGTCACCCTTTGTGTGGCACTGGTGGTACTGGGTGGTATTCAGCGTATTGCCAAGGTTTCTCAGGTGATCGTGCCCTTTATGGCCATCACTTATGTGGTATTTGCGCTGATTATCGTGCTGGGCCACATTACCGCTATTCCCGCTGCGGTGAAGCTGATCTGCCAGAGCGCCTTCGATCCGCAGGCAGCCCTTGGTGCTGCCACCGGCGTAACCATTAAGTTGGCTATGCAAAAGGGCATCGGCCGCGGCATTTTTCTCCAACGAGGCGGGCCTTGGCTCTGCACCGATTGCTGCCGCTGCCGCCAAGACCAAGGACACGGTGCGTCAAGGTTTGGTGACCATGACCGGCACCTTTATTGATACCATTGTGATTTGCACCCTCACCGGTCTGTCCATTGTGGTTACCGGTGCCCAGAACGCTTTTGTGGCCGGTTCCGTAGAGGGCGTAAAGATCACTAGCCGTGCCTGGCAGACGGGTCTGCCCTGGAACGGTCGGTTCTCTGCCTTTGTGCTGATGGTGTGCCTGGCGTTCTTTGCCTTTACCACCATTTTGGGCTGGAATTACTACTCCGAGCGCTGCCTGGAGTACCTGGTAGGCTCCCAAAAAGTTCACCAAGGTGTACCGCTATCTGTACATTCTTGCCGTGTTCATCGGCCCGTACCTGACCGTGGCGGCTGTGTGGAACATTGCGGATATTTGTAACGGCCTGATGGCATTTCCCAACCTGATTGCCCTGTTTGCCCCTGTCCCGGGGGTGGTTGGCAAGGAGACGAGAGCCTATTTTGCCGAAAAAAAACGCCACGACTTAAAAGCCATGGCGCAGGATAAAAATAAATTAAATTCTATTCGTTTCAGCGACTGTGATCGGCTTTGCCCGGTTACGGTCGCTTTTCTTTTTGTATATCGCTTGATGGGTGGCACACACTATAAACATCAAAGCGAACGGAGGTTTTCAAAATGAAAATGATGAAAAAAATGGCTTTCTTTGCTGCTGTGTGGGGTGCTGCTGCTGTCCACCGGCGGGCTGTTTGCCGCCTGTGGCAAGCAGACGGACGACGGCACCACCAATGCTACGGACGCGGCCAAGAGCCAGGTGACCCTGCGCTACCTGAACTTTAAGCCGGAGATAGCCGGGGTATATGAAAAGATCGCCAAAGCCTACAAGGAAGAAACCGGCGTGAATGTGATTGTAGAGACGGCGGCCAATAACCAGTACGAGTCTACGCTGACGGCCAAGATGGCCACAGCAGAGGCGCCCACGCTGTTTCAGATCAACGGTCCCAAGGGCTATGCAAACTGGGCGCCTTATTGCGCTGATCTGTCCGATACCAAGCTGTATGAGCACTTAACGGACAAATCTCTGGCGGTTACCAGTGACGGCAAGGTGTACGGCATTCCCTATGTAGTGGAGGGCTACGGGATCATCTATAACGAGGCGATCACGGACAAGTATTTTGCACTGAAGGATCGGGACAGTAAGTACAAATCCATGGATGAGGTGCGTTCCTTTGCCGCGCTGAAGTCTGTGGCGGATGATATGCAAAAACACAAAACGGAGCTGGGTATTGAAGGCGTGTTTGCCGCTACTTCACTGAAAGCGGCGAGGACTGGCGCTGGCAGACCCACCTGATGAATGTGCCCATCTATTATGAATTTAAGCAGAATAAGGTGGATTTGACTACGGATGCCACCAAGGAGATCACTTTCTCCTTCGGTTGACAATTTTAAGAACATTTTTGACCTGTATTTAACGGACAGTACGGTGGAGGCGAAAAAGTGTGGCACCAAGACGGTGACGGATTCGATGGCGGAGTTTGCGCTGGAAAAGTGCGCCATGGTACAAAATGGTAACTGGGCATGGGAACAGATCGCCGGTGTCACCGGTAACAAGGTGCAGGCAGACAAAATCAAGTTTCTGCCTATTTATATCGGCGCAGACGGCGAGGAAAACCAAGGCCTGTGCGTGGGCACGGAGAATTTCTATGCCATCAACGCCAAGGCAACAGAGGCACAGCAAAAGGCGGCAGCCGATTTATTTATTGGTTGTATTCTTCCGATAAAGGCAAAAATTCGTAACGGATGCGTTGGGCTTTATTGCACCCTTTGACACCTTCTCCGCGGAAGATGTGCCGGAGGACCCGCTGGCGGTGCAGGTGCAGCTTTGGATGAACAAGCAGGGCGTTTACAGCATTCCCTGGGACTTTACCGTGTTCCCATCTCAGACCTTCAAGCAGCATTTTGGCTCCGCGCTGCTGAGTTATGCCCAGGGCAGAAAAACATGGGCACAGGTGCAGGAAAATACCGTGGCGGATTGGAAAAGTGAAGCGGCTGCCTCCGCCTAAAGGAACAACGGTATGCAGAAAAATTTGAAAAAATACGGCTGGTTGTTTTTACTGCCCACGGCGGTTGCCTTTCTCTTTGCCTTTGCGGCGCCCTTTGTACTGGGGGTAGGGCTTTCCTTTACCCGATTCCGGACGGTGACGGACGCCGCGTGGGTAGGACTGCAAAACTATGTGCAGGCCTTTACTGCAGACAGCGGCTTTCTCCACGCGCTGTGGTTTACGGCGCTGTTCTCCGGCGTGAGCATCGTCACAGTGAATGTGCTTGCCTTTGCACTGGCACTGCTTCTTACCCGCGGGCTGCGGGGCACCAATTTCTTTCGCGGCGTGTTCTTTATGCCTAATTTGATCGGCGGGATTGTGCTGGGATATATTTGGAATTTGCTCATTAACGGTGTATTGGCCTGGGCGGGGGTGGATATTACCTATCAGCCCGCCTACGGCTTTTGGAGGCTGGTGGCGCTGACCAACTGGCAGCTGATCGGCTATATGATGGTGATCTAATATTGCGGCGCTGCAAAAATGTGCCGGACGATCTTTTGGAGGCGGCGGCCATTGACGGTGCGTCTCGGACACAGACCCTGTTTCGCATCAAGCTGCCGCTGGTGATGCCCTCGGTGACCATTTGCACTTTTCTGACCCTTACAAACACCTTTAAGATGTTTGACCAAAATCTGGCGCTTACCGGCGGAGCCCCGGAGCAAAAGACGGAGCTGTTGGCGCTGAATATTTATAATACCTTTTACGGCCGCAGCGGCTGGCAGGGGGTGGGTCAAGCCAAGGCAGTTGTATTCTTTATCATCGTGGCGTTGCTTGCCTTTATGCAGCTGCGCGTGACCGGACAGCGGGAGGCCCACGGCGTATGAGAAAAAAACAAAAACAGAAAGCTCCCCAAAGTGCGCTGGAAACGCTTCTGTTGGTGTTGCTGGCGGCGCTGACCCTGGTGCCTCTCTTTTTGGTGGTGCAAAATTCCTTTAAGTCCCGATTTATATCTCCGGCGACCCGTTTGCACTGCCCAACAAAGAGACCTTTGTGGCGTTGGAAACTATATCAGCGGCCTGTCTGCCGGCGGCTTTTTCGCCGCCTTTGGCCGGTCGCTGCTGATCACCGTTGTGTCTGTGGGGCTGATTGTTCTTTGCACCTCCATGGCCGCCTGGTATCTCATGCGGGTACGCACGGCAGTGACCAAAGGTATGTACTACCTATTCGTTTTCAGCATGATCGTGCCGTTTCAAATGGTGATGTACACCATGACTTATTTGGTTGGCCGGGCAAAGCTGAATACCGTTCTTGGTATGCCGTTTATTTATCTGCTGGCTGCGGCGTGTCTGTGTTTATGCTGTGCGGCTTTATCCGAGGAATTCCCCGGGAGCTGGAGGAGGCGGCCACCATTGACGGCTGCAATCCGGTACAGACTTTCTTTTTGGTGGTGTTGCCACTCTTAAACCCACGGCGGTGACGGTGGCGATCCTCAATACGATGTGGATTTGGAATGATTATCTGCTGCCGTACCTGGTGCTGGGCACGGAGAAAAAGACCATGCCGGTGGCCATTCAAATTGCCATGCAGGGTGCCTACGGCTCCACAGATTACGGCGGGCTGATGGCGATGCTGGTGCTGGCGATGATCCCTATTGTGGTTTTTTTATCTGTTTTGCCAAAAATATATTATCAAAGGCGTGGTAGCCGGTGCGGTTAAGGGCTAAACGGCAGCTGCGGAAAGGAGTGTGCCCCAGTGGCGTCTATCTCGCTTGAGCATATTAGAAAACTTATGAGGACGGCGTGACTGTCATACCGGATCTGAATTTGGAGATCCGGGATCGGGAATTTTTGATTTAATAGGACCTTCCGGTTGCGGCAAGTCCACCACCCTGCGTATGATTGCCGGGTTGGAGGACATCAGCGGCGGCACCTTGAAGATCGGTGACCGGGTAGTGAACGATCTGCCGCCCAAGGATCGGGACATTGCCATGGTGTTTCAAAGCTACGCTCTGTACCCTCACCATGACGGTGTACAAGAATATGGCTTTGGTCTGCAACTGCGCCGGGTGCCCAAGGCAGAGATCGACCGCAAGGTGCGAACGGCTGCACAGCGCTGGAACTGACCGCGTACCTGGATCGCGCCCCCGCGCCCTGTCCGGCGGGCAGCGGCAGCGGGTGGCGCTGGGCCGTGCTATGGTGCGGGATCCGGCGGTGTTCCTTTTGGACGAGCCCCTGTCTAACCTGGACGCCAAGCTGCGTACAGAAATGCGCGCACGCATTGCAGAGCTGCACCGGGAACTGGGTACAACCTTTGTGTATGTGACCCATGACCAAACGGAGGCCATGACTATGGCGGATCGGATCGTGGTCATGTTGGACGGCAAGATTCAGCAGGCAGACACACCCGAACAGTTGTATGCCCACCCCTGCAATGTGTTTGTAGCTGGGTTTATCGGCACGCCGCCTATGAATATATTGCCCGGCCGTTTGGTGCGGCGGGGGAACGCCCTTGATTTGCAAGTGCTGGGTACGGAGGTGGCTTTGCCCCGTCGACTGCAAAGCCATGCCAAACTGTCGGCGTATGTGGATCGGGATGTGCTTTTGGGCCTGCGGGCGGAGGATCTGTCCACGGACCCGGCATGGCTGAATATAACAGATCCTGCGGCCTTTCGGGTTCAGGTGGAGATGGCGGAGCGTATGGGGGCGGAAACCTATTTGTATGCAGATTTGCAAGGACGGCGGGTGATTGCCCGGGTGCCCGGCACCGTCTCTTTTCAAAAGGACGACCAAAACGGTGCTGTACCCCAATATGGAGGCGCTCCATTTGTTTGACCCGGAAACGGAGGTCTGTATCTGTGACTGACCGCTTGTTGCAGCGGCGTGGCGGCGGGGTGCTGCTGCCGCTGTTTTCTTTGCCCGGGCCTTACGGGATCGGCACGATGGGTGCCGCGGCTTACCGCTTTGTAGACGATTTGTCGTCTGCCGGGCAGCGGTACTGGCAGCTGCTGCCCCTGTGCCCGGCAGGGCAGGGGAATTCACCGTACCAAAGCCCCGGCAGCTTTGCAGGCGATGGGGTGTATATTGACCCGCAGCTGCTGGTGGAAAGCGGGTATTTGCAGCCGTCGGATTTGGATTTGTTACCCAGCGGTGGTGATGACCGGGTGGATTATCCGGCTGTGCGCCGGGGGCGTCAAGTGCTGTTTGATCGACTGTTTGACCGCTTTGTGCGCCATATACCGGCAGACTTTGACTGCTTTTGCCAAAGTCAGGCCGATTGGCTGGAGGATTATGTCCTGTTTTGTGCCCTTAGTGAACGCTATGGAAAGCGGTTTTTCCTGTGGCCGTCGGATTTGCGGCAGCGAGAGCCGTCGGCTTTGGAGAGGGCGGCAGTGCAGATGGAGCGGCGGGTTTTGTACCATAAAATGCTGACAATATTTTTGGATCATCAGTGGCGAGCGCTGCGGGCTTATGCCAATGCCCGGGGCGTTTTATTTGATCGGTGATCTGCCTATTTATGTGGCGCCGTGCAGCGCCGATGTGTGGGCGGCGCCGGGAGTTGTTTATGCTCTCTCCCTCCGGCGCGCGTCTCGGCTGGCCGGGGTGTCCGCCGGACGCGTTCGCCCACCGGCCAGTTGTGGGCAACCCGGGTATATAACTGGAGCGCCACGCGCGTACAGAGTACCGCTGGTGGGTGGCACGGCTGCGGCACGCTTTGCGCTGGTTTGACGCGCTGCGGCTGGACCATTTTCGTGGCTTTGCCGCTTATTATTCTGTGCCTGCCCGGGCAAAGAATGCCCGGGACGGCTGCTGGCTGCCGGGGGCCCGGTTTGTCGCTGTTTTCGGCGCTCCAACAGGCGTGGGGGATGTGCCGCTTTTGGCGGAGGATCTGGGCTTTTTGGACGATACGGTGCGAGCGCTGCTTTCAGATTGCGGCTTTCCCCGGTATGCAGGTGCTGCAATTTGACTTTGATTCCCCGGGCGCGGCGGTGGTGCTGTTTGTAAGCCCAATACGGTGATTTACACCGGCACCCATGATAACGATACGCTGCTGGCTGGTGCACCACGCCCCGCGGAAAGACATACGCCGGGCTTGTGCCGCCTATGGCGTGCGTTATCCCAATCAATTACCGAGACAGATGATGCTTTCTGCTCTGCGAAGCCTGGCCAATACTTGTATTTTGACTGTACAGGATTTGCTGGGACTGGGCAGCGGTGCTCGCATCAACACGCCGTCAACGGTGGGCGCCCACAACTGGAGCTGGCGTATGCGCCCCGGCGCCCTAACCCCGGGCATTTTGGCGCATCTATATACCGAGACTTGCGCCGCAGATCGGGCGGAAAGGAGTAATATATGTCGGATATGAAAGAGAATTTGGAACTGCTCTCTCGCAGTCTGTACCGACTCCCGGTAGCAGAATTGACCGATGAACAACTGCACGCAGTGGTGGCGCGGGCTGTTTTGGCACGGCTGCAACCGGCTTGGCAAGGGTCGTTGCAGGCCCATTGTGCCGGGCGGCGGGCGTATTATTTTTCTGCGGAATATCTGTTGGGCAAGGCGGTGTACAATAACCTGCTTTGCACCGGCCTGACCGGCGAGGTGGAGGCGGCGCTTACCGCCTGCGGCCGCAAGCTCGATCAGCTGGACTGTGTGCCGGACCCGCCTTTGGGCAACGGCGGTTTGGGACGGCTGGCGGCCTGTTTTTGGACAGCGGCGCCACGCTGAATTTACCGCTGGACGGCTACGGCTTGCGCTATCGGTGCGGACTGTTTTCGCCAGCAGATCAAGGACGGCTTTCAGGTGGAAACAGTGGAGGACGACCTGCAATACGGCGATCCCTGGAGCGTGTGCTGCCGAGCAGATACTGTAACGGTGGAATTCGCAGATTTTGCTGTGCAGGCAGTGCCCTATGACCTGCCGATCCCCGGTTACGGTACGGCGCACATTTCTACTTTGCGGCTGTGGGAGAGTGTGCCCATAGAGCCGTTTGATTTTGACGCTTTTAACCGTCAGGATTATACAGCGGCGGTGAAATGTCGCACGGCGGCAGAGAACCTGACCCGTGTGCTGTACCCAAATGACACGAAGGAGGATGGCAAGCGGCTGCGGCTGCGGCAGCAGTATTTTTTATGCAGTGCGTCCTTGCAAGATCTGCTGCGCCGGTATTTGCGCACGCCTGGTTCTGTGCCGGAGAAATTGGGGACTGCGGTGGTGATCCAGCTGAACGATACCCACCCGGTGTTGGCCATCCCGGAGCTGATCCGCCTGCTTTTGAAGCAGGGTATGACCTTGGAGACGCGCTGGAAGTGCAAAAAAATGTGTTCCGCTACACCAACCATACGGTAATGCCGGAGGCCATGGAAAGCTGGGATCTGGCGCTCCTGGCGTCGGAATTGCGGCGATCGCCCGCCTGCTGTGCCAACTGGACGATCTGTTTTGCGCCGAAATGCAGGCGCTGGGCGCAGAGGAGCGGCTGTGGCACCGGGTGCGCCCGCTGCGGGACGGGCGCATTTATATGGCGGATTTGGCCTGCTGGGTGTGTGGCTATGTGAATGGCGTGGCAGCTTTACACACGGAGATTTTGCGTCGTCGGGTGCTGCGGGATTGGGCACAGCTGTACCCGGATAAAATTTTGAACCGCACAAACGGCATTACCCAGCGGCGGTTTTGGCACTGTGTAATCCGTCCCTATCTGCGTTGCTGACCCACCGGCTGGGCAGTAAAAACTGGATCACCAACTTGTTCCAACTGGAGAAGCTAAAGCCCTATGCGGAAAACAGCGAGGTTTTGACAGCTTTTTGCGAAACCAGAAGAAATACGCCGCCTGGCCGGTGGCTGGAGCGGCAGGGGCTATACTATGACCCGGCGCGTATGCTGGATGTGCAGATCAAGCGCCTGCACGAGTATAAGCGCCAGTTGCTGCATTGCCTGGCTATCTTGGCATTGGCCTTTCAGATTGAGCAAGGGGAGATTACAGAATTTGCCCCCACCACCTTTTTGTTTGCCGCCAAGGCAGCGCCCGGTTACGCCCGCGCCAAGGCCATTATCAAGCTGATCCACGCAGTGGGGGACTATGTGTCCCGGTCGCCTAAGGTAGCGCCGCTTTTGCAGGTGCTGTTTGTGCCGGATTACAGCGTAACGGCAGCAGAATGGATCATTCCCGCTGCGGATGTGTCCGAGCAGATTTCCACCGCCGGTACAGAGGCTTCCGGCACCGGAAATATGAAGTTGATGCTGAACGGCGCAGTGACTTTGGGCACTTATGACGGCGCCAATGTGGAGATTGTAGCGGCCGCCGGAGAAGAAAATAATTATATTTTCGGTGCCCGGGTAGAGGACCTGGATGCCCTGCGCCGGGGCTATGACCCAAAGGCTTTGTATCGCAGTGATCCGCTGCTGCGGCAGTGCCTGGATGCATTGACAGACGGCACATTGTCCGACGGCGACACCGGCTGCTTTGCGGATTTGAAGCGTAGTCTTTTAGAGCCGGAGGCAGACGGCGTGGCGGATCGATATTTTGTGCTGGGTGACTTTCAGTCCTATGTGCACGCCAAGCTGCAAGTAAACGGCGATTATCTGCGGTCACCTACGGCTTTTGCCCGCAAATGTTGGCTGAATATGTGCAGTGCCGGCGTCTTTTCGGCAGACCGTACCATCGAGGAATATGCCAATGAAATTTGGCGGATCGACCCGGTGGAATTGCCGGAATACGCAGAAAATGAGTAAAAGGAAAAGACGGAAATGGCAGTATGACCTCCAATCGTGTAGTCGATACAAAAAAGCCTACTTGATGAAAAATGGATTTTAGCAGCAAACTGATTTCGCTTTTCAAGCGGAGTCAGTTTGTTTTGCTTGAATACGTTGCTTGTTATAGAAGCAGAGGCATTCCGTTTTGAGAATCGAAAAGCACATTTGCCTGCAGCATGGTCATACGGATTGCCTTGCCGTGCAATGCTCTTTGGCTCGGTAACAGACAATCTTTTTGCCGTGTGTTGACGAATATCTCTATTTATATTATAATATAACTTGCATAATAATGATCCGGCGCTGTCGCCGGCAATGACCCGGTGGTGAAAAAAAAAATGCTTAAAACTGTTTTTACATAACCAAGGATCCGGCGGTGGCGCGGATCGCACAGGCGGCCGGAGTGGATCGTATTTTTGTGGATATGGAATACATCGGCAAGGCACAGCGCCAAGGCGGTATGGATACGGTGCAAAACCACCACACCGTAGAAGACGTAGCTCGGTTGCGGCCGGTGCTGGATCAGGCGGAGCTGCTGGTGCGGGTCAATCCGGTACACCCGGGGTCAAAAGAAGAGATCGACCGGGTGATCGCCGCCGGTGCGGATGTGATCATGCTGCCTATGTGGCAGTCGGTAGAAGAGGTGCAGCAATTTATCCGCTGGGTGGACGGTCGTGCCAAAACGCTCCTGCTGCTGGAAAATCAGGCGGCGGTGGATTGTCTTAACCGTGTGGTGGCACTGCCCGGAGTCGACGAAATCCATATTGGGTTGAATGACCTGAGCATTTCCCAAGGGAAAAATTTTGTTCGACCACTTTGGCGGACGGTACGGTGGACGCGGTGTGCGCCAAGATCAAAGCGGCGGGTATCCCTTTCGGTTTCGGCGGATTCGGTCGTTTGGGCGGCGGCACATTGCCGGCAGCGTATATTGTAGCGGAGCACTACCGGCTGGGTTCGTCCATGAGTATTCTGTCTCGCGCCTTTTGCAACACGGCGCAGATTACCGATTTGAAGGAGATCAAACGGATCTTTACTTCCGGTGTGGCAGAGCTGCGGCAGTATGAGGCACAGCTGAGTCGGGCGGAGGATGATTTTTTTGCCTTGCAGCACAAGAAACTGCAGGACTGTGTAGAACAAATTGTTGAGGGCATGTAGATGTATCGAGGAGTAAAACGAGCGCTGGATTTATTACGGCGCTGCTGGCGCTGATCGTTCTTTCGCCGCTGTTGGCGATCACGGCGCTGGCGGTGAAGTTGGATCCAAAGGCCCGGCCATCTTTAAGCAGCAGCGCTTAGGGCTGCACGGCAAGACCTTTGGATTTATAAATTCCGCTCCATGTGCCAAGGCGCGGAGCACACAGGCACCGGCGTGTACAGCGGCGCAGACGATATGCGTGTGACCCGAGTAGGCAAGCTGCTGCGAGCCACCAGCATGGACGAACTGCCCCAGCTGGTGAATATTCTAAAGGGCGATATGAGTTTTATCGGCCCTCGCCCGCCGCTGACCTATCATCCTTGGCCGTTGTCGGATTATACATCGGCGCAGTTACATATGTTTGATGTGCGCCCGGGCATTACCGGCTGGGCGCAGGTACACGGTCGTAAGGATGTGGAGTGGCACCATCGAATTGAGCTCAACTGCTGGTATGTGGACCACATGAGTCTGGCGCTGGATGTGCGTATTCTCTTTGTTACCGCCTTTAAGGTGCTGAAGAATGAGGACAATGTGAACACTGGCGAGACCTTGACCCGGGACGACGTCCAGGCGCAGGAAACGGTGATGAAGAGATGAAAGAACTATTGATCACGGCGCATGGCGGGTGTGGGGAGCAACAGGTGCAGGCGCTGGAGCAGATGGGTTATGCCGTCACTTTTTTGGCCGGACGAACGGCAGGCGGTGAATATGGATACCCAACGATTTGAAGCAGTGATTTGCGGCGGCTTGTTTTTGACTACGCCCATTGAACGCTTCCCGGCGCTCAAGTGTATTCAGGTGACTTCCGCCGGGCTGGATCGGGTGCCGCTGGACTATTGCAAGCACACGGCATTATCGTGTATACGCCGGCGGCGTTTACAGCGCGCCTATGGCGGAGTTTGTGCTGGGCGGTATTTTGCAGCTGTATAAAGAGAGCAAGTTTTTGCGGAAATCAAGCAGCGCACCGGTGGGAGAAACACCGTGGTTTGCGGGAGCTTGGTGGTAAGACGGCTTGCATTGTCGGTACCGGTAGCGTAGGCAGCGCCATTGCTCGGCGGCTACGGGCCTTTGATGTACAGACGGTGGGAATTAATCGTTCCGGCCACTCGGCAGCAGAGTTTGACCAAACCCAGCCCACCTGCCGGTTGGACGATCTGCTGCCTTTAGCGGACTTGGTGATTTGCGCTATGCCCCTAACGGCGGAGACTGCCGGCCTGTTTGACAGCGCGCGCTGGCAAAGATCAAACCCGGCGCTGTGTTTGTGAATGTGGCTCGCGGAAAGGTGACAGATCAGCAGGCGCTGGCGGAAGCGCTGCAAAGCGGGCAGCTGTCCGGCGCGGTGCTGGATGTATTTGAAGAAGAACCCTTGCCCCGGAGCAGTCCCTTGTGGGATATGGAGCAGGTGATATTGACTCCCCACAATTCCTTTGTGGGCGAGCACAACGGCGAGCGGCTGTTTCGCCTAATCTGCAAGAATTTGGAGTCGTTTGCACAATGAAGGTACTGTTTGTTGCTACTGTGCGTAGCCATATCGGCCAATTTCACATGCCTTTTATTCGGGACTGGTACGCCGGGGCTGCCGGGTGGAAGCGGCGTTCAAGGACAATTCCGCCGACAAACCCGGTCTGGATCTGAGCGGCATTGCCCGCACTTATGAAGTGCCCTTTAGCCGCAGTCCGTACAGTGTAGATAACCTGAAAGCCTATCAGGTGCTGAAAAAGATCATTGACGAGGGTCGGTACGACGCCATTCATTGCCACACGCCTATGGGGGCTGTGGTGACTCGGCTGGCTGCCCGGGATGCCGCAAGCGGGGCACCAAGGTGATCTATACCGCCCACGGCTTTCACTTCTATAACGGCGCTGCCAGGAAAAACATGGCTGCTGTTTTACCCGGTGGAGAAGGCGCTGGCGAAAGATACGGACTGCCTGATCACCATTAACAGTGAGGATTATAATACCGCTAAGGCGCGGCAGTTGCTGCCGGGCGCTGGAACTGGTCAACGGCGTGGGTGTGGATCTTAGCGATTTTCAGCCGGTGACCCGGGAGCAAAAGTTGGCTCTGCGCCGGGCGTATGGGTACAGCCCGGACGATTTTATTCTAATATACCCGGCGGATTTTTCCGCCCGGAAAAATCAAAATATGTTGTTTGATACATTAAAATTGCTGCTGGAAAAGGACAAGCATTTTCGCTTGTTGCTGCCCGGCTCCGATGTGGAAGCCCGGCCGTTTTTGGACTATGCCAAATCTATCGGCGTG
>ENA-OQAL01000274-OQAL01000274.1-human-gut-metagenome-genome-assembly--contig:-NODE-274-length-13278-cov-1.747015_pt1 | contig 13278 bp, 20 predicted proteins | sample MGYA00242491_ERZ504519 | MGnify/ENA primary metagenome ERZ504519 (study PRJEB26092, sample SAMD00036260) | human gut metagenome | host: Homo sapiens | study: EMG produced TPA metagenomics assembly of... | reverse complement strand
AGGAGTTGGCGGCGGCGCTGGATCGGGACGAAGCGCAGGTGGCACAGCAGGTGCGCCAATATGAAGCGGACGGCGTGATCAAAGGCTATTGCGCCATTTTGGATAAGGAAGCCGGGGACGAAACGGTGACTGCCTTGATCGAAATCAAAGTGCAGCCCAAGTTCGGTCACGGCTTTGACGATATTGCCCGGCGCATTGCGGCGCTGGAAGAAGTGGAGAGCATTTTCCTGATGAGCGGTGGGTATGATCTGTGCTGCCTGGTGACGGACAAATCCTTTCAGGAGGTGTCCATGTTCGTTGCCAGCCGCCTGTCGCCCATGGAAGATGTGGTGTCTACCGCCACCCACTTTATCCTAAAGAAGTATAAAGAGCAGGGCATGCTCTTTGCACAGAAGAATACGGACGATCGGGGGAATATTTCTCTGTGATCCAATATGAAAATGATATGAATCCCGCTCTTTGCAATGTAAAGCCCAGCGGTATCCGCAAGTTCTTTTCCATTGCAGAGGAGATGGATAACGTGATTTCCCTTGGCGTGGGTGAGCCGGACTTTTTTGACCCCCTGGCATATCCGCCGAGAGGGGATCGACTCCTTAGACCGGGGCGCCACCCGCTACACTGCCAACGCCGGTCTGCTGTCCCTGCGGCAGGAGATCTGTGCCTTCTATGCCCGCCGGTATCATTTGCAGTACAGGGCTGAAAATCAGGTGCTGGTGACAGTTGGCGGCTCCGAAGGCATTGATATGGCCATCCGCACACTGGTGTGCCCCGGTGATGAGGTGCTGGTGGTGGAGCCGTCCTTTGTGTGCTACAAACCGCTGGTAGAGGTTAGCGGCGGCGTGGCTGTGCCGCTGGTAACGAAGGAAGAAGACAACTTCCGTCTGACGGCTGCCGCGCTGGAAGCTGCTATTACGCCTAAGACCAAGCTGCTGGTGTTCCCATACCCCAACAATCCCACCGGTGCGGTGATGCGTCGGGAGGACTTGGAGCCGATTTGTCGGGTGCTGCAAAAACACAAGATTTATGTGCTGTCCGATGAGATTTACAGCGAGCTGACCTACGGCGGTGCGGACCATACCTCCATTGCTGCCATGCCCGGCATGGCAGAGCGCACGGTGGTTATCAACGGTTTTTCCAAGACCTATTCCATGACCGGCTGGCGCCTGGGTTATGCACTGGGGCCTGCGCCTATTATTAAGCAGATGACCAAGCTGCACCAGTTTGCCATTATGTCCGCCCCTACCACCAGCCAAACGGCTGCCATTGAGGCTCTGCGCCACGGGGACGGGGACATTGATAAAATGCGCCGGGATTATGATATGCGCCGCCGCTTTACCGTGCACGCATTTCGTGAGATCGGGATGCCATGCTTTGAACCGGAGGGTGCGTTTTATTTGTTCCCTTGTATTAAATCCACAGGGCTTAGCTCTGAGGAGTTCTGCGAGCGGCTCATTTATTCCAAGCGGGTGGCTGTGGTGCCCGGCAACGCCTTTGGCGACTGCGGCGAGGGCTTTATCCGCGTGTCTTACTGCTATTCTATTGAGAACATTAAAGAGGCTGTCACCCGTATCGGTGAATTTGTAAAAGAATTAGAGGATGAGCATGACCGTTAAACGCGTAGAAGTGCTGGCGTATGCCAAGATCAACTTAATGCTGGATATTATCCGTCGTCGCACCGACGGCTACCATGATCTGTTTATGATCATGCAGAGCGTGGGCGTGGCCGATCGGGTGACCGTGGAGCGCGAGCCGGGGCGCAAGCTGCGGCTGACTGCCAGTATGGATGATATTCCGCTGGACGATAAAAATATTGCATGGAAAGCGGCCACTTTTGTTCTTTAAGACCACCGGGCTACGCCGTCCGGGACTGCATATCACTTGGAGAAGCACATTCCCCACGCAGCGGGTCTGGCCGGCGGCAGTGCAGACGGTGCGGCGGTGCTGGTAGCCCTGAACCGGCTGATGGGCACTGGCTTATCTACGGACCAGCTGTGCGACATGGGCGTGCAGATCGGTGCGGATGTGCCCTTCTGCATTGTAGGTGGCACTTGCCTTGCACAGGGGATTGGCGAGGTGCTCAGTCCCTTAAAGCCTATGCCGTCTTGTCATATTGTGCTGGCGAAGCCGGACTTTGGTGTGAATACCGGCAAGGCCTACGGCTTGTTTGACACCAATGGCAAGACCCATAATGCGGACCAGCTGGGTATGCTCACTGCGGTGCAGAATCGGGATCTGCCTGCCATTTGCGGCAAGCTGGAAAATGTGTTTGAGCAGTTTGTGGAGGTGCCCGGCCGTATTGAGATGAAAGAAGTACTTCGTGCAGCCGGCGCAGCAGGTGTTTGTATGAGTGGCAGCGGGCCAACCCTTTTTGGTATTTTCACTGACAAAGCACAGGCGCTGGCAGCGGCACAAGATTTGGCACCTTTTGCCAAGGATATAGCCGTCACCAAGCCGGTGCGGCAAGGCTGCAAAATTGTAGAAGTGATATCAGACTGCGGATAAAGCGGCTAAATCGCGCTGGCAAAAATGTGTAGAGATTATTTGTAGGGCTGGGGCTTGCTCCAGCCGAAAGCGCTTTTTATCTTTTGAAAATCAAAAAAGTGGCTTGAACATTTGAGTTCAAGCCACTTTTGGCGCTTTTCGTCTTTTTGTTCGGGGGAGTGAATTGCGCACAGCGCAAGAGACACGAGGCTCCAAATGCGTTAGCATTTGGGAGAAACAGTCCGGTGGACTGTTTCGTAGCGAGTGATATTAACGGCTCCCGCACGCAAAAAACAAAATTTATCTCGCTTTCTCTCGGTCTGCCAATGAGAAAAAAGATTTAATCAATAAAGTTGGTGAGAATGGCTCGCTCCGTTTTGGGCGGCTCCACGCCGGCGGCGGCACCGGCGGCTTTGCATTTTAAGAAGTAGGCCATATTCCGCGCCAGTACCCGCATCACTTGCAGACCCTCCAGGTCTTTCATTACATCCTCCGGGGTAAAGCCGTGAACCATATTCCAGTACCGAGAGGAGATCACCGGCATTTGGGCAATGGTAAAGTACTTGTTCAGTTGGTCCAGGGTGGCGGTGGTGCCTGCCCGGCGTGCGCTGGCTACTGCTGCTGCGGGTTTAAGTAAAAGGCTCTGCCTTTGCCGCAACCGTCGGAATAGAATACCCGGTCCATAAAGGCAGTCAGATTGCCGGTGGCCGCTGCGTAGTGTACCGGCGAGCCAAAGATGAAGCCGTCCGCTTCCTTGGCCTTGGCTGTAAAGGCGTTCACCGGGTCGTCGTCAAAGGCACATTTTCCCAGCTTTACACAGCCGTGGCAACCGATGCAGCCGCCGATGGGCTTGTTTCCGATCCAAAAGATCTCGCTGTCAATGCCTTCTTCTTGCAGTGTATGGGCGATCTCCGCCAGGGCTGTGTAGGTGCAGCCGTGCTGGTGGGGAGATCCGTTGACTAATAAGACTTTCATCGCTGTGCCTCCTTATCGAATTCGGTCAATGACCGCTTGTGCGTTCTTGTAAATTTCATCTGTATCTGTGTTTAAGAACCGGCCGTTTTCATAGAGAATTCGTCCGTCTACCATAGTTAGGCGTACATTGGTTTTGGCACCGCTGTACACCAGGTTTTTGGTGATGTTGTTGATGGGCTGCATATTGGGCCGATGCAGGTCGATCACGGTTAGGTCCGCCAGCTTACCGGGGGCGATGCAGTCCGCCTCCGGCAGTCCCATACACCGGGCGGAGCCTGCGGTGGCTGCTTTTAATATGGCGTTGGCGTCTGCCGCTGCGGCGTTCTTCTCTCGCAGCTTTTGCAGTACGCAGATCAGGTACATTTCGCGGAACATATCCAGTGCGTTGTTGCTGGAGGGACCGTCTGTACCAACTGCCAGGGGGAATGCCCATTTGCAACATTTTTTCCACCGGGGCAATGCCACTGGCCAGCTTGGCGTTGGAGCCGGCATTCAGCACTGCGTAAACGCCGTGTTTTTGTAAATGTTCAGATCCTCATTGCTGACCCACACACTGTGAAATGCACCGCCCCCGTAGTTCCACAGCCCCAGCTGCTCAAACAGCGCCGTAGGGGTCATGCCGTAGCGGCCGATGCAGTCCTGCACCTCGCTCTCCGTCTCACTGGCGTGCATATACACCGGCGCCTTGTACTTCTCTGCCAGCGCCGCAATGGCCTCCATAACGGAGCGGTTGGTGGTGTACTCTGCGTGGAACCCCAGTTGGTAGGACACCAGCGGGTGATAATTGTTGTATGTGTTGTAGTATTCTTCCAGAAGTGCCGGGCTTTCCTTAAAATTATTGACCGCACCGCACATTACCGTGCGGAACCCCGGCGTCCACCGCCGCTTTTGCCATGGCTTCCGGAAAGTAGTACATATCAAAGCAGGCGGAAATGCCGCTCTCCAAATACTCCAGGAATGCCAGTCTGGACAGATGATAAATATCCTCTGCGGTTAGCTTGGCTTCCAAGGGAAAGATTTTGTCATACAGCCAGCTTTGTAGGGGCAGATCGTCGCTAAAGGAGCGACCAAATGTCATGGCCGAGTGGGTGTGGGCATTCTTAAAGGCCGGCATCAGCAGATCACCGTTCAGGTCGATCTCCCGGTCCGCTTTTGCTCCCGGGTTCGCCCCCAGGCACACAATACGGTTGCCGTCTACCCATACCTCTTGGTGCGTAATATTCATTTGGTCCTGTTGCAGTGTCAGCACAGGACCGTTATAGAATCGTATCATACTTCCTCCTGAAACAGTGCGCGCAGGCTCTCGGTGTACGGCGGGCGCAAAATGCCTTTGTCCGTAATAATGGCGGTGATCAGGTTATGGTCCGTAACATCAAAGGCAGGGTTGTAACATTTCGTTTGGGCCAGCGCCGTGGGGCGCTCAAAGTAAAGCTCCTTGATCTCGTCCCCGGGGCGTTTCCTCGATCTGAATATCTGCGCCGGTGGCGCAGTGGGGATCCACCGTGGAGGTAGGCCCAAGCACATAAAAGGGAATACCATAGTGCTTTTGCCAGAATTGCCACCCCGGAAGTGCCGATCTTGTTGGCGGCGTCACCGTTCATAGCCACCCGGTCGCAGCCTACCAGCACCGCTTGGATCCAGCCGTTTTCATCACCTGGCTGGCCATGTTGTCACAGATCAGGGTCACATCCACGCCGGCTTTTTCCAATTCATAGCTGGTGAGCCGTGCCCCTTGCAGCAGGGGACGGGTTTCGTCGGAGAACACCTTGAAGTTGTAGCCCTTTTCCTTGCCCAGCAGGATCGGACCCAGTCCGGTGCCGTAGCGGCTTGTGGCCAGCTCGCCGGCATTGCAGTGGGTCAGCAGACCATCGCCATCCCGGAGCAGGGACAAGCCGTAAGCGCTGATTTTTCGGCACATTTCTATGTCCTCGGCCTGCACCGCCAAGGCTTCTGCCACCGGGTCACCGACATTTTCCATCACCTTTGCCAGCCGTGCAGTGGCCCAGCTCAGGTTCACAGCCGTGGGGCGGGCGCTGTCTAAGTAGGCCTTGCACGCCGCCGGGTCGTCCTTGCCAAACAATGCCATGGAAAATGCGGCGAAGATACCGATGGCCGGTGCGCCCCGTACTGCCAGTGTTTGTATGGCTTCAAAGGCCGCTTCCTTGCTGCCAATGGGCAGCCACTTTGCTTCATTGGGCAGTAACCGCTGGTCGAGAATCTCCAGTTTTCCGTTTTGGTATTTCAAGTTTTCCATATTGTCACATCCGTTTCACAGTTTCAAGGATCAAGGATTGGAAATTCTCAGCCACCTTAGCGGCGGTTTCGCCCACCTCCTCGGAGGTCAGGGGACAGTCCAGCAGACCGCTGGCCAGGTTTGTAATGCAGCTGACGCCGGCCACGCGCAATCCGCAGTGCCGGGCGGCCTGCGCCTCAATGGCGGTACTCATACCCACGGCGTCCGCACCCAGAGCGGCGCACATTTTGATTCCGCCGGGGTCTCAAATGCCGGGCCTGCAGTTGAATATAAACGCCGCTTTTCAGCGGAATATCCAGTGCCTTTGCCGTTTGGCGAAACAGGCGCTGCAAATCCTCGTCATACACATGGCGCATATCCGGAAAGCGTACACCCAGCGAAGGGTCGTTCTCACCCCGCAGGGGAGAGGGGACCAAACTGGAAATGTGGTCCGTCAGCAGCATCAGGTCCCCGGCGTGCAGATCCCGGCGAATACCGCCGCTGGCGTGGTGAGGATTACAGTGTCGACCCCCATTTGGCGCATCAGGCGAATGGGCATCACCACCTGCTGGGGCGTATAGCCCTCATACAGGTGCACCCGGCCGTCCATGAGCACCACTTCTTTGCCGCCAATGGTGCCAAAGACAAATCGTCCTTTGTGTCCCGGCGCCGTAGAGACCGGAAACCGGGTATATCGCTGTAAGACAGAGCCTCTGCCCCTTCTATTCTGTCTGCAAGGGCACCCAGTCCGCTGCCCAGCACAATACCGATTTGCGGCTTTCTGTCTCTTAGTACGCTTGCACTCAATGTGTCCATTATTTTCACCTCTCGGAATTTTATGATTTCATTATAGTGTTTTTTCATCGCCAAATCAACAAAATCTATTGCATTGGCAGAAAGTTTTTGGTATCATTGAAGGGTAGTATTTTATTGTTGGAGGGACAATAGAGTGATGAAGAAGATCCTTTCCGTTTTGTTGTGTTTGACTCTGGTGGCAGTGGGCGTTTTTGCTTTGCAGGGTGCACAAAAACATCAGATCTAAAGTATGATGTGGCGCTGATCACCGACGGTGGCAGTATCCACGATAAGGCCTATAACCAGTCCGCCTGGGACGGGGTGCAGACCTATGCCAATGAGAATTCCGCTAAGGCCGTCTATTACCAGCCGGCATTAGAGGAGAACCAAGAGCTGACCACCGATGTGGTGGAGCAGTATGTAAAACTGGCTGCGGACAAGGGCGCCAAGTACATTGTGCTGCCCGGCGAGACCTTTGCCGTGATCTGCTACGAGCTGGCCACCATGTATCCGGAGCTGCATTTTGTTTTGCTGGACGCTGTGCCCCATTCTGCCGGAGACAAGTCTGCGCGGCTGTTGCCCAATGTAATGAGCGCCAGCTTTGATGACCTGCAAAGCGGCTATTTGGCCGGCTTTTCTGCCGTGCTTCAGGGGAATACCAAACTGGGTTACCTGGGCTCGGTGCAGAACGACCATCCTCCAACTACGGTGCCGGATTTGTACAGGGCGCTGCCGCAGCGGCGGATACCCTGGGCGTACCGGTGCAGCTGGATTATGCGGATTATGACTCTCCGCTGCTTGATTATGACTACTCTGTGACGTTGACTCCGGTGTATAAGCCCATCAAAGAGGCAGACAAAACCTGCCACAAGGTGGTGGTGGAAAACGGCAACGGTAGCGGTACTTACAAAGAGGGCCAGAATGTGACCGTTTCCTGCGATCTGTTTAACGAGCAGGGGGAGAAGTTCGACCACTGGGAGGTTAAGAGCAACACCGAGGGTGTGAAGGACAAGAAGGTCAATGTGTCCAGCAAGAAAAAGACCGAGATCAACCTGATTGTGGAGAAGTGTGACTGTACGCTGACCGCCGTTTACACCAAGGCGGAGGGCACCGTTGGCAGCGTGGCTGTGCTGAAAGCGGACAAATCCGCTACGGATAAAGTCTATGACAACACGGTCGGTGAAAAGGTGTGGGTCACCGCACCGGCAGCTGCCCAGGGTATGGTCTTTGATCACTGGGAGAGCACCGGCAACGCAGAGAATATTGAAAACGCTAAGGAAAAGTCCACCAATGTAACGGTGGAAGAGAACCCGGTGGTACTGACCCCGGTGTATGTGGTATCTGCCGATCCTACATTTGCCGTAACGGTAGAGAACGGAACCGGCAGCGGCTACTACCTGCCCGGCGATACGGTACATATTACCGCTAACGTACCCAAGGACGGTTACTATTTTGACCACTGGACAACAGTGATAAGGATGGCAATTCCGCCGGCCTGGCGCTGGAAAGTGAGTATTACTATGATACCACCTTTGAGATGGTGGATCGTTATGCCTCCATTGCAGAGAGTATGATTGACAAGGGCGACAAGGCGCTCTTTGCCGGCGGGTGCGATAAGTCCGCTTCTCTCTACACGGCGAAAATGCTTTTGATCTTAGCGATGTGACTGTGATCGGCTCCGGTTTTAACGAGGAAGGCGCCGCCTATTCTGTGGTGAAGGAATACGGCACTGCAGCGGCTGCTTGCTTAAAGGACTTTAAGGGTGCGTCCATTTACAATGCCGGTTGCGCCAACAAGGCCATTACCTGCAACCTGCCGGACAGTGAGAAAAAGGAGGAGCTGCAAAAGAAGCTGGACGCTGTGTACACCCAGTTGGGCGACGGCACCATTCAGCCGATGGCCGCAGCGCCGGGCGCGATGTGCGCAAGACGTTTTGCCTCTAACTGCCTGACTCTGCACTACTGGATTTTGCAGTCCGTGAAGGTCAGCAAGTGATTTTGGAATAACAAATAAGAAAGAGCCTGCACCCGCCGGTGCAGGCTCTTTTGTTTATTCGGGAATTGGTAAAACCCACCGGTTCGGAATTGACAAATCCCCTCGGAATGAGTATAATTAGAGCATTACTCCGTAAAATAAGAGATATAGATTGGATGGTTTGATGGAAACAAAAAAGAATCGAAGTACATTCTCCGGAAAAGTGGGGTTTGTACTGGCAGCGGCAGGCTCGGCTGTGGGTTTGGGAAACCTGTGGCGCTTTCCCTATTTGGCAGCTAAGTACGGCGGCGGTATCTTTCTATTCGTGTACATTGTTTTGGCGGTAACCTTTGGCTTTACCCTGATGGCCACGGAGATCGCTATTGGTCGTAAAACCCGGCTCAGTCCTATGGCGCCTTTGGCGCACTGAACAAAAAGTGGAGCTGGATGGGCAAGTTGGTGACTTTGGTGCCGGTACTTATTCTGCCTTATTATTGTGTCATTGGCGGTTGGGTTACCAAGTACACCGCCACGATGATCTCCGGTGCCGTTCAGGACGCGGCCGGCGACAACTATTTTTCTACTTTCATTTCCGGCACAGGCGAGCCGCTTTTGTGGTTTTTGCTGTTTATGACCGCTACGGCGGTGATCGTATTTTTAGGCGTAGAAAAGGGAATTGAGAAGTTCAGCCGCGTATTGATGCCGGCGCTTTTGATTTTGACTGTTCTGCTGTCTATCTTTGTAGTCCTCCCGTCCGCGCCGCGCGGCGTGGCTTATTATTTAAAGCCGGATTTCAGCAAGCTGAGCATGATGACTGTGCTGGCTGCATTGGGGCAGTTGTTTTTCTCTATGTCCCTGGCTATGGGCATTATGATCACTTACGGCTCTTACTTGCGTAAGCAGGATCACATTGAGCAGTCCGTGCGCCAGATTGAAGTGTTTGATACTTTGGTGGCATTCCTGGCCGGTTTGATGATCGTACCGGCGGTGTTTGTGTATTCGGGAGGGGACGAAAGTGCCTTGGGCAAAGGTCCCAGCCTGATGTTTGTAACCCTGCCTAAGGTGTTTGCCGAGATGAAATCGCAACCTGATCGCGCCGGGTTCTTTATTCTGGTGCTGTTTGCGGCGCTGACCAGCTCTGTATCCGTGATGGAGGCCATTGTGTCCGGTTTGGACGATCGCTACCACTGGGGCCGCAAAAAGGCTACGGTGATCTGTTATATATATGCCGTGGCATTGGGCATTTGCTGCTCCTTGGGCTTTGGCAAGTGGTCCTCCTTTACGATTTTCGGTTTCTCCATTTTGGATTTCCTGGACTTTGTGTCTAACAGTCTGTTGATGCCGGTCGTGGGTATGCTCACCTGCATTATGGTTGGCTTTGTGCTGAAGCCTCAGCTGATTGTCAACGAAATTGAGCTGAACGGTCCCTTCAAGATGAAGAAGTTTTATTCCGCGATGGTTAAGTGGATCGCACCGCCTTGCCTGCTGGCCATTCTCATCAGTTCTATTTTAGATACGCTGGGTATCGTCAAATTGTAATAAAACATAATTTAAGCGCGTACAGAAATCTGTACGCGCTTTTTGCTGCCCTTCTTAGGCTTTAATATTCGATCTCTCCCTTATAGACGGTGTTGCAGTCGCCGGTAAGGGTAATACGGTCGTCGGTGTAGTTTACCAGCAGGTCGCCGCCGCGCACCTTTACGGTAACATCAACGCCCTTTTGCAGTAGCCGTTCTCCACCGCAGCTACAACGGCTGCACAGGCGCCGGTGCCGCAGGCCGGCGTCTCGCCGTTGCCGCGCTCCCACACCCGCATTTTAATGGTGCTCTCATTAACGACACGCACAAATTCTGTGTTTACCCGCTCCGGGAACAGGGGACTGTTTTCAAATTGCGGACCGATCTGTTGCAAGTCCAGCTTGTCCACATTGTCTACAAATACCACGCAGTGGGGGTTGCCGGTAGCCACGCAGGTGATGTTATATTCCTTGTCGCCGATGGTTACCGGATGACAGATGATTTTGTCGCCGGGTAGGTCAACCGGGATCTTGGCCGGGTTCAACTCTGCCTTGCCCATATCTACCGTAACAGAAGATACCTTGCCGTTGCGGGTAAACAGTTGCAGGTGCCGCACGCCGGAGGCGGTGGCAATGGTCATCTCGGTTTTGGGCACCATGCCGTTATCGTATAGGTACTTGCCCACACAGCGAATGGAGTTGCCGGCCATACGGCCCTCGCTGCCGTCCATATTGAAAATGCGCATTCTGGCGTCGGCAATCACGCTCTTTTCAATCAGTACAATACCGTCTCCGCCGATACCCTTGTGCCGGTCGGAGAATTCAATGGACAGACTCTCCGGGCAGGTGATGATGCCGCACTGGTTGTTGAAGAAAATGTAGTCGTCGCCGCTGCCCTGCATTTTGGTGAATTTCAGCAGGCCCTTTTCGCTGCGCATGTGGTTGATGTCCACCAGCTCGGTGTTCATTTGATTGTAGCGAGAGGCGATAATATCTGCCAGGGCGTTGGCGGTGTCCAGACTGGTCAGGGTGGCAATGCCCAGCTGATTGGCCCGGTTGTGCAGTTTAATATAGTCTGCAATGGACTTCTTATCGCTTTTTCCGGTGTAGACAATGTAGTCCAATTTGCCGCTCTCTACCAAGTCCATAATGGAGTTGTCCTGGCGCAGCTTGTTGACTACATGCACCTCAATACCCAGAGAGCGAATAGCCGCCGCCGTCTCCGGCGTTGCCCATAGCTCTGCGCCCAGGTCGTCCAGCTTTTTGCCAGACCCACGATCTCAAACCGGTCTTGCTTTGTTACGGTGATGAGTACCCCGTGGCGGCCCTGCTTTTGGCTTTCTACCTTATACCCGGCAGATACCAGCCCCTTAAACAGCGCTTCGTTCAAGTTTTTGCCTACGCCCAGCACCTCACCCGGTGGATTTCATTTCCGGCCCTAACTGGGAGTTTACATCATTGAGTTTTTCAAAGCTGAATACCGGCACTTTTACCGCAAAGTACGGCGGCGTGCGATACAGCCCGGTGCCGTAGCCCAGGTCTTGCAGCTTTTCGCCTACCATAATTTTTGTTGCCAGTTCCACCATGGGCACGCCGGTGACTTTACTGATATAGGGAATGGGTGCGGGAGGCTCTGGGATTCACCTCGATTACATACAACTCGTTGCGATAAATCAGGTACTGAATGTTAACCAGTCCTTTGGTGCCCAAGGACAGCGCCAGCTTTTCGCTTACATCGCAGATCTTGTGGAGCATCACATCGTTCAGGTTGTAAGGGGGATACACGGCAATAGAGTCGCCGGAGTGTACACCGGCCCGTTCAATATGCTCCATAATGCCGGGGATCAGCACATCTTTGCCATCGCTGATGCAGTCCACTTCCAACTCAGTGCCCATCATATACTTGTCTACCAGCACCGGGTTTTCAATCCCTTGAGCCAGAATCAGGTCCATATAGCGGCGCACATCATCATCCGTGTAGGCGATGGTCATATTTTGCCCGCCGATCACATAGCTGGGGCGCAGCAGAACGGGGATAGCCCAGTTCATTGGCAGCCACCAATGCCTGGGGCATAGTCATCACGCTGGTGCCTTGGGACGGAAGATGCCGAATTTTCCAGCAATGCGTCAAACCGTTCCCGGTCCTCGGCAATGTCGATGGACTCGGCGCTGGTGCCCAAAATCGTAATACCTTTTTCGTCCAGGAATTTAGTCAGCTTAATGGCGGTTTGGCCGCCAAAGGCCACCACCACCCCAATGGGCTTTCCACCTGAATCACCTGCATCACGTCTTCCGGGCACAGCGGCTCAAAGTACAGTCGATCGCCGGTGTCAAAGTCGGTGGATACTGTTTCAGGGTTATTGTTAATGAGAATAACTTCATAGCCCAGCTCTTTTTAGCGTCCACACACAGTGTACGGAGCTGTAATCAAACTCAATGCCCTGCCCAATGCGGATGGGGCCGGAGCCAAGTACAATGATCTTTGCTTGCCGCTTTGGGGCAGGCTGCGGGCCTCGCCGTGGGCGTCATAGGTGGAATAGAAGTAGGGCGTCTCTGCAGCGAATTCCGCACCGCAGGTGTCTACCATTTTATAGACGCAGTCCTGATGATAGGGAATAGAGCCGCCGCTGATGCGTGCCAGGGCTTCATCGGTATAGCCGTAGTGCTTGCCCTGCATATACTGCTCCCGGGATAGGGCAGCCCGGTGATTTCTTTTTCATAATCCGCCAGGTTTTTCAGCTTAGCCAGGAACCACTCGTCGATCATGGTGATTTGGTGGATTTCCTCTATGCTCACGCCCTTTTTCAGCGCAGCGAATACGGAGACAGCCGCAGATCGTCCTGGTCGTGCAGCTTCTCGTGTATATCCAGTCCGTCCAGCGCCTTGTTATTCAGTGTGTCCAGCCCGATTTCTGCGCCGCGCACGCCTTCATAATGGCGGCCTCAAAACAGGGTGCAATGCTCATCACTTCGCCGGTGGCTTTCATTTGGGTGCCCAGCTTGCGAGAGGCGTTGACAAACTTGTCAAAGGGCCACTTGGGCACCTTGACTACCACATAATCCAGGGTCGGCTCAAAGCAGGCACAGGTTTTTCCGGTTTACATCGTTTTTAATCTCGTCCAGGGTATAACCCAAAGCGAATCTTGGTGGTCACCTTGGCAATGGGATAGCCGGTGCTGGACGCAGGGCGGAGGAACGGCTGACGCGGGGATTGACCTCAATCACGCTGTACTCCATGCTCTCCGGGTTCAGGGCAAACTGAGCAGTTGCAGCCGCCCTCAATGCCCAGCTCGGGTGATAATATC
>ENA-OQAL01000273-OQAL01000273.1-human-gut-metagenome-genome-assembly--contig:-NODE-273-length-13287-cov-3.859271_pt1 | contig 13287 bp, 17 predicted proteins | sample MGYA00242491_ERZ504519 | MGnify/ENA primary metagenome ERZ504519 (study PRJEB26092, sample SAMD00036260) | human gut metagenome | host: Homo sapiens | study: EMG produced TPA metagenomics assembly of... | reverse complement strand
AGCAGAAATACAAATGTAAATCATCCAATTCTACACAAATAAGTGATTACATTTTGTATTTTGTTACCTTCCACTTCTATCTGTAATTTACCGTTTGTAGGGAAACTTCGTGAGATTGAAAATTTGCGTCCATTTGTATTCTCCTCCTGATTTTTAATTCTCGTGAAAAACGAAAAAGCGGCATACATCCCGGTCTTTTTTCAGATGTATGCGCTTGTACAGCGTATTGCTTTCCTCTTTTCAGAGATTCAGTTTCGGTTAATGAAGAATGAAAATAAATCAAGTCGCGCAGCAATTCTCCATCGGGCGTGGAAGGATTGCCTATACCTTTCGACCGGGCGTCGCATTCGCGAATGGCATGGATGATTTGCATCACCTTTACGCCTGAATAGCGTCGCATGGCTGCCATGTATTCTTTCGCCTGCCACGGACTTTTCAAGCCTAACTGAGCCGCTATTCCCTGGTCTGATTTCTCAGGTGCATAATAGGCCAGCATCAGGTTCGAGAAGAAGTTGAACAGAATGGCCAGTGTCATTTGTAGCGGATTGTTCTTGGGATTCTCCTCGAAGTATTTGATGATTTTGTTGGCCTTCAGCACGTCCTTTTCCACCAGTGCGCTCCGCAGCTCAAAGTTGTTGTAATCTTTGCTGATACCGATGTTCCGCTCAATCTGTTCCGGTGTGATGCGGCGTGCGCCTTCCGGCAGTGTCAGGATAAGCTTCTCCAGTTCGCCGGCCATACGGTTCAGGTCGGCTCCTACAAACTCGGCCATCATTTCCGATGCCTTGGGCTCGATTTCCACTTTCTTCCGCTTCAGGTATGAGGAGATGAAACCGGGAATCTGACTGTCCTTGAGCTTCCGCGATTCGAACAGCACCCCGTTTTTCTCGATTTCGGCGGCCAGTTTCTTCCGGCGATCAATGCTGCCGTGCTTGTAGCATACCACCAGTATGGTCGATTTCTGGGGCTTCTGCAGGTAGAAAGCCAGCTCCTCGATGCGTTTCAGGCTCTGTGCTTCCTTTACCACTACCACCTGGTATTCCGACATCATCGGGTAACGCTTGGCGGCGTTGATGACGTTAGCCACATCGGTATCGGCCCCGTATGTGACGGTCAGGTTGAATTCCTTTTCCGTTTCACTGAGCACGGTATCGATGATGTAGTCGGCAATCCGGTCGATGTAGTAATCCTCTTCGCCCATGAGGAAATATACGGGCGCATAGATGCGGTTCTCAGGTTGCGTACAATCTCTTCGTAAGTGACTTCCTTTGCCATTTTCGTCGGTTTACCAGTCAAATTTCAGGTGTTTCACGGTCTTCTTTTCATCGATGATCATGCGCAGGGCATCGATACCGATTTCTACGTGTTCATGCACGAAATTCTTGGTCACCATGCTGTCACTCTGCTCCGTTTTCACGCCTTCCGGAATCATGGGCTGGTCGGACACGAGCAGCAGGCACCCGTAGGAATGTGGTTGGCAAATCCGGTGGTGAACAAAGTCGCCGTTTCCATATCCACTGCCATGCACGGGTCTTCAGCAGGTATTTCTTGAACTCCTCATCGTGTTCCCAGATGCGGCGGTTGGTGGTGTACACCGTTCCGGTCCAGTAGTCGCGTGAGTGGTCACGGATGGCCGAAGATACGGCACGCTGGAGCATAAAGGCCGGAAGAGCCGGCACCTCAGGCGGATAATAATCGTTCGATGTTCCTTCGCCACGGATGGCCGCGATAGGCAGAATCAGGTCGCCTATCTGGTTCTTCTTGTCGATACCTCCGCACTTGCCCAGAAACAGGCAGGCTTTCGGATGTACGGCACTAAGCAGGTCCATGATGATGGCTGCATTGGGACTTCCCATGCCGAAGTTGATAATGGTCATGCCTTCTGCATGGGCCGAAATCATGTTGGCATCGCGTCCTAAAATGGGCACGTTGAACCGTTCGGCAAAGATTTCGACGTATTTATTGAAGTTTGTCAACAAGATGTACTCACCAAAGTCTTCCAGTTTCCGCTTGGTATAACGCGGGAGCCAGTTTGCTACGATTTCTTCTTTTGTTTTCATTAGCTCTCAGAATTTGTGTTGCCAAATAAAATATTGGGAAGATGATATTATCTTCCTTAAACGCAAATGTACAATAATAATGCAAACAGAAAAAAGAATTTGGGATTTTCTCTTACCGGAGACCTTCGGTTTTTGGAAAATAATTCAGCTTTTATGTACTTTTGAGAAAATGGAGTATCTTTGCTTCGTAATAGAAGAACGCTTATGTTTGCATTGAACCTGCCTGCTTTTGAGGCCAAGATTGCCCAGCGAGAGGGAAAGAACGTGATATTTGACGTGCTTCGCCGCCGGTATGTAGCGCTGACTCCGGAGGAGTGGGTACGCCAGCATTTTTACGAATTCCTGCTGAAGGAAAAGGGGTATCCGCAAGGACTGTTGGCCAATGAGATACAAATCAACCTGAACGGAACGAAGAAACGCTGTGATACGGTGCTCTACCGGCGCGACCTGACTCCGCAGATGATTGTGGAATACAAGGCTCCTTCGGTGGAGATTACGCAGGCTGTCTTTGACCAGATTACCCGTTACAACATGGTGCTGAAGGTGGATTACCTGGTGGTGAGCAACGGGCTTCGTCACTACTGCTGCCGCATCGACTATGCACGGAATACGTATTATTTTCTCCCGGACATTCCCCGTTATGCAGATTTATAGTGCATAAAAAAAGAAGGAATCCCCTGAGCGGGAATCCCTTCTTCTGCTGTCAGACGGAAGTCTGACGCTTATTTCATTTTTGTTTCCAGATGCTTTTCTGTTTCTACACCAGCCAGTTCCGGGTCAATCATGATACGGCCACAGTATTCGCATACGATGATTTTCTTGCGCATACGGATGTCGAGCTGTTTCTGAGGCGGAATCTTGTTGAAGCAACCGCCACAAGCGTCACGCTGCACGTAAGTAATACCCAGACCGTTGCGTGAGTTCTTACGGATACGCTTGAAAGCCTGAAGCAGACGTGGTTCGATGGTAGCTTCCAGATTCTTGGCTTTTTCTCTCAGTTTTTCTTCTTCCTGCTTGGTTTCTGAGATGATTTCGTCCAGTTCGTTCTTCTTTACTTCCAGGTCTTCTTTCTTTCTTCGAGCAACTGTTCGCTCTTTACGATTTCCTCTTCTTTCGACTTGATGCCGGCTGTATATTCACGGATACGCTTTTCGCAGAGTTCCACTTCCAGGCTCTGGAATTCGATTTCCTTAGTCAGTACGTCGTATTCACGGTTGTTACGTACGTTGTCCTGCTGACTCTTGTACTTTTCGATAGAAGCCTTGGCAGTTTCGATTTCGATTTTCTTGCTGGCTACGTTTGACTTCAGTTCTTCGATTTCAGCCTTGATTTTCTCGATACGTGTGCTCAGACCCGTTACTTCGTCTTCCAAGTCCTGCACTTCCAGCGGAAGCTCTCCTCTCAGTGTCTTGATTTTGTCAATCTCCGACAACATGGTTTGCAACTGGTAGAGTGCTTTCAGCTTTTCTTCCACACTCAATTCATTCGGATCTTTCTTTGCTTCTTTAGCCATAGTTTTCTACAAGTATTTTATGGGATTGGTATTGACACGCGTCAGCTGTGCGTCGAGTGTCGGAAACTTTTCCCGTATGATTGAATATAATAAATCTTTTGTATATTGTTCGCTTTCGTAGTGCCCTATCTCTGCAATGAGAATATCGTTCTCGTAGCTGAAATAGTCGTGGTATTTCACTTCGCCTGTCAGGAACACGTCGGCATGGGCTCTTACGGCCTTGGGCAGCAGGAAGGCTCCTGCTCCTCCACAGAGGGCGACGGTCTGGATGAGGCGTCCCGTCATGCGCGAATGTTTTACACAGCCCACCTCGAACAGCTTCTTGATCCGGCGCAGGAAATCGGTTTCGGTTTCCGGTTCTTCCAGCTCACCTATGATGCCCGCTCCTGCCTGTGTCCATTCATTCTGCAAGGGATAGAAGTCGTAGGCCGGTTCCTCGTAAGGATGTACTTCGACGAGAGCTTTTTGCACCTTCCCTTTCAGGAATGCTGGCAGCACGGTTTCAATCCGTACCTCATGCTCTTCGTGCAACTGGCCGATTTCTCCACAGAAAGGATGTGTGCCCGGCTGTGCGCGGAAAGTACCCTTCCCTTCCAGGTTATAGCTGCAGGAATCGTAGTTGCCGATGCAGCCGCATCCGGCTTCGAACAAGGCATTACGTACCTCGTCGGCCTGTGCCTGCGGTACGAAGGTGACCAGTTTCAGCAGCTGGTTTTCTTTCGGTTCCAGGATTCTTACGTTCTTCAGTCCGATTTCCTCGGCAATCTTGAAGTTGACGCCCTGCGGTGCGTTGTCCAGGTTGGTGTGCATCGAGAAAATCACGATGTCGTTCTTGATAGCCTTCAGGATGCAGCGTTCCACGTAGTCGCGTCCGGTAATCGACTTGTAGCCTTTGAAGATGAGCGGATGGTGAGATACAATCAGGTTATATCCCAGTGCGATGGCTTCATCTACCACGGCTTCGGTTACGTCCAGACACAACAAAGCCCCTGTAGCTTCCGCGTCTGTCAATCCGATTTGCAGTCCGGCATTGTCGAATCCGTCCTGTAAAGGCAGAGGCGCGAATATCTCAAGGGCATTCACAATTTCCTTAATTTTCATATTTCGCGAAAAATTTCATGCAAAGATAGGGTTTTTTCGCGCACATATCCATGCAGGAAGTATTCGTTTTTGTATTTTTCATGAATATTCCTTCACTTACGGGCATGAGAAAGCCCCGCTACACCCTTCCGGACGTAGCGAGGCTTCTCACTTATACACCTTTAAACAAAATGAATTTCTGTATTATTTGCGAGCTTCTGCAATGTAAGCCAATGCTTCCTTACATTTTTCTGTGACGTAAGTCCAGTCTTCAGCAGCTACCTTGTCTTTCGGGAACAACTTAGAACCCATACCTACGCAGAATACACCTGCCTTAATCCATGAAGTCAGGTTCTCCTGAGTCGGTTCTACTCCACCGGTTACCATCAGCTTAGACCATGGCATCGGAGCCAGCAAACCTTTTACCAGTTTCGGACCCAGTACGTCGCCCGGGAAAATCTTGCAAAGGTCGCAGCCCAGTTCCTGTGCGAAACCTACTTCAGATACGCTACCGCATCCCGGAGTGTAAGCCACCAGACGACGGTTGCAGACTTTTGCGATTTCAGGGTTGAACAACGGACCTACTACGAAGTTAGCGCCCAGCTGGATGTACAGAGAAGCAGTAGCAGGATCTACGATAGAACCTACACCCATTGCCATTTCCGGACATTCCTTTGCTGCGAATTTCACTACTTCAGCAAATACTTCGTGCGCAAAGTCACCACGTTAGTGAATTCGAATGCACGTACACCACCGTCATAGCAAGCCTTTACCACTTTTTTGTCTACTTCTGCATCCTTGTGATAGAATACAGGAACCATACCTGTTGAACCAATCTTGTTCAACACTGCAATTTTATCGAATTTAGCCATTTTTTCTAACCTTAAATGAAATGTTGTTTGTTTGAGTGATTATCTCTGTACGCGACCGCTAGCGTCACCACCAGCCAGTGCTTCTACTTCTTCTACAGATACCAGGTTGAAGTCACCGTTGATAGTGTGCTTCAATGCTGAGGCTGCCACTGCGAATTCCAATGCTTCGCCCTGAGTAGCTTTGGTCAGCAAGCCGTGGATAATACCACCTGAGAATGAGTCACCACCACCTACACGGTCAATAATCGGGTCGATGTCGTAACGCTTAGAAGTATAGAATTCTTCACCGTTGTAAATCATCGCCTTCCAGCCGTTGTGAGTAGCAGAGAAAGATTCACGCAAAGTAGAAATTACATACTTGAATCCGAATTCCTTAGCCATGGCTGTGAAGATTCCCTTGTAGCCTTCTGCATCGGTCTTACCGCCTTCTACGTCAGCATCCGGTTTGAAGCCTAAGCAAAGTTCAGCATCTTCTTCGTTACCGATACAAACGTCTACATATTGCATCAACGGGCGCATGATAGACTGTGCTTTTTCTTTTGTCCACAGTTTTTTGCGGAAGTTCAAGTCAACAGAAACTGTTACTCCGTGACGTTTTGCAGCTTCACAAGCCAATTTAGTCAGTTCAGCAGCTTGTCAGAGATAGCCGGAGTAATACCAGACCAGTGGAACCAGTCAGCACCTTCCATGATAGCATCAAAGTCGAAGTCGCAAGAATCAGCTTCAGCGATGGCAGAGTGAGCGCGGTCGTAGATAACCTTGCTAGGACGCATAGAAGCACCTGTTTCCAGGTAGTAGATACCTACGCGGTCACCACCACGGGCGATGTAGTCAGTCTTCACACCGTATTTGCGCAATGCGTTTACAGCTGACTGTCCGATTTCGTGTTTCGGCAATTTGGTTACGAAGTATGCTTCATGACCATAGTTGGCACAGCTTACAGCTACGTTTGCTTCACCTCCACCGTAAACTACGTCAAAGCTGTCTGATTGAACAAAACGAGTATTGCCCGGTGTAGACAATCTCAACATGATTTCGCCTAAAGTAACAATTTTTCCCATTGCTAGATATTTTTATACTTATATGATTAATAATGTAGTTCTTAGCTTGTATCACAAAAACGGTTCTTTTAGCGGTTACTTTTGAAATATCCATTTTGTGTACGCACACAAAGGTACGGTTTATTTTTTAAAAACCAAAATAAGTTATATATTTGTATCGAAAAAAATGAATTTTTACTGAATGCACAGATTTTACAATATAATAAGGTAAGAACGCATGGAGAAACAGCAAGATAGAATCCGAATCAAGGACATCGCCCAGATGGCCGGAGTATCGGTGGGAACAGTAGACCGTGTACTTCACTCCCGGAGCGGTGTGTCTGAGTCTAGCCGCATTAAAGTGGAAGAAATATTGAAGAAGCTGAACTATCAGCCCAACATGTATGCCAGTGCGCTGGCTTCGAACAAGAAATACAGATTTGCCTATCTGCTCCCTTCGCACAATGAAGGTGATTACTGGAAGGATGTGGAACGTGGCATGCAACAGGCCATCACCCGTTTTTCCGATTTCAATGTTTCTCTGTCCGACTATTATTATGACCAGTACGAGTCAGGTGCCTTTATAGAAAGTGGTATGCGCATTTTAGAAGCACAGCCCGACGGAGTCATCCTTTCGCCTACTGTAGAAGAAGAAACTGAACGGTTTGTCAGCCTGCTGCGCGAAGCCGGCATTCCGTATGTATTTATTGATTCGAATATTGCTCGGCTGGAGCCGCTGGCTTTCTACGGACAGCATGCCCAGCGGAGCGGATACTTTGCCGCCCGCATGTTGCGTCTGCTGGCTAGTGGCGAACCGGAAATTGTTATCTTCCGTCAGATAAACGAAGGACGTCTGGGTTCGAACCAGCAGCTCCATCGTGAAGAGGGCTTCTATGAATACATGAAGGAGCACTGTCCTGAACTGAAGATGTGGGAACTGAACCTCTATGCCAAACAGCCGGGTGAAGATGCTTCGTTGCTGGACGATTTTTTGCGGCGCATCCGAACGTGAAGTGCGGTATCACCTTCAACTCGAAGGCGTACATCATCGGCGAGTATATGCAGCGTCACGGACGTACGGACTTCCACCTTATGGGTTACGACCTGCTGCGTCGCAACGTGGCTTGCCTGAAGGAAGGAGTGATTGACTTCATCATAGCCCAGCAGCCTACCGTGCAGGGATACAACAGCATTGAATGTCTGTGCAACCACCTGATTCTGCGCAAGAAGGTGAAGGACTGCAACTACATGCCTATCAACCTGATTACGACGGAAAACATCGATTTCTACTTCGATGCACATGTCAACGAATAACCTGATTACATTGCTATTAATATGAAAACAACTTATTTGAGAATCAACCCGGCCGATAACGTGGCGGTGGCTATTTCTCCCCTTCATGCAGGAGAAACCATTGAGGCAGACGGACGGGTGATTACCCTGCGCACGGATGTGCCTGCCGGCCACAAGGTGACGCTGAAGAATTTCCAGGCTGGAGAGAATATCATTAAATACGGCTACCCCATCGGTCATGTTACCGTTGATGTACCCGAAGGTACATGGGTGAGCGAGAAAGAAATCAAGACTAATCTGGCAGGGCTGCTGGATTATACTTACCAGCCTGTGGAGGTGCATACGGATATTCCTATGGAACACCGCACGTTCAAAGGTTATCGCCGTCGGAACGGAGACGTAGGCGTGCGTAACGAGATCTGGATTATCCCGACTGTGGGCTGTGTGAACGGCATCGTGAACCAGCTGGCCGAGGGACTTCGCCGCGAAACGGACGGAGGAAAAGGAGTGGATGCCATCGTGGCTTTTCCGCATAATTATGGTTGCTCGCAGTTGGGCGAAGACCATGAGAATACAAAGAAGATTCTGCGCGACATGGTGCTGCATCCCAATGCCGGAGCCGTGCTGGTAGTGGGATTAGGATGCGAGAACAACCAGCCCGATGTGTTCCGTGAATTTATCGGTTCGTATGATAAAGACCGTATCCGCTTCATGGTGGCACAGAAGGTGGACGATGAATATGAAGAAGGTATGCGCATCTTGCGTGAACTGTATGCCAAATGCTGTCAGGATGAGCGTACGGATGTGCCCCTCTCCGAGTTGCGTGTGGGACTGAAATGCGGTGGTTCCGACGGTTTTTCAGGTATTACGGCCAATCCGCTGCTGGGTATGTTCTCCGACTACCTGATTGCGCAGGGAGGTACTTCAGTGCTGACGGAGGTGCCTGAAATGTTCGGGGCAGAAACCATCCTGATGAACCGTTGCCGTACTACAGAATTGTTCAACCAGACGGTGAGTCTGATTAATGATTTCAAGGAATACTTCCTTTCACATGGAGAGCCCGTGGGCGAGAATCCTTCGCCGGGTAACAAGGCCGGAGGTATCTCTACACTGGAAGAAAAAGCACTGGGTTGCACACAGAAATGCGGAAAGAGTTACGTATCGGGCGTGATGGCCTACGGGGAACGCTTGCAGACGAAAGGATTGAACCTGCTGTCGGCTCCTGGCAATGATCTGGTAGCAGCTACTGCCCTCGCCTCTTCCGGCTGCCACATCGTGCTGTTCACTACAGGACGCGGTACGCCGTTCGGTACCTTCGTGCCTACTATGAAGATTTCTACCAACTCCAACCTGGCGGCGCATAAGCCCGGCTGGATTGACTTCAATGCCGGTGTCATCGTAGAAAATGAGCCGATGGAAACCACTTGCCGTCGTTTCATCGATTATGTGATTCAGGTGGCCAGCGGAGAACCCGTGAACAACGAAAAGAAAAACTACCGCGAAATCGCAATTTTCAAGAATGGTGTAACCCTTTGATAAACAATTGTTTATTATTTTCCTTAAAACCCATAAAAAAACGCAAGTACGTTTGTCCATGAACGTACTTGCGTTTTATTTAAAAACGTCAAGCGTTTTGATTAAAATGTACTTGCGTTTAAATGTAAACGCCTTTGCGTTTTCTTCAAATGCAAGGCGTCTTTTTTATCCCTCAAATTTCACTCAGTTCCAGCCAACGCATGGTCTTCTCGTCCAGCTCGTCATTGAGCAGAGGCAGACGCTTGGATTTCTCGGTCAGTTCGTCTACGCTGAGTGTACCGCTGCACAAGGCTTCTTCTATCTGTTTCTTTTCTTCCTCCAGTGCGGCAATCTCTTTTTCCAGCTGTTCGAATTCCTTCCGTTCCTTGAACGTCATGCGGCGCTTGTCGTTCAGGCGGACACGCTGCGTCTTTTCTTCCTTAGGTTTGGCTGCTTCCTTTTCGTGTTCTGCCTTGGCCAGCTTCCAGTCGCGGTAGTCAGAATAGTTGCCGGGGAAATCGCGGATGTCGCCCTGCCCTTTGAATACCAGCAGATGGTCTACCACTTTGTCCATGAAGTAGCGGTCGTGGCTCACCACGATGACGCATCCCTTGAAGTTCTGTAGGTATTCTTCCAGCACCTGCAGTGTCACGATGTCCAGGTCGTTGGTCGGCTCGTCCAGCACCAGGAAGTTCGGGTTCCGCATCAGTACCGTACAGAGGTACAATCGGCGTCGTTCTCCCCCGCTCAACTTGTACACATAGCTGTGCTGTGTTTCGGGCGTGAAGAGGAAATGTTGCAGGAATTGTGAAGCCGTCAGCCGTTTGCCGTTGCCCAGTTCAATTACCTCGGCGATGTCCGTAATTACGTCAATCACCTTCATCTGCTCGTTAAACTGAAGCCCCTCCTGCGAGTAGTAGCCAAAGCGTACCGTTTCGCCGATGTCCAGCGTACCGCTGTCGGGTTTTTCCAGTCCCATCAGAATCTTGATGAAGGTGGATTTACCCGTACCGTTGTTGCCCACGATACCCATCTTCTCGTAGCGGGCAAAGATGTAGGAGAAATCATCCAGAATCTTCAGGTCGCCGAAGTGCTTGCACAAGTGGTCGGACTCAAAAATCTTGGAACCGATGTACGAAGCCTTGACATCCAGTTTCACGTTTGCGTCGTACGTGCGCTGTTTGGCCACCTTCTCCAGTTCATAGAAGGCTTCTTCGCGGTAACGGGCTTTGTGGCCGCGTGCCTGCGGCATACGGCGCATCCATTCCAGTTCCGTGCGATATAGGTTGTTGGCACGGGCAATCTCCGCATTGGTCGCTTCGATACGTTCCTGCCGTTTCTCCAAGTAGTAGCTGTAGTTTCCTTTGTAGGAATACAGCTGACGGTTGTCTATTTCAATGATTTCCGAGCACACACGGTCCAGAAAATAGCGGTCGTGTGTCACCATGAGCAAGCTCAGGCTGCCACGGTTCAGGTACTCTTCCAGCCATTCCGTCATGTCCAGGTCGAGGTGGTTAGTCGGCTCGTCCAGAATCAGCAAATCCGGTTCGGTAATCAGGATGTTGGCCAGTGCCACGCGCTTCAACTGCCCGCCGGACAGATGTCCGATTTTCTGGGAAAATCGCGGATTTTCAGTTGCGAAAGAATCCGCTTGGCACGTCGTTCATAATCCCACGCCTTTTCGTGTTCCATCCGCACCAGCAGCTCGTCCATGCCGGGGTTGCCGGGTGTTTCCATGCACCGTTCATATTCCTTAATCAGCTCTACGGTAGAGTTGCCGTGATAAAAGCAGGCCTCCAGCACCGTCAGCTCTTCGGGATATTTCGGGCTCTGTTCCAGATAGCCCACGCGTAAATCGCGGCGGAAGGTGATTTTTCCTTCGTCGTAGCCTTCCTTACCGGCCAGGATATTCAGTAAGGTGGTTTTTCCCGAACCGTTCTTGGCTATCAGTCCGATGCGCTGTCCTTCTGCAATACCGAAAGATATGCCGTTAAAAAAAAAAAGGACCAAGTCGCCGAACGACTTGGTCAGGTTTTCTACTTGTAAATATGGAGTCATAATCTAATTCGTAGCTTCTAAAAATAGGATGCAGACAGGATTAGTCCATCGTCGCTTCCACTTCGTTCTTTATCCGTTCGAATTCCGCTTTCAGGTCGCATGGCTGTCCGCTCTTCGCCTTGTCCCATATCAGGGAAATTGGGTTGACCATTACTTTTGAATCGCGGAAACGCAGTGCCGGAGATTCTTTCTGTCCGTCGATGACCGTCACCCATTCCATGCCGTCCATCTCGTTGACCAGAATCACGCCGAATGCCGTGCCGAAGCTTTCCCACGCCTGACGCTGTTTGGGGTTGAAACGTCCGCTATCGATTACTTTCTGCAAGTTTTCCAAGTCGGCCGCCGTTCCGGTAAAATCCTTGGTCAGTTGTTTTTTCACTGTAGAAACGGCCCAGTCATAATTCTCGTTTATCTGATTAATTTCCAGAATACGGACCGGAATCACTTCCTTCACCGGTTTGTCGGATACATTGCGCACCTTCAGGGAAGCTACAATAGCTTCGCCAGCCTTGGGGATCTCGCCCTTGGCTACGGTGAACGAGCACTCTACGGAAATCTCTCCTCGACCGGTTACCCAGATGTGGGTGGTGTACCACACACCATTCTCCTGAAAGCTTTCGGAAGAATAGACGCAGTCCCATGAACCGACTTTCACCTTCTTGGCCCCGCGTACCTGATGCAGTTCGTCTTCCAGACATTCGTTGGCATAGGCTGACGAATTGCCCCGGTAGGCAGAAATACGGAAGTTCCCGGTCCATTTGTCAGGGTTGTAAAACAGAAAGCAGTCTTCCGAATCTTCAAACTCGCACCAGTTGTCGGGATATTCCAGTGAAAAACAGGAACCCGGAGAAATGTACTTTTTCATAACGTTTTTTGTTTTTAGTATTAGAGATAAAGGTTTATTTCAGCGGAAGAATCTCAATCCAATAATCATCCGGGTCATTGATGAAATACAGTCCCATCTGTTCATTCTCGAAGCAAACACAGCCCATTTCCTTGTGGAACTTGCGTACTTCATCGTAGTCGCCTGCCACACGGAGACAAAGATGGCTTTCGTTTTCTCCCAGTTCGTAGGCTTCCGTATGGTCGCGCAGCCAGGTCAGTTCCAGTGAGAAACCCGTGCATCCGTCGGTAAGGTACACCAGGATGAAAGAGCCGTCGGCCGCTTCCTTGCGGTGAGACTCATGCAGTCCGAGCGCCTTTTCGTAGAATTGGATACTTTTTCAAGATTAGTTACGTTGATATTGAAGTGGTCAAATCTTCCTTTTATTTCCATTGTCTTTTTATTTTAAGTTGATATAGTGGTCTAAGTTCAATGTTTCGCCGCGACGGACAGGAGTAAGAACCTGAGTCCCTTCCGATGCGGCCAAAAGTGCAAAAGCCGAAGCCTTCTCAAAAGCTTCGTCGAAGTGCATCGGTACAAATATAGTCGTTTTTATCCGTTTCACAAATTGTAAAGGCCCTCGCATGTATTCCTTTCCCAAACGAGGGTCGACCGGAAACAGCACGATATCCATTTTTCCTTGCAGACGGCAATGTCTTCCAGCTCACGAAGGAAGAAAGCTTCGTCACGTTTCCACTCCTCCTCCGGACTTTCATCCATCCAGTGCCAGTTGTTCAGGTCGCAGCATGGAATACGGTAGCTCCTTCCGGGGGTCTGGACTAAAAAAAAGAGATGCCTATGTCCGTCGAGCCGAAAGCCCCGCACGGTGAGATATTCGTCACGATAGGTGTCTCCTTTCGCCCAGTGTGTGGAGATTTCCGTTTTTCTTTGTCCTTGTCAGAAAGAGGAATGTCAGTCGAAAAGCAGATAGACGATGTCAGGCCGAAGCGCTTTCCAGGAGAGTATCTGCCGG
>ENA-OQAL01000272-OQAL01000272.1-human-gut-metagenome-genome-assembly--contig:-NODE-272-length-13355-cov-2.253326_pt1 | contig 13355 bp, 23 predicted proteins | sample MGYA00242491_ERZ504519 | MGnify/ENA primary metagenome ERZ504519 (study PRJEB26092, sample SAMD00036260) | human gut metagenome | host: Homo sapiens | study: EMG produced TPA metagenomics assembly of... | reverse complement strand
TTTCGTTTGAAACTCATTTGAACAAACCTTCAAGGGGTGCGCACGGCGACATGATCTTGATCCGGCCCGAACAGAAATTGTCGAGCCGCATCAGGGGTGTTGGCCTTGACGTACGCCTGTGCTTTGGTCACTGCCACCGCACCGATGCCCACACCAATGGAGATCCAGAAGAGACGCTTGAACATCACTCCCCCTTGTTATTGCTGTTGACGTTCTTCTTGTTCATGAAGGACTGCGCGGTGGTTTTCAGGGCATATGCAGCGGAAGCAACCTTGATAACCGGCTTGCCCAAGAAGGATCCATACAGATCGGTCAGGGCGCTGACATTATTGGCGGTTGTGGAAGCCGCTGCGGAAATCTTGTTGACGTCTTCCAGCGACTTGTTGACCTGCTGCACCGTGGTCACACTCTCATCAAGCGCAGGAATCGCATGATCTCCCGTTTCTTTGACTGTCTCGGCGAGCTGGTCGAACAGTTTGCCGAGACGAATCAACGGGGTAGATCATGAAACCGGCAAGAATCGCGAAAGCGATTGCCGCAATCAGACCGGCGATTTCTCCAACACCCATCTTGTACCTCTTTTCAGTCCCACGGTTGCCCGCGAACACAACACGCGCATAACAGTAGTAAAAAGCCCAGACCTAAGGCAAGTTTCGTCCGCCGGTCACTGGTTATACGATACGACGGTTACCGCTTCAGCGATAGGCTTACTGGTGTCGAAATCGAGCGTGGTGACCGATCCGTTCGCAGGGCGTTCGCTGAGGTCATAGCCTTCCGGCGCGAAACGGTGCATAAGGCTCAGCAGCGTGTTGCCGTGGGAAATCTGCAACACGTCATCACTGTCCCTCAGCGCAGGATTCGAAGCGATCAGCGCGAATCCCTCCTCGACTCTCGACCAATATTCCACGTCGGACTCGGCATCGTGGAATGGATCCGCTTCCTTAAGGAAGTCGCGGGTCGCACCAAGACCGAACTTTGCGACGATGTCGTTGTAGTTCTTCGCACCGTGCGGCCCTCCCGCGGCGGTCCACGCCACGCCCATATCCTGGCCTTCGAAATAGCCGTAGAACTGTTCGCGGAAATGCACGTCACTGACCAGTTGGGGGCGGGTGTGTCCTGCGGCCTCATTCACGTCGAGGATGCGCTGGGCTGTCATTTGCGCACGCGTGGTGTCGGAGCAATATGCCGCGGCAAAATCGAACTCCTTCAGTTTGTTTTGCGGCTTTGTCTGCGTCGCGATGCCAGATTCCGTCAATGGAGAATTAGACCAGCCCTGCAACCTGTTATATCGGTTGAAAAAACGTCTGCCCGTGTCGGACAAGATGAAGATGAAGCAACATGGGTTCCATGCTACCCTCACGGTTTGAGCAAATCCGTGCTATACGATGTTGTTATGGGTCATTTTTATTTCACGTTGGCTAATTCTTACCGTCGCGGCGGGCGTTATGGTTGCGGTTCTGCCCGGCATGCACGCCATTGGCGAGCCCCCTGTGCTTGGCATCGCGGCGTTCGCCTTGTTCATGGCGCTTATCAATGCTTCCATAAAGCCGATTATCCATGTCATAGCGTTGCCGTTCTCGATTATTTCGTTCGGACTGGTCGCACTGGTGATCAATTGGCTGTTCATGCAGCTTGCGTCATGGTTGGCGCTGTCGTTTTTCTCTGTGGGCGTCACTATTGACGGATTCGCATGGTCTGTGCTTGGCTCACTTGTTATGACGATTGTGAGCGGCATAGTAGGCGGCATCATCGGCGACTGAAGGCTTCCCGTTGCTTAAAAAGGCCGCACATGCGCTTGAGATAGCGAAGAGCCTCGCAATCCTGACGATTGCGAGGCTCTTGCTGTATGTCCTTATACTGTATGTTCTTACAGTATGTAGATCCAGATCAGCGGGCGTAGAATTCGACCACGTACTGGATGTTGACCTGCACCGGGATTTCCTCGGCTTCAGGCTTGCGAGTCAGGGTGGCCTTCAGGGAAGGCAGGTTGACGTCCAGATAGCCCGGAACCGGCGGCAGCACATCGCGGTGAGTGCCTTCGGCCGCAATCTGGAACGGAACCATGGTCTGGCTCTTGGCCTTGACCTGAATGGTCTGGCCAGGCTTGACGCGATAGGACGGGCGGTCGACGATGTTGCCGTCAACGAGGATGTGGCGGTGAACCACGAACTGACGTGCCTGAGCGGTGGTGCGGGCGAAGCCTGCACGCAGGACCAGGGCGTCGAGACGGGTCTCGAGATCGATCAGCATGGCGTTACCGGTCTGGCCGGCGGTGTGGGTGCCCTTCTCGTAAGCGGCGCGAAGCTGCTTCTCAGAGATGCCATACTGAGCGCGAAGACGCTGCTTTTCGCGCAGACGCACTGCGTAATCGGACTCAGTGCGACGGCGGGTGCGGCCGTGCTCACCCGGAGCGTACGGACGCTTTTCGAAGATGCGCTGAGCCTTAGGGGTCAGAGCGATGCCGAGGGCGCGGGAAAGGCGCACCTGACGGCGAGAACGCTGAACGTTCGTCATTGGTTTAATCCTTTGTTTGTTCTGTCGTTGTCTGAACGGAGCGCACACCGGTTTCCGATATGCGCTGAGCCAGCCTCTCCAGTGCTTCTTCGTGCATGCGCACGAACGACTTGAACACGTGCCGTAAACAGCTCGTATCGGCCGCCGACCCACTGATGGGCTAAGACTCCAGACGGTATGCTCCCTTGCGGGCGCACACCAATCGTTAATAATACACATGAGGGCGGGACGAGCTCGTCGTTTCGCCCTCTTCGGCATGTCATGCCATCATGGCGCCGCTATGCTTCAGCCAGCACTCCCCTGTCCATGCGATAGATTCGATCCACATACGTCAAGGCATCCGGATCATGGGTGACCATCAACACTGCGGTGCCGTCGTGCGCCACTTCCTGCAGCAGCCGCATGACGATGGCAGTGCTTTCGGCATCCAGATCTCCGGTGGGTTCGTCCGCTATCAGAAGTTTCGGACCATTCATCAGAGCTCGCGCTATGCTGACGCGTCTCATTTCGCCGCCCGAGGTAAGCTTCTTCGGTAGCATTCCGCCAAATCGTCGACCTGCAGTCGGCGCAGCAATGCGTGCGCACGTTCCATGGCATGGTCCTGAACGGGATCGTTGTGTGTTTTCGATACCGGAGCCGCCGCGATGACGTCCGGAAGTCCGTCGTCAACCGTCTGTTCGGAAGATGCGTCGGATACGGTTTCTTCCACTGATTTCGCATCAGACGAATCCGCAGGTATCTCAACATCGCGCTGCGCCGTTTTGCCGTTGCACAGCACGGAAGGAAGAATCACATTGTCGAGTGCCGTGAGGTTCGGCAGCAATGTCTGGCTTTGCGTGACGAATCCGACGATCCGATTGCGTACGACTGACATTTGTTTGTCGTTCAACCGCGTCACGTCATTGCCGTCCAAGTCGATAGAGCCCGATGTGGGTTTCAGCAGTCCGGTGATGAGATTCAAACAATGTGCTTTTGCCATTGCCCGAACGGCCGACGATCGCCACGAACTCGCCTTGGCCCAGCCTGAAATCCACATGGTCCACGGCTGCGAACGGTTTGCCGCGACGGGGTGAACTCGCGAGTGAGCTCTTGTACTTCGAGAACCGTGTTTTCCGCCATCATTCACCTTCTCTCAAAGTCAGATAGGTTTCGGGAGCGGAAAGTTTCACCGCCGTCGTCACGGAGGCGAGCAGTCCGGTAAGCACCGCGAACACGAAACTCACTGCGATCAATGCCAACACATTCCACATGTTGGTTTGCAGATACGGCAACTGCAGCTGCCGTCCGATAAGCGTGCTGAACGGGAAAATCGCCAGCGACGCGACCGCAATGCCTATCACACCGCCCAAAGCTCCGATCATGGCCGATTCCTTCACGATGATGCCGACCAAAGTGGAACGATTGGCACCAAGAATGCGATACGCGGCGAATTCACGTTTACGTTCGTTCATGGCGGACGAGAACACAGCAAGCAGCACGATCAGCCCCATGACCCAGAACACCGCGACGAAAAGGGTCACGTAGCGAATGATCACGTTCAGATTGGATTTCGTTGTGGCTGTGATGCCCCCCGGATACACGTATCCGAGGCTTTTGATTCCTGTTGTTTTGGTGATGTTCGAGCGACCTGCTGGGCGGAGTAACCGTCCTTGACCTTGATGAGCACGGCGGAAACGGCTTTGTCGGCATATTCTTCCGGAATGGCGGCATGCCCCACCTTGGCGGAATATCCGACCACGTCGGGAACGGTCTGCATGTTCACGAACACGGAATCGTCGAGCGACGTGCCGGTATTGGCGAGTTGCGCCGCCACGGGGAATTCGTGCCCATAGAGTTTGACCGTGTGTTGCCCGACACGCTGATGCTGGCTCCTGCAACGATCTGGCCGCGCTGGAGCGTGCCGTCGAACTGCGATGCGATCCAAGGGGTGATCACGAAGTCGGTATCGGGGTTGAATCCGATGATCTGGACTTTCTCGTCGCAGCATGCGGCGGCCAACGATGAGATATATGTTTGTTCCGTGATTTCGTCGATGCCGTCGGCTTTTGCCACTTCGTCGGTGATCTCGTTGGTGAAGTAGAACGTGCTTGCCGATCCGTTGGTCAGCAACGCTTCGGCTTCGTTTTTCGTGTTCTGCGGCGTGACCATCAGATCGGCGCCCATACGTTCCTGCATGCTGTTCAAGCCGGCTTCAAGGTTCATGGACAACAGTGAACCACCATAGAAGGCCACGGTAAGCATGGCGACGACGATGGTGAGCGCCGCGGTACGAAACGGTTTGCGTTTGAGATTGACCAGGGGCAACCCGCCAAGGGTGATGTGTTGCGTCATATTGGGTCAGGCGCGCTTCGCCGGCTTGAGATCGAGATATGCCGCGATTGCCGCAAGTACAGCCAGCAGCACGCCGAGCACGATCAGCGTCGGCAAGGTGACCATATGGCAGCGCATCATGGCACCCTTGCACACGCCGATGAGCACGGTCGGCACGGCGATGGTCAGCACGCCGAGCACCGCATTGGCGAGGTCAAGACCGGCGCGGGTCTGATCGGATACGAACAGGCCGACAATGCCAAGCGCCACGATCACGATGCCGATGCCGAGCGCGGCCTGAGCCGTGTAATGACATGCCATCGGCGTTTCTTTGACCGCGCATACGTGAGCGAAGGTCTGCGGCGCGATGGCGATCAAGATGCCGAGCACGATCTGCGAAATGCCTGCGTACAGTTTCTTATTCATAGCTTCCTCTCAAAATAAGACAAACACCGCCGATTATTGCAGGGTCTCTTTGAAAAAGAAAGTCTTGTTTTTCCTCCTTTTCGTGCTACAGAGGAGATTTCATCCGTTCTTCATCTCCGTCATAGCATTTCAATGGGTGCCATACGCAACAGCAGACGCTTGACCTCACCATTGCCAAAATCAACGGTAATGACCGAATTCATGCCCTTGTCCTGCGTTTCAATGACCGTACCCAACCCGAAATGATCATGCGTAAGCTTGTCGCCGACATGCACGTCTGCAATGTTCAGATCATTATGGCTACCGGCCGGGCTTGCGGATGAGGATTTGGTTAAATCCACAGGCTTGTTTTTCGGCTTGACACGTCGCGTGGTGACCTTGCCCGATTTCCCTCCTGACTTGCCGGAGCCATACGAACCATACGAGCCGTATGAGGAACCGGTTCCCGATCCTCCGCACGAGCGCCGGGATGTGGAACCATACGAGGATGATGAGCCCTGCGTAGCCGGGCCGCCGTACTGGCGAGCGCCCTGCCCCATATGAAGACGATCCGTATGAGGAACGAGACCACCGCGAGCCGGAACCGTATGAGGAACCATAATCCGACTTCCATACGAGGAACCGCCGAATGACATCGATCCGAAATCGTCATCATCGTCCCACCCGCCGAACTCGTCGTCGTCATCCTGCCAGCTGGCACGCATGCGTTCGCGCCGGCTTCGCGTCTTTTCCAATCAATCAGTTCGTCTGGAATCTCATCGAGGAACTGACTGGGCATCATGTCGCTGGCTTGCCCCCATTGCGCGCGTACGGCCGCGCGTGTCACATACAGGCGTCGCTTCGCGCGAGTGATGCCCACGTAGGCGAGACGGCGCTCCTCTGCCAGTTCGCTGGTGTCTTCCATGGCACGCTGGTGTGGGAATGTGCCTTGCTCCATGCCGGTCAGACACACATACGGGTATTCCAGACCCTTTGCGGTATGCAGGGTCATCATCGTCACCTTGCCGGAATCTTCGTTCTCCCCTGGCAATTGGTCGGAATCGGCCACCAACGCGGTGGTTTCCAAAAATCCCGCCAATGTGGCGTCTGGCGTGTTCTGCTCGAATTCCGCCGCCACTGATTGCAGCTGGGAAAGATTATCGACGCGGGAAGCGTCCTGCGGATCCTCGGAGCGCTGCAGCTCTTCCAAAATCCCACTCTTGGCAAGCACTTCGGCAACCACTTCGGATGGCTTCGTGTCATGGTCCTTCGCAAAAGCCGCAAGCTCATGCATCATGTCTCGGAACGCACTCAACGGTTTCGTCGTGCGCGTGGACATGCCTTCGATCTGTTCCATATGTTCGATCGCTCGAAAAAGTGGTGCCAATGGGCATCAGCATACGAGGCAACGAGTCCTTCCGCACGAACGCCCAGTCCGCGCTTCGGCACATTGAGGATACGTCGAACGTTCACATTGTCCGCAGGATTCACGATGGCCTGCAAATACGCGAGCGCATCCTTGATTTCCCTGCGTTCGTAGAATTTGGTGCCGCCGACGAGCTGATACGGCAGGTTGGCATTGATCATGGCCTCTTCGAGCGAGCGTGATTGCGCGTTGGCTCGATACATGATGGCGATGTCGCGATACGCCACGCCTTCCTCGTTGTGGATTCGTGCGATTTCGTTGGCGATCCATCCGGCTTCCTGTTGCGCGTTGTCGGCCGCGTATCCGAGATTTTGTCGCCTTCGCCAAGTGCCGTCCACAGTTTTTTCGGCTTACGATTTTCATTTTCTTGCGATCACCGCATTGGCTGCGTCGAGAATGGTCTGCGTCGAACGATAATTCTGTTCGAGCATGATGGTTTTCGCGTTAGGGAAATCCTGCTCGAAATCCTGAATATTACGAATATCCGCGCCTCGGAACGCATAAATCGACTGGTCGGAATCGCCCACCACCGTAATCCAAGACGGTCCGACACGGCCTGCCCCTCGCATATGTGGATCGGGCTGTTCTCCCGAATCAATACCGGAAAGCTCACGTACGAGCACATATTGCGCATGGTTGGTGTCCTGATACTCGTCCACGAAAATATAACGGAACTTATGCCGGTAATATTCGCTCACCTGTGGGCAACGCTGGAACAATTCGACGGTGCGCATGATCAGATCGTCAAAATCCACGGCATTCGCATGGCCAGACGGTACTGGTACTCCGCATACATCACGGCGACCAGCTCGTCGACGTCGCCGGCCGAAACCTGATATCCGCGCTGGCCTGGCTTGTAGTCGCAGTTCACGCTTTTCAGCTGGTCCTGCCATGAAATCAACGAATTCTTGCAATCCGAGATCTTGCCCAATAGCATGCGCGGCGTATACCGCTTCGTATCGATGTTCAAATCGCCGCTGATGAGCTTGACCAACGTTCGCAATCAGCCGTGTCATAAATGGAAAATCCTGAGGTAAGACCGATTTCCTTGCCGTCACGTCGGAGGATGCGCACGCACGCGGAATGGAAGGTGGAGATCCACATGTGTTCGGCTTCAGGCCCTACGAGGGACGCAAGGCGTTCGCGCATTTCGGCCGCGCCTGTTCGTAAGGTGATGGCGAGAATGCTGCTCGCCCAAAAACCAATGTGCCAGCAGCCATGCGATGCGTCTGGTGAGCACGCGGGTCTACCGGATCCGGCACCAGCTCCGATGAGCAGGGCTTGTCCGTAGTACTTCACCGCTTCCATTTGCTGCGGATTGAGGTCCTTGATCAGACTTTGCGGATCGCACAGGACTGGTCCCATATTCTGCTCCACCGGTTCCTCTTTCCATGAAGATTCGAAGTCGATTACTGCGAAATTCATGTCTATCACACATGCAGGTCAGCGCAACACTCGCATGGTCAATTGACGCGCGTATGCTGAACGTTTATATGCGGTTCACCGTATGTCAACATCAACGCCGCCTTATGCGGCCAACAATCTAAGGGGATTCATGAAGGAGCTCGAAGAGCGCATTCGCCTGCAGGGTACCGTCAAGCCAGGTAATGTGCTGAAAGTGGATGCTTTCCTCAACCACCAGTGCGATGTCGAATTGTTCGACCACATGGGTGCCGCTTGGGCGGAACATTTTGCCGGTAAAACCATCAACAAGATCCTGACCATTGAAGCTTCCGGCATTGGTATCGCCTGTGTTGCCGCGCGTCATTTCGGCAATGCGCCTGTGGTGTTCGCCAAGAAGGCGCAGTCCATCAATCTCGATGGCGACCAGTACACCACCACCGTCTACTCCTTCACCAAGCAGAAGGAATTCCCCGTCATCGTGTCCAAGAGGTATCTCAACGAGGGCGACCATGTGCTGTTGCTTGATGACTTCCTGGCCAACGGCAAGGCTCTGAAGGGCCTGATCAATCTGTGCCATGATGCCGGAGCGACGGTCGAGGGCATCGGCATCGCGGTGGAGAAGGGTTTCCAAGGCGGCGGCGATGAGCTGCGCGCAGCGGGATACGACGTTGATTCCCTGGCAATCGTGGAGTCGATGGATCCGGAAACCGGTACCATCGAATTCCGCTCCTGATCGTCGCATCTCACGGGCGCGCATCAGAAACCATTACAACCTGTTACTCATCGCAGCATGAATAAGAGAGGATTCATTGTGAGAGAAGAGAAGAAGAAAGACAACACGAACGAGAAGAAGGGCGTTTCCTTTGAAGCGCTTAGCAGCCTGGACGCGCCTGTTTCGTTCTGGAAGGGCATCCCGTTCGGCCTGCAGCATGTCATGGCGATGTTCGTGGCCAATCTGGCTCCGATTTTCTTGGTGGCTTCCGCCGCCAACATGAGTGCCGAGCAGTCTGCCACGATTATTCAGGCCGGTCTGCTGGTGGCAGGTCTGGGCACCTGCCTTCAGCTGTATGGCGTGTGGCTGATCGGCTCCCGCCTGCCGATGGTCACTGGCATTTCCTTCACCTATGTAGCTGCTGCCATGTCGATCGCCCAGAACCAAGGCTACGGCGCGGTCGCGGCGCGGTTGTGCTTGGTGGCCTGTTGGAGGTTGCGCTTGGTTTGACGGCCAAGTATTGGCGTCGCTTCGTGCCGCCGATCGTATCCGCGATTGTGGTTACGTCGATTGGTTTCTCACTGCTTTCCGTTGGTGCCACCAGTTTCGGCGGCGGTTCCGGCGCTGAGGATTTCGGAAGCTGGCAGAATCTCACGCTCGGTCTGATTTCGCTGGTCGCCTGCTTGGCGTTCCAGCTGCTGATGAAGGGTACTGCCAAGCAGCTTTCCGTGCTGTTCGGCTTGGTTGTCGGCTATGTTGTCGCGATTTTCATGGGCAAGGTCGATTTCTCTGGTTTCGCGAATCTGCAGGTTGTGTCCGTGCCGCATTTCATGCCGTTCCAGCTTGAATTCGATCCGGGCGCGATCATCTCCTTCGCCCTGCTGTATGTCGTGTCTTCCGTTGAGGTGCTGGGTGATACCGCTGCGCTCACCAAGGTTGGTCTCGACCGTCAGCCTACCGATAAGGAGACTGCGGGCGCCATTGCAGGCGACGGTCTCATCTCCTCCGTCTCCGGCCTGTTCGGCTGCTTGCCGTTGACGTCGTTCGCACAGAATATCGGCTTGGTCGCCATGACCAAGGTCGTCAACCGTAAGGTGATTCTTTCCGGTGGTCTGATTCTGGTGATAGCCAGCTTCGTGCCTGCCGTGGCGGAAGTGTTCAATTCCCTGCCGCAGGCCGTGCTTGGTGGCTGCACCATCATGATGTTCGGTAACATCATCCTGTCTGGCTTCCAGATGATTTCCGAGGCCGGCTATACGCAGCGCAACATCACCATTGCGGCGTTGAGTCTCACCATCGGTATCGGTTTCACGCAGGTCGGCGACATTTTTTCGTCAACTTCCCGCCGCTGTTCCAGTCCATCTTCGCATCCAATTGCATCGCCGTGGCGTTCGTTGTGGCCGTGCTGTTGAATGCTCTGCTGCCGAGTGAAGAGCATTTTCTGTCGGCTCCGCAGCATCAGGAAGACTGAGTCCGTTCAGATCCTAAAAGGTTATGAGGAATCCCCCTGCTCAAACGAGTCAGGGGGATTCCTCATATTCATCGCAAAAACTGCTTTGCCGCGATTCGCAAGAAGGATGTTTCAGTGCCCTTGCTTGATCCAGTTCGCAATCGCATCCTTGACAGCCTGGGCGTACAGCGTATTGGACATGCCAGGGTGAATACCATCTCCGGCAAGCTCATCAGGATGCGCCGAAATCGTAGCGTCCCAGTCAACGAGAACAACGTTGTCGGAATGGGCGGCCGCGAAGTTGCTCAACGCGTCGTTCGTTCCGGGGACCCAAGACACGGGGGCATGCGCATTAATCAGCACAAGCACATGATCCGGTCCAATGTCGTTCAGTATGTCATTGAGTTGGCCATCGGTCACCGCTGAATTCGTAGCCAAGCCGACCAGCACCCATTGGCGCAATCCTTCCGGCTGGCTTTTGGCTTGGTCTATAAGTCCCAATGCCTTGGTCATCGAACGTGAGGTTTCCGCATCAACAGTGATTCCGGGAAAAACGGATTGCAAACCTTACTGGAGGCAAGCATCACCGAGTCACCGAATGCGACCATCTGCTGCCCGTCAGGCATGGTGTATGCGGGTTTCTTGGGCGCTGGCGGATGCTTCCTATCGAAGTCGAGGTGCATGCCCTGCTGCTCTTTCAGCATTTTCGCATTCTCTTCCAACGCGCGTTCCACACTGGTCTGCTTTGGTGCGTTGGCTACCGCGTATCCGGACATCAAGCATGTACTCAATACCACGGCGATCGTAATCCAGCATCTGGTTACATCCCACATTCCGTTTTCTGGCAGCGGGCGAATCATGGCGATAAATCCGCCACGGGCGACGGGCTGTTCTACCAACTTCCACGACATGGCGGTACAACATGCGGTAAGAGCGAGTGTGATTAGCAGCATCCATCCCAGATGCCGAGCACCCCACTGGGGGAACATCGCCTTGGTGAACAACCATAAAGGCCAATGCCACAGGTAAATGCCGTATGAATATCGGCCGGCCACATCAAATGGTTTGAACACCAGCAGATCCTGCATCCAAGATCCGAAAGGAATGGAACCGGCGACCAGAACCACTGAAAGTAGCGAAGCCGCGAAAATCCCTCCATAGAAGGCAGCAGGACCCTGCTCAACGTGCTGCATCATCCATAACAGAATCAGTAATGCCACAGAAGCCGCCGCAGGGCCGATCTTGCTCCAGACCAGACGAGCGCGTTCCATGATCGCCGTTTCTTCCGGACGACCGTTGCCACGCCGTATGATCATCAGCAGCCATGCCAGCATGGCACCTAGCCAAAGTCCCATGGCATGTGTGTCCGAACCGAAATACACTCTGGTTGGATCGGTTCCCGGGTGATACTGCAATCCCATGGAAAGCGCACTGCACACGGCAAGTCCGGCAAGTACCGCCACCGGCACCCAACGTACCAGAATTTTTCGAAGCAGGTAGATCAGCAAAGGAGCCAACAGATAGAACTGCATCAGCACCGACATGAACCACAGATGACGGAACATGTCTGGATTCATCTGCGAGAAATAGCTGGCGCCACTGCCGATGGCATACCAGTGTAACAACCCAGCATAGCCGTCACTATCTGGTTGTTAATGTCCACCAACATGTCTTGGTTGATGAACCATGCCAACGATACGGTGACGGGAATCATCAGAATCAACGCCGGGTATATTCTGCGCAGACGCTTGAGGTAATATTCCTTGAAACCTATTCCCTTGCCGGAATCAATATGATTCAGCAACGACGAGAAAATCAGAAAACCTGAAATGGTGAAGAATATGTCAACACCTAGGAATCCGCCCCGCAGAGTGCCCTGGTCGCAGTGATACAACACTATCGCGATCAAGGCGATGCCCTTGAGGCCATTCAGACCGACAAAACGACGTCTTACCACAACAATCAACCGCTTCTCTCAACATGCGACGTATGCGCGTTAGGCACAACGTTTCGTATCGTACTACCAGCCCCTCCCCCATTATGCGGATCATGAACAGATATGGAAAGGTGTTGTCTGGGACGATTGGAAAACGTTCGGCGATCGAAACCTTAAAAGCGGTGAAACATAAGGATTATTCGAAAAGAAAGGACCGTACGTCCCATTGGCATTGGATTTGATTCCAATGGAACGTATGGTCCTCTTCATACGGTCCCGTCAATCATTTGACTGCGGGATCTCCTCGCTCACTTGGAGAAGACGTTGCCGTAAGTGTCTTCGCCTGCTTCTGCGATTGCCGCGGACTTGCGGGCGATTGCCAGCTCCTCGTTGGTCGGAATGACGCAGATGGTGATCTTGGAATCCGGGGTGGAGATGATGCGCGGTTCCTTGGAACGGGTGGCGTTCTTCTCTTCGTCCAGCTTGACGCCGAACGGGGCGAGCTTGTCGCACACCATCTTGCGGACCACGTCATCGTTCTCGCCGACGCTGCGGTGAAGGTGATCACGTCTACGCCGCCCATCTGAGCGGTGTAGTTGCCGATGTAGCCGACGATGCGGTGTACGTAGACGTCGAGAGCCAGCTTGGCGTCCTCGTTGCCTTCGGCGACCAGACGGTGAACCTCACGGAGGTCGCCGAAGCCGGTCATGCCCATCATGCCGGAACGCTTGTTGAACAGAGCGTCGAGCTCGTCCACGTTCATGTGGGCGTTGCGGATCAGGTGGAAGACGACGGCCGGATCGATATCGCCGGTACGGCCACCCATCATGAGCCTTCGAGCGGAGTCAGGCCCATGGAGGTCTCGACCGGCTTGCCGGAAACTTCGGCGGAGGCGGAAGCGCCGTTGCCGATGTGCAGCACGATCTGCTTGAGGCCTTCAGCCGGCTTACCGATGACGCTCGGCACCACGGAGGAGATGAACTCGTGGGAGGTGCCGTGGGCGCCGTAACGGCGGATGTGGTACTGGTCGGCGATTTCCTTGTTCAGCGCGTAGGTGCTGGAAGCCTTCGGCAGCTGGAAGAAGAAGGAGGAATCGAACACGAAGATCTGCGGGACGTCCGGCAGGAGCGCGCGCATGACTTCAGCACCCTTGGCTTCCGGACCGTTGTGCAGCGGCGCGAGCACGGCGAGGTCCTTG
>ENA-OQAL01000271-OQAL01000271.1-human-gut-metagenome-genome-assembly--contig:-NODE-271-length-13355-cov-2.677049_pt1 | contig 13355 bp, 18 predicted proteins | sample MGYA00242491_ERZ504519 | MGnify/ENA primary metagenome ERZ504519 (study PRJEB26092, sample SAMD00036260) | human gut metagenome | host: Homo sapiens | study: EMG produced TPA metagenomics assembly of... | reverse complement strand
ACGTTGCCGAGGAAAGACGAGACGGCCACTTTCTTGACCATCTTCTGCTCTTCGGACTGTTCAGACACGGAGCCCTGTTGGCGGTTGCGATTGTTGCACTGGCACTCATCATGTCACCTGCTTTCTTCTGCTGAATCTGTCTGTACGTTCGCGTTTTCTTCATACCCGGCGAACGTTGTGACTCTGACTATCGCCCGAAGTATTTGCGCCAAAGTGAACTGATTGTTAAACCGCAACCGTTTGTTTTTGACGTTTTGCCAAGTTCCCCTTGCTTACAGCGCCGAAGTGGAAGATATGGTGTGATTATGTTGCGATTTCGCCATTTTCGCACCTAAAAGCAGCATTGACCAGCTGATTTTATCGGTAGGCGCTATGCCTACGATCTGTGTCACTTTGTCCAATCGGTTGTACAACGTCTGCCGTTGGATACCTAATTGCTCGCATGCGCCGGTCTTGTTGTCGAGATTGTCGAAACAGGCGCACAACGTGTCGATCAGCATGGCGTTATGCATAAGCTCATGCCCAACCGTCTGCGTGATCACCATGCGCACGGCCTCATCGGTACGTTCCATTCCCAACATGCGTTCCAGCAACGAGGAATCCACACATTCGAGGGTTCCATACGGGCATTCCGCATCGTTCGAAATGCATGTTCGAATCACACTGCGCAACGCACCGAACGCGTCCATCAATGAAATCGTGTCCAACGCTGCGCGTCCATGCACGGTATATACGTATTCGTTTGCAGCGACTTGCGTCAACGCATGCAAACACCGATCTGAAAATACCAACACATCGCCGCCGCTGTCTTGCGCCGCGAGAAAACCGATCATTAAATCGCCTTCCAACAAACAGATCGATTCGCAACCGCCGTTGGATTCGAATCGTCGATCATCGACACGATTGCCGGCATGGCGTTGGCCACCGACTTGAGTTTCATGGCAAATGGCATATACACGCCCGAAGCGGCGAATCCCAACGCATCAAGCATGGCATGGCCTCACGCGCTTCCATCGGCGAAACATGCACGCCATCTTCCGGCCCCGCAATCAGATGCGCCACCATGCCGACGCGCGCTCCCCCATCGAGATACCAGTGTCAAAACCGGAGCGGCAATCTGTTCGATCCTTCTGCACATCGCTTCATCGAACACCGTATTGCGCTGGCTGATCTCCAAAGCGCCCAAAGGCCGTTTCTGTTCCTCCAGTGCAAGTACAATGCCGCATCTGTAGCGGTATTGATGTTCTGTCCGGCTCGGGGCGACTTCAAGACCGTCCACGTCGAATATGACCACATCCTCGCCGAACAGGTTCGCAATGCCATCGGCAACTGGGCTTTGGGATTGGACAGCTTGAGCAAGCTCAGAACGCAACGAAGTGACATAACGTCCACTTGCATCTGCATACGCATCTGATCACGCACAATCATGGTATTGACGCTCTGGCAGATATCGACGAAAGGAATGCGACGGCGCAATCCAATAATCGTAAGTCCTTCATGCTTGGCTGCCTTCACCAACATTTTCGGCAGTTGGGTGACTTCTTCAACCAATTCGACCATCAATGCCGCAATATCAGCATTCACGAGGCTTTTCACATATTCGTCCGCACGTTTTTCACGACCGTCCGCAACTAAAGATCGCCCCTCCACCACCAGAAGCTCGCCTCCTGCCAGAAATGAGGCGACGTCCTCGCGTTCGTTGGTGAACACCCAACGCACCGGATTATCCAAGCTATCGCCAGCAACTTCAACCTGTGGTTCCGCCGTCGCAACCAAGGCATCATCGAGCACTTCCCTCACCGTAACAGCCATACAAACCGTCCAATCCGAAGTAATACACATGTCACATCAAGTAACGTAACCGCAAAGCAATACGCCGACAATAACCATCAACGATTACGTCAAAGGTTCCCTTCCGTAACCCAATGGACATATGACAAACGTCTGCCGGAACCCGAAAACTCGCATGAAAACTCGTATTGGAAGGAGTGATTATGAGCACGCAACTGTTCATCAACGCACACATCGCCACCCGGCATGCCGGGCAGCACCGCAGCAGAGACAACGGCAATCCAAGATATTCTCGTCGAAGACGGCAAGTTCATCAGCATTGCACCCCATCTCAAAGCAACACTCGAAGCACAAGGCAAAGATATGGCGAGCGTGGAAGTCGTCGATTTGGGCGGAAAGCTGGTCTGTCCACCATTCTGCGACACCCATCTGCATCTTGATTACGTCTTTACCGCACGCAAGCCCGGCGCGGTGAACGAGTCAGGCACCCTGTTCGAAGGCATTCAGCGTTGGAGTGAAACCAAGGCAGATCTCACTGTCGACGAGATCAAAGAACGCGCGAAAATCGGCATCGCCAAGGAAATGCGTCATGGCGTGCAGTTCATTCGTTCACACGCCGATGTGACCGACCCGAATCTTACCTCGCTCAAAGCTCTGCTGGAGCTTAAGGAGGAACTGAAAGATACTGTCACGCTGCAGATCGTCTCCTTCCCGCAGGAGGGCATGTACTCCTATGAAGGTCCTCATGGCGAATCCGGCGCGGATTTGGTTGAGGAAGGCCTGAAAATGGGTGCTGATTGCGTCGGTGGCATTCCGCATTTCGAGCAGTGCCGTGAGTTCGGCGAACGTTCCATGCACACCGTGGTCGAACTGGCTTCGAAGTACGACAAGCTCATCGACGTGCATTGCGACGAAACCGACGATCCAACTCACGTTATCTTGAACTGCTGTCCGCACTCGCCTATCGCGCCGGTATCGGTTCGAAGACCACGGCAAGCCACACTTGCTCCTTGGGATCGGCCGACAATGCCTATTTCTTCCATCTGACCAAGCTGTTGAAGGCCGCACATATCAATTTCGCCTGCGCACCTACGGAAAATCTGTATCTGCAGGGGCGTCAAGACACGTTCCCGAAGCGTCGTGGCATCACGCGAGTCAAGGAGCTCACCGAGCTGGGGTGAATGTGTCGCTTGGTCAGGATTCCATGCAAGATCCCTGGTATCCGGTCGGTAACGGCAATATGATGCTGATTCTCGATTATGTGCTGCATTTGGCGCAGATGATGAGTTTTGAAGAGATCGATGATGCGTTGAAGTTCCTGACAGTCAACGGCGCAACCACGCTCGGCATGCGCGATTCGTATGGTCTTGAGGCAGGCAAGCCCGCAAACTTCATTGTGCTTGATGCTTCCAGCGTGTTCGACGCCGTATACGAGCGTTGCGAAGTGCTTCGCTCGGTACGAGAGGGTCGCACACTGTTCACCCGTAACACGTCAATCACTGCCGATCTCGATCTGCTGACACTGTAATTCGTCAAGTTTCGAAATACTTTCGGCATACGAAAGGCCTTGAAATCATTACATACGATTTCAAGGCCTTTCGTGTGTCGCGTTACTTACGCACCGATTGCTTATTCAACAGATTCTGCGGATTCCGTAAGTTCTGTCGATTCCGTCGATTCGGCAGGTGCCTCGGTTTCAGCTGCGACTTCACCTTCAGCAGGCTCCGTATTTGGCTCTTCGAACGCCTCACCGGTAAAGGTGAACTCGCCCAGGATGCCTTCGCCTTCCGCATCGACCTTCACGCGCTGGCCATCTTCGAGTTCGCCCATCAGGATCTTCTCCGAAATGGCGTCTTCGACGTCGCGCTGAATCACGCGACGCAACGGACGCGCGCCCAGCAGCGGGTCGAAGCCCTTCTGCGCGAGCAGATCCTTGGCAGCGTCGGTAAGCTCGAGGGACATGTGGCGATCGAACAAGCGATCATTGAGCTGCTTGACGTCAAGATCGACGATCTGACGCACTTGCGGCTCGGTGAGCTGCTTGAACACGATGATGTCGTCCAGACGGTTCAGGAATTCCGGACGGAACTGCTGCTTCAGCTCCGCGGAAACCTGATCCTTCATGCGCTGGTAGCTCGACTCGGTGTTGGCACCCAAGTTGAAGCCGGTGTTGGCGCTTGGCGATGTCTCGCGTACCAAGATTGGTGGTCAGAATGATGATGGTGTTCTTGAAGTCCACCTTGCGGCCCTGGCCATCAGTCAGATGACCGTCATCAAGCACCTGCAGCAGCGTGTTGAAGATATCCGGATGGGCCTTTTCGATCTCATCGAACAGCACCACGGAGAACGGCTTGCGACGAACCTTCTCGGTGAGTTCGCCGCCCTCTTCGTAACCGACGTATCCCGGAGGAGCACCAAATAGGCGCGAAGCCGCATATTTCTCGGAGAATTCAGACATGTCGACACGAATCAGTGCGTCCTCGTCGTCAAAACAGGAATTCGGCGAGCGTCTTGGCCAGCTCGGTCTTACCGACGCCGGTGGGGCCAGCGAAGATAAACGAACCGGACGGACGCTTCGGATCCTTCAAACCAACACGAGCACGACGGATGGAGCGGCTCAACGCGGACACGGCCTCGTCCTGGCCGATGATGCGCTTGTGCAGCTCGCTTTCCATGGTCATGAGCTTCTTGGACTCGGCCTGGGTGAGCTTGAACACCGGAATGCCGGTGGTCTGGGAAATCACTTCGGCGATGACATCCTCATCCACAACCATCTTCACATCGGATTCGCCCTCACGCCACGAAGATTCCTTCTGCTTGCGTTCGGCTTCCAGCTTCTCCTGCTTATCACGCAGCTCAGCGGCCTTTTCGAAGTCCTGGCCCTTGATGGCCTGGTCCTTCTCTTCGGCAAGCTTGGCGATCTTCGTGTCAAGTTCCTTAAGCTCCGGCGGAGCGGTCAGACGACGGATGCGCAGACGCGCACCGGCCTCATCGATCAGATCGATGGCCTTGTCTGGCAGATGACGGTCCTGAATGTAACGGCTCGACAGATCGGCCGCGGCCTGCAACGCACCATCGGTGATCGTCACATGGTGATGGTTCTCGTAACGCGAACGCAAGCCCTTAAGGATCTCGATGGTTTCGGCAATGCTCGGCTCATGCACCTGGATGGGCTGGAAACGACGTTCCAAAGCGGCATCCTTCTCGATGTACTTGCGGTACTCGTCGGTGGTGGTGGCGCCAATGGTCTGCAGCTCACCTCGCGCGAGCATTGGCTTCAACATGTCGGAAGCGCCAAGAGCGCCATCCGCGGAACCAGCGCCCACAATGGTATGGATCTCATCGATGAACAGCACGATGTCGCCGCGGGTCTTGATCTCCTTGAGCACCTTCTTCAGACGCTCCTCGAAATCGCCACGATACCGCGAACCAGCCACCATGGATCCCAGATCCAACGAATAGACCTGCTTGCCCTTCAGCGTCTCCGGAACGTCGCCGGCATTGATCTTCTGCGCCAAGCCTTCGACCACGGCCGTCTTGCCGACACCCGGCTCGCCGATCAGCACCGGATTGTTCTTGGTACGGCGGCTCAGCACCACCATCACACGCTCGATCTCACTCGAACGCCCAATCACCGGATCAAGCTTGCCGGCGGCAGCTTCAGCGGTCAGATTGCGGCCGAACTGGTCGAGAATCGCGGAACCGGTCTGATTGCGACGGTCCTGCACGCCACCGGCATTGGCCAAATCGCCCTTGCCATCACCGGAATTGCCACGGATCAGGTCGATGGTGGCGCTGCGCAGCTCGCCAAGATTGACGTCCATCTTGATCAGCACCTGTGTGCCGACGCTTCGCCCTCATGAATCAGACCGAGCAGGATATGCTCGGTGCCGATATAGCTGTGCCCCAGCTGCAACGCCTCACGCAGCGACAGCTCCAACACCTGCCTGGCATGCGGGGTGAAGGGAATGTGGCCGTTCGGCGTGGCATTCCCCTTACCGATCATCTCTTTCGACCTGTTTGCGGGTGTCATCCAAGGTCACACCCTTTGAGGCCAGCGCCTTGGCTGCGACGCCGTCACCCTCACGAATCAGGCCAAGCAGCAGATGCTCGGTACCGATGTAGTTGTGCTGGAGGGTACGAGCCTCTCCTGCGCCAGCACGATCACGCGCCGCGCACGGTCGGTAAACCGTTCGAACATGCTTGTCCTTCCACTCTTGTTAGTCCTTCAACACTCTACCGATTCGCGATGACGTTTGTTTTCATCCGCGCGTAAATTGCGCTCTCGACGCAACGCAACGGATATGCTTGACATATAGCAACGACCAAGGAGGTCACCAAGATGAGCGACACCACCCTAAATGCAACCGAATCCGGGATGCTCGCAGATATCCGCTTGCACGACATCGTCGTCGGCGTCGACGGTTCCGACGAATCCTTCGCCGCATTACGCTGGGCGCTGAACGAGGCATCGCTTACCGGCCAGCAGGTCAATGCGGTGTTCGCATGGTCCCATTCCTGGGATATGGGCTCGGAACCGGAAGATGAAGAGCAGTGGGCCGAAGTCCGCCATGAGATCGCGCAACGGCTTCGCGACTGGGTTTCCAAAGCTTCGCAGGGCATGACCATCAATGAGGATCATGTCAAACTCACGTCGGTCAAGGCCACAGGAACGTCCGCATTGCTGGAGATCGGCAAGGATGCGCAGCAGATCGTAGTCGGACGCCGTTCACTCGGCAGAGTGGCACGCTGGTTCCTCGGCTCGCTTTCGGAATCGCTTGCCGAAGCCGCACAGGTTCCCGTTACCATAGTTCGCATTCTCGACGACGAGGAATCCAGCGTGCAGGATGCCATCGCCAACGCGCTTACGCCTTCGGAGAACACGGTGACGTACGATTTGCCCGGCTCCCCTCTGCCTAAGAACCAGCGGCCGATCGTGGTTGGCGTCGATGGTTCGGAAACCTCGCGACACGCCTTGCGATTCGCTATCGACCTGGCGGCTTTGCATCACGCTCCCCTGCAGGTGATGTTCTGCTGGCAGCTCAAGGATCTTGGCGTCATCGAGGGATATGAGAACGCCATAGCGCCGATTGCCGTCGGTCAGGAACGGGCGGAACGCATTCTTGACGAGCTGCTCGATTCGGTTGAGATTCCCACTGCCGGCATTCCCGACGATTTCCAGATCGAATCGCACGCCTTCCATATTTCCGCTGCGAAGGGGCTGATCGCGGCATCCCGTTACGCACGCCATCTAGTGGTCGGTTCCCGTGGATTGTCCGGCTTGGACGCGCATTTCCTTGGTTCCGTCTCCAAGCAAATCGTCAATTTCGCCGACTGCACCGTCACTGTCGTGCACTAAACCTTTGAGGATATGAAAGAAGTCCGCTTCCTTACATAGGGAACGGACTTCTTTCATATCCTCGATAAGACAGGATTACTCAGCTTCCGGAGCGTTTTCCTCTGCAGTGTCCGTTTCCTCGGCTTCGGTGGGTTCCGCATCCGTCGCTTCATCCTCTTCGGATTCGACGATAACCGGCTCTTCGTCATCGCTCAAATCAACGGTGGATTCCACCTCCGGCTCATCCTGCTGGGCCGTATGTTCGAGCACTTCCTCCTGATTCGCATCATCATCCACGGTATTGGCTTCGATATCGGCTTCGGAGGCTTCTTCCTCATCGTTCGGATTGCCGTCTTCATTCGCCGACAGCTGCTCGATCAGTTCGACGGAACCGCGTTCATCACGCGCGCCTGCGCGATGATATCGATATGCAGGTCGTCAAATGCAGGTTTCGACTGCACCCACAAGTGAGACGGTTCCGGCGGCTCGATTTCGGAATGTTCGCCACAGCCATGGTCGATGGATACGACACGACCGTCATCAGGACTCCACTTGTTAGCGCACACGCCGAACAGAAGATTCAGTTCGCCTTTCAGAGGAATGAAGAATCCGCACGTCGAGCATGGATTGCCATCCGATGTTTTGGTGGACAACGATTTCGGTCCGCGCGGTCCCTCATACCAGCGTTTCGCGGTCTGGGAACGGCCCAAAGGCGTGAGCACGTGCCTGCGGGACAGATCGAATTCCTCAACCGCCTCGTCGATGTCCTCTTCGGAGGTCACCGATGCTACGGCATTCTCGTCTTGCGAACCGTCAACCACGTCAGCGTCCGCTCCGGCATTGTCGCCGCCGTCCGCCGCTTCGACGGTCTGCACATCGTCGGAAACGCTTTCGGCAGACTCAACGGGCTCAGTTCTGCGGAACCCCTCTTCCATACGTGGATCATCGGGATCGGTGCCGATCGAATCGGTCACCGCCAAATCGGTCGGTTCAAGACGATCCTTCCATGGAATCCATTCCGGTGGGCGCAACGCCTTGTCGGTAGGCACCAGCGATGACTCATTGACCGTCCAATGGTCCAACTCAGCATCGCGATACAACGTCACCGACCACTGCCATCCCTCATACCCACGTATGCAGGTTTCAAAACGAAAATCAGTAACGTTGTCTCCCAAGTCGATGGCTTCGACGAAGTCACCGACTTGGCCATCCTCATCGGCGACTTCGATGGCCACCGCCTGGGCGATCGCCTTGGGATCCATTGTGGTATCGGACATGAATTATTCCTGTACGTCGAAGTTATCGGCCACGGCACGCATCAGCGTGGCCAGTTTCTTGCTTTCAGCCGGAGATGGATAATGGTGGCGGCGCAACTGGTTCCCCGCGGAATCCAGCAGCTTGATAAGATCCTCCACAATGGCGGCCATATCATCCGGCTTCGGTCGAGTTGCTTTGACCAGAGACGGCGCGGATGCCACAAGGGTGAGGCCCATTGCCTGCGGACCACGGCGGCCCTCCACCACGGAATACTCGACTTTTGCACCCTTACGCAACGTCTTCACACCCTCCGGCAGGGCGGCTGCAGGCAGGAACACATCGGCACCCTGCTCGTTCTGAATAAAACCATAGCCTTTGTTCGCATCGAACCAACGAACGCGTCCGCTAGGCATTGTCACCTCACTCTTACGTAATCCACATACCTTCAGGCGAACGAAAGAACAATCGTCCGCCGATTACAAATCAAAGATACAGTTTAGCGCAAGAGGTGGGATATGGTAACCATCTCTTGCGCCAACAATCGTCAAATCATGCCTTTTTGCATGTTTGCATCATTGTTTTTTCGGCCTGCGCCCACGCTTGTCGACCTTGCGTTCGTCACTGGTCTGCGCCAACGGACGTGGTTCCACAGGAGCCATCGGAAGCACTACCGTCAGTGTCAATCCAGTCCCGTCACTGCCGGAAGCGCAGATGAAACCATGGTGTGCCTTGACCACGGACTGGGCGATCGCCATGCCGAGACCCGTACCGCCCTTCTGTCGTGCTCTGGACGGATCCGCCGTGTAGAACCGTTCGAAGATCTTCGAGCGTGCATCTGCGGGAACGCCGGGACCATGATCGCTGAATCGCACAATTGCGTAATTCATGCCGACTTGCATGGATTGCCCCACCTCGATGGCCTCGATAAAGTGATGCAACGACTGCTCGTTGGATGGCATGCGAGACAATGATTCCGGGCTGATGGACGCCGGAAGCACGCCCATGGACACTTCAACCGGGGAATCGGCCGGCGTGTACCGATGGATGTTGCCCACAATGTTCGTGACCACCTGACGCAAGCGTGATGCATCGCCGGTCAACGTGATGTCCGGCATGGTTCCCGGCTGGAAGGCGAGACGCGAAGGATGTTCCATATCCGATCCCGCCTGCAATACCACCTGGCCGCAGGTGATGCCACGATCCGGGTCGAGCGCGTGCAGATCATCAGCCGCATCATTGACCACGGAAGTCAGCTTCACCTGCTGGGTGATATCGATGCCACGTCCTTCATCCAACCGCGCCAATGACAGCAAATCCTCGACAAGCACCGTCATACGCGCACTGGACGCTTCTATATGTTCAATGGACTCATCGGCACGTTCCAATGCTCCGGGCATGTCACGCTGCATTTTGTACAACTCCGCATATCCGTGAATCGCGGCAAGCGGAGTACGCAGCTCATGGCTGGCATCGGAAACGAACCGTTTCATCTTCTCGGTCGTTTCCTCCTGCGCGTGGAAGCTTTCCTCAATACGCGTCAGCATGGTGTTCAGCGACATGGACAGCGATCCGACTTCCGTATTTTCCGGCAAATCGGGAACACGTTGGCTCAAATCCCCTGCCGCAATCTTCGCAGCGGTCTTCTCGATACGTTTCAGCGGAGCAGCGTGCTTTGCACGACGATGGTACCAAGAATGGCGCCGATCAACACCACCGCGATGCCGACCATGGCACAGAACCGCGTCAACGTGTTGGACGTGTCGATCTGGTCACTCAGCGACAATCCGATGAACACGACGCCGCTGTCTTTGACCTGCCCCGTTTTGGTTTTCTCGCTCCAAGGCAGCGCCACAACACGCCACGGCGACTGTGCGGCCTGCATGATGGCATGATCCGGCACCCTGCTGGTGGTAACGTGCACCACCGCCTGTGTGGTGAACGGCTCTCCGAGCGTGACCCCGTCGATACTGCCGTCGGAAGGCAGACTCGGCTCGGACACCACGCCCTCACGGAGCATAGGCACCGACCCAGCGCCGGTACGCTTGTATTCGCTGTCCCGCACCTCGACATAATACGTGTTCACCAAGCTCCGGCCATCCTCGCTCGTGGTGCTGTCCAGCGAATCCATGCTATTGAAAATCATCTGCGCCTGATTCACCAACTGCGTGTCGGTTTTCTGTAGCAGATAATTGCCCACAAGCGTGCGAATGGAAAAGGAAATGCCGATAGTGCCAATGGTCAACAACACAATGATGCAAGTGACCAGCTTGGTGCTTAACGGAATGGCCTGCACCTTCCTGCCGATCCGCCGATGCCAAGCACACGTTGCGGACGCGGCTGGCCGCCGTTCTTCTGCGTGTTCTGCGGGTCAGCCGACGGCTGACGGGTATCCTGACTCATCGCGGGACCGTTTAGTTCTTCGGCGCACGAATCATGTAGCCGATGCCACGCTTCGTTTCGATAAGCGGAGCCACCTTGTGCTTCTCGCCGTTCTCATCCTCCACCGTAAGTCCGTCGACCTTCTTGCGCAGATATGAAATGTACGATTCAACAATCGCGGCGTCCCCGCCCCAATCGTACTGCCACACATGATCCAAAATCTGCGCCTTCGAGAGCACACGCCCCTCGTTATCCATCAAATAACGCAGCAACTTGTATTCGGTGGGGCTCAAATCGATCGGCTGTCCGGCACGGGACACATCATGCGAATCCTCATTGATCTCCAGATCCGCGACGCGGATAATCGGATCATCCTCAACCTGCTCCTGGGTACGGCGCAGAATGGCACGGATTCGCGCAACGACCTCCTCAAGACTGAACGGCTTGGTCACATAGTCGTCACCCCCCACGGTCAAACCCATGACCTTGTCTTGAGTATCATCGCGAGCCGTCAAATACAGCACCGGCGTAGTGATGCCTTCCTGACGGATACGACGGGGTCACCGTGAAACCGTCGATATCCGGAAGCATCACATCAAGCACAATCAAATCAGGCTGTATTTTCTCGATGACTTCGATGGCTTCAGATCCCGAAGCCGCGGTATTCACTTCAAAACCCGCAAAATGCAAGGATGCCACCAACAGCTCACGGATGGACGGTTCGTCGTCAACAACGACAATGGATGCTTCAATAGGCTTGCTCATGCTTTAAGCATCACTCTGTTCACTGGATGTTTCCTGAACGGATTCTGAGTCTTCCTTTGCGTCTGCCCTCCATCATGCGCTTCAACGGACAGCTCACCATCGACACTCCACGCCTTCACCGGCTCGGAACGCACAGTAATCGCGGCATGCCTTCCCGCATGCTTGCGCACCTTGCGCTTGATGATGCCACGCTTGCGCAGAATATGGAACACCACCATAATCACAATCAGCAGCACCAGCACGGCTATCATGCCGCCAACACCCAACAGCACGGTCTGCGACGACGTCGAGGTCTTCTTCTGCACCGCAATCTGATCCATCATATCGGTTGCGGATTTCGACCAATCCGGAGTGCTTTCCATCAAAGGTTTCTGCGCAGCATCGGAAAGCGCATCGACCGTCGACTTCTTCTTCAACCATTCGTCGGAATTCGACGAAACGGCAACCACGAGATTGCCATCGTTCGAAGCGACCGCCAGCAAAACCGTATTCGGTTTCGGATCAAGCGATTCCAACAGCGCGCTCGCCCATTTTGCAGGTTTTTCTTCGGTGTTGAAACTTGCCAGGTACAGCAAATGCACGGTGCGCCCGTTTCCTGCTTTGTCGCGCTGATGGCATCCGTGATCTCGGCGACGTTTGATCCGAGCAGATTCTCAGTGTCGGTGATATTTTCCGTGGCCGTGATTCCGGTGCCCGTATTGTCTTCCGCGCTGCCGACGGGAGTTATCCACAACATCATCGCACAACACAACAGCATAGAAAGAAGCATGCAAGCCGCTACATTCCAACGATTTCTGAAGTTTTGCCGTTGTCGCGACACACCGATTGGGCACATTTTCGCACATCCTCCGACCACAACCCTGGTTTTTCATTCATCGCGTTCACTGTTGCCATACAGTCCACATTACCGTTCAGATACGTCAAGTGCGAGCGAACGGTACCAACCGAGCACACAAAAGTACCTGGCAACGAAAGGATCATCATGGCACAGTTTCAGGTGGACAGCGAGCAGATTCAATCCTCGAGCGCGGCGGTAAACGCCTCCATCCAAGCGATACGTCAGTCGGTGCAGGGCATGTACGCCAATCTCAACAATCTGCAGAGCGTCTGGAGGGGCGGAGCGGCCACACAGTTCAATGCGGTGGCGGAACAATGGCGTGCCGCCCAACAGCAGATGGAGCAGTCGCTCGAATCGATTCAGCATGCGCTGACGCAGGCATCCGCACTGTATGCGGAAACCGAAATGCAGGCATCGCGTCTGTTTGCGCAGTAGCGGCAGGTACTTCCGACGCAATCAAAGCAATAGCTGGCGCAAACAAAAAGTGGAGCCCGCGTCCACTATGGGAAACGGACTCCACTTATAGCTTTTTGCTTATGCCGTCAGGCTTTGCCAAACCGTTGGATCAGTAGCCCATGTCAGCGCCAGCGGCCGGAGCGGCTGCCGGCGGTTCCGGCTTGTTGGCCACAACAGCCTCGGTGGTCAGGAACAGACCAGCGATGGAAGCTGCGTTCTGCAGTGCGGAACGGGTGACCTTGACCGGGTCGGTGACGCCGGCGGCCAGCAGGTCCTCATACTCGTTGGTGGCTGCGTTCAGGCCCTGGCCGTCAGGCAGGGAACGAACCTTGTCGATCACCACGTCGCCGGACAGGCCAGCGTTTTCGGCGATCTGCTTGATCGGGGCTTCGACGGCACGGAACACGATCGCGGCACCGGTGGCCTCGTCGCCTTCGAGCTTGACATCGCTCTCGGCCTTGGCTGCAGCCTGGACCAGAGCGACACCGCCGCCCGGCAGCAGGCCTTCTTCGATGGCGCCTTGGCGTTGCG
>ENA-OQAL01000270-OQAL01000270.1-human-gut-metagenome-genome-assembly--contig:-NODE-270-length-13390-cov-3.453668_pt1 | contig 13390 bp, 13 predicted proteins | sample MGYA00242491_ERZ504519 | MGnify/ENA primary metagenome ERZ504519 (study PRJEB26092, sample SAMD00036260) | human gut metagenome | host: Homo sapiens | study: EMG produced TPA metagenomics assembly of... | reverse complement strand
CGACGATCCGGCCAGCCGGCCAACGGCTACGCCCCAGCCCCGGGCATCGCCACCCGACCGCAACCGCCACAATACGCCCCGAACGGCACTCCGGCACCGGTCGCCGACCCGTACGCAGCCGGCTGTTCCGACGCCAACCGCTGATCCGTATACGGCAGCCGCTCCGGCACCTGCAATGCCTGCGCCGACTCCGGCAATGCCCACCGCAGACCCGTATGCGCTCCGACCCCAGCCCCGGCAGCCACCAACACTCCGTACGCAACCCGTATGGCGCTCCTTACGGAACTCCGACCGATCAGTACGCAGCACCTGCGATGCCAGCCGCTCCAGCCGCCCAGTACACTCCCGGCCGCCCCGGCAACTCCGCATGCAGCCCCGGCACCCGAAGCCCCTTCCATGCCGAGCATGCCTCCGCTGCCTACGGTTCCGGAACAGTCCACCCAGCTTGACCAGACGCAGTTCGATCGCCCCACGTTCGGCAACGATTCGCAGGGCCAGACCCCGTACGGATCCGACAATTCCGACGATTCCGACGATCCTACCGTGTACGGCAACATACAGCATTGACGAAATATGCAGGTTCAGCACTGAACTTAAGAACCGAACTTGCAATAATCAGTACTACATAAAGAAAATCCCGGCACCGCAATCGCAAGTGCCGGGATTTTCTTATTCCTATATCGATAATTCCCACTAATTCGGATTATCTCGGATTGCCCACGTCACGCAGCATCCGCACCTTCGCCTGAATCACCCGAATCATCGGAATCATCCATGTAGCTCATACTTTTCATAGCGTCCGTCATCAAATTGAACTTTTCAGCGAGCGCTTCCTTGCTCTTACGTTCATCCTCATCTTTGGCTTCCTGCTCGGCCCTCTTCGGATCCCAACGCAGGCACTCCGCATGATGATCCCACTCCATGCCCGCGCACGGAATGACATTGTCCGCGGTTATGGTGAATGTGTTGTCGCAGAAGGAATTCTCCTCGAGTGGCGTTGCCTGCCCGCCTCACGCACAGCATTACGCAGCGCAACCATTCGAGACAAGGTCACGTCGCGACATAGATCGGCGGAACAGCCATCTGCTCGCACAACTCGTTGATGTACAGCATCACCGGCAGCACGCGCACGGTCTGTTCGTCCACATCGTCAATGCCTTCGCACATGAGATTCATCAGACCGTCACCCACCGCGAGCGCCGCGAGGAATCGCCCGGTGAGCGTCCTTGGGGTCGTGGTGAAAGCGTAGCAGTAGTTGACATCTTCCAGCGCTCCGCCGTCGAAGCCCAGGCTGACGCTCTGCCGAATGTACTCCACGATCTTTTGCAGTATATTGCGGACTTCCGTCTCGACATGGGCGTCGATGAAGATGCCCAGAATGTCGGCCGCTTCGAAGAACAGGTCGGCATTGTTGGTTTCGGAATAATTGCGCATCACATCGTATGCCTGATTGGCCCGCGTGAGCGCTTGCACAATTTCCGGATCGCAACCCGGAATCTCGTCCATTCCCTCGTACACGGCTTCCGCCACGGACGGGTTAATCCCGTGGGACAATCGCAGCATTGCCCTTGCCATGGTGCAGGAGAATCTTACTTGCAGATCTTCCGTGTACTTTGCGTCATTCTCCATCTCCTGAACGGTTTGCAGCGGCCATAATTCCACCACTCCAACACAGCTTTCGATGGCAATTTTCATATGAGGCCTATCGAATAATTGATAAAGCGCTCCGTTGTTGATAGTGAAAGCCATGCGTGCCCCTTTGCAGCTTCGACATTTTGTTTTCCTCACTGGACCCAACAGCATCCAGCCCTTCCATGATTGCATGGAATCCCCCGTTCTTTTCAACAACCGCCGCACTCATTGTCGCGTGTCTCGGTCAAAAAGTTTCCAATCCGGCGATTCCATGCCGCATTATGCACTATTTCACGTCGGCCGCGGGATCGACGTAAGCGATCGACAATACTTTGCGTGTATCGCAATCGTACGTAATGGAAGTGATGGAGGCGAGTGCCGTATGGCGTAGCAGCATATTATGTTCCGGGTGCCCGGTTTCCAGCATGTGCCTGTAGCTCCAGATGGGCGATTCATGGCTGACTACGATGATTTGCTCGCCGGGATGCTCCCCCACTTTTTCGAGGGCGAACGCTTGCACACGATGCGCGATCGACTGGTAGCTTTCACCCCAGCTTGGCTTCCACAGGTTGCGTACCAGCTTCCAGTTGCCGTTTTTCCAGAGTGCGCCTTCGCCGTAGCCGATGCGCGTGCCGCGGAATTCGTTGCGCGCTTCGATGATGCGCTCGTCGGTGGTAAGTTCCAGCGGCTCCTCGCCACGGGTTTCACGCACTTCGTTGAGTGCGGTGAGGATTTCGCCGGCCGTTTCGCGCGTGCGTTCCAGCGGCGACGAGTAGATGGCGGAAACTGTGTTGAGTCGTGGATTGACGGCAATGTAGTGCGCGGTCGCCTGCGCCATGCGCACACCCACTTCCGACAGGTGGAATCCGGGCAGTCGTTCGTAGAGCAAATGCCCTGGATTTTCGACTTTGCCGTGACGTACGAAATGGATGGTTGTTGCGGGCATCCCTACCGCCTTTCCGCAAGATGCTGCCGGACTGCTGACGTTGACCGATGGAACGAAAATCCTGCAATCGCAAGCTTTGGAAGCGTTGCGCAACCATTTTGCAACAACCGTCTTTCGCCCGCCGGACATCTTTTCGTCCACCAAGTGAACGTGTGGTGAGTACTTACAAAATAGCCAATCGAATTATGTCTGCCAACCTCAATGCACCGCGTGTTGCGACAGTACCTCCGCATAAAGTTGTCTAGTTCAAGAAAATGGCACACAACCAGTCTCCACCCCCTATGCAACACGTTGAACGTCAATCGATTGACGTTCAAGCAAGGTTGAAGTGAGAGACTGGGGCTGGAGAGAAAACAATCAAGACAGAACAAGGGTATATCAAGCGGTCCGCGGCAACGCAACGCAGCGGACGCAAGCACCAACCGTGAGCAGAAAGGAGCGGCAAAACATGACCAATTCAGTCCTCGCCGGCGCCAAAAGCATCGGCCAACATCTTTTCGGAGGGTACGCGGAGCTTCTTCGAATACCGCACACCGCCCGATTTTCGGTCGGTTCAGTGATCGCATGCATGCCGTTCCCGATGGTCGGCATGACGATTACGATTTCCGTGCAGCATTATTACGGCAATTATTCGCTGGCAGGCGCGCTGACGGCCGTGCAGGCGATCGCGCTGGCCGTTGCGAGCCCGGTGCTCGGCAAGCTGGTTGACAAGTTCGGCCAGCGTCAGGTGTCGATTCCGACAATCATCGTGTGGATGATTGCGGCGACCGCACTGGTTTCCTGCATCACCGCCCGAGTACCGTCGTGGATTCTGTTCTGTATCGTACCGTTCATGGCGGCGATTCCGCCGTGGGGCGCGATGAGCCGTCAGCGTTGGACCACGCTGCTTAAAGGTGACACGGAGAAAACCAACCGCGCGCTTTCGCTTTCCGGCGTGTTCGACGAATGCATGTGGGTGATCGGCAATCCGCTCGCCTCCACACTGGCCGTGATTTCCGGGCTGTTGGCATTCTCATTCACTGGCGTGTGTGTGGTGGTCGGTGCGCTCATGTTCCTCACCGAACTTTCCACCGAGCCGAAATCGCAGACGCAGCTGGCTCGCGAAGCGGGCATGACCCGCAAGGAATACCGTGAGCGCGAAGCCGCCCGTTCCAAGGCGTTGCAGGCGGAAGCGGCCATTGAGTACGCTCGCGATCGCGCACGTTCCGAAGGCAAAACGGCTGCGGAAGTGCAGGCCGCCATGGATCAGGCCGCCGCCGATGTGAATGCCGGGCGCAAGGAGTCGATTTGGGGGCCGGGCCTAATCGCCGTATGCGTGACGTGGTTCGGTTTGGGCGCGTTCCAGTCGGCCGCCAGCATTTCGATCGTCGCGTTCGCCACAGAGGCGCATATGAAGCAGTTCACCGGTTTCGTATTCGCCTGCTTCTCGTTCAGCTCTCTGATCGGCGCGCTCGTGTATGGCGCAAAGAATTGGACTATTCCGCTGTGGAAGCGTTTCTACTTCTGCCTTGCCGTGGTCGATCTAGGCATCGGCTCGTTCATGTTCGCCAAACATCTGTGGGTGATCATGATCATCTACCTGTTCATCGGCGTATGCCAGGCACCGACGTGGGTGAACGGCAACCAGCTGATGCTGCACTTGGTGCCGCCCACACGCTTCACCGAAGGCATGGCCTGGATGGGTGCGATGAACTCAATCGGCGGTTCCGTCGGCTCGGCGATTGCCGGCCAGTTCATCGACCGTATGGGATCACACGGTGGTTTCATTGTAGTGACGGCTCTGGCGCTCACCTCGCTGGCGATCGCCCTGTTCGGCTTCAAACAGATCAAGGACTCCACCGAGCAGCCCATGCTTACCACCGTAAGCGTGTGACCTTTCGCACGTAAAGCATGCAGAGCATACGAAAAGGCGGTGCTTATACCTTTATAGGTGTAAGCACCGCCTTTTCATATTCAGGACTGTCCGGCCGTCTGCGCGAGTCGGGAATCAGGGCAGATTTGATCAGGGCAGATTTCCGGGTTGTGCAGGCAGATTTTCCGAATTCAGGACTACTTGGGCCAGCCGTTGGGAGTGTGTTCCAGCGACCATACACCGAGCCTGTGCGAGAAGCTGTTCTGCCACTTGGCTTCCAGCTCTTCCGGCGTGAGGCGGTTGTCAGCCTTGCGCAAACGGTTCATAGCGTTGGTATGCGTATCGTCGAGCAACCATTTGCGTGTCAGGAAATTCCACACCATCACCACGGCGGTGGCGATGAGCTTGCCGACATTGGTGCGAATCAGATATTCCGTGCTCTGCGACACGTAGGCATCATGGTTCATGCCATACGTGGAGATCCAGATAATGGCGTCGTTCATGAACAGGCCGATGACCGCGCCGACCACGAAAATGAGGATTTCCATCCAACGAGCCATGTCATCACGGTGCTTGAACACCAGTTTCATGCTGGCAATGTAGTTGAAAATCAGGGAAATAATGAACGAGATGGTTGCGGCGAGCACGTTGTGCATATGGAACACGCCGACGAGAAGATTCAGAATGCCCCAGTCGATAATGAAGGCGATCACGCCAACGAGGCCAAATTTCATAAGCTGTTCAATCAGTTTTCTCACAACGAATATTTAACACGCGCACGCAGACCACTTTGGCGGACATCCAGACAAAGCCCAAAATTTCTCACACAGCCACCCCGTCTGAGCCGTTTGACGCCTAGACTGGAGATGAACACGTAAAGGCTGATTCCAACAATCCAAGGAGAGCATCATGCCAGTCATCCACACTCATGTTTCCGTTTCCACCACTCCCGAGCAGCGCGAGGCGCTGAAGTCCGCATACGGCAAGGCGATCACCGCCGTTCCCGGCAAGTCCGAAGGCTGGCTGATGTGCCCGTTTGAAGACAATATGCCGATTTATTTCGGCGGTGACGATTCCAAGCCGGCCGCATACGTCGAAGTGAACGTGTTCGGCCGTTCCGTGCCCGGTTCCGCTTGGGAGAAGCTGACCGAGCAGATCATGGCCGCATTGGAGAAGGAACTGGGCATTCCCGGCCGACCGCACGTACATCCGCTACACCGCCACCACCGACTGGGGCTGGAACGGCGGCAACTTCTGACGAAGTTACCTCCGTTCCTTCGAGGTTCACCCATATTGCGAACCTCTCACCTCACCTACGGGAAACACACCGTGTTTCCCCGCCTCACGGTTCGGGGCGACAACTTCTGACGAAGTCACCTCCGTTCCTTCGAGGTCATGGCGTTGCGACGTTCGCTAGAAACCGCCGAAATTAAGGTGCAAAAAGGCGGTCACCTACGCATATACGCAAGTGACCGCCCTAAAATGTTGCGATCAGAACGCTACGACTCGTTTATCACACGATCTTCGGCATCGGCGTGGTCAGCGAAACGGTGAGATTCACATGCACCAAACCGGCACCGGAATGCACTTCAACCTTCTTCAACGTCACCGTACGCTCTTCAGCCGGAGCGGAATCGTTGTCAGTCATCGTGGCCGGAGACTTCACCGCAACCAGTGCAAGCGAACCGAAATCAATACCGGCGCTGGCGCACAGGTCCACCGCCTTATTAAGCGATTCAGCAAAACCGTCCTTCAGGATCACGCGATCTGCCGGCACACCGTACGCGTTTTCGGCAACCCAACGCACGTTCTCCACCAGAGCCATACCCTTGTGGCTGTGCGGCGTGGCCGGCATGGAACCATTCACCACCGCGTCAACGAACGCGTCAAGCTGCGGGGCGAGCGCATCGCCGCCATCGCGATACAGGTTGCCGATAATCGGCTCGCGGAACTCCAGATCCCTGGCGGTCTGCTGCAACGCCGGAATTTGATCGTCTTCGCCATCCCACAGGTTAATCAGCGGGAACGTAGGAATATCAAGACCTTCCAAACGCTGCACGTGGAACGGGTAACGCCAGGCAAGCGCCGGATCGTCACGCCAGGTGGAAGCGCGGGTCACCACAATCGCGGCGGACGGCCACTGTGCGCCATACTCGCGGCAAGCAATGTCAAGCCACTTCTGAGCGCCCGCGTCAGCACCGTAACCGGCCTCGACGATCACCACATCATGCAGGGCGCACGCCATTTCCACGGAAACCAGCGTCGGAATGCCGATCGACACGTTCGCGAACGGACCGCCGTGCACATACACGGGAGAACCATTCACCGTTTCCGTCTTCGCCGGCTTCACCGCATCGGAAAGAATGCCGGTAATGCGCCACAAATCAACGAATTCACCGAACGTAACGGCCTTGCCGTCCTTCGTGCCGGCAATCATCTTGGCAACGCGCTCGGCGATCTCATCCATGGAACGGGAGAGCACCACGATCTGCATGAGCTCGCAGGTCGGAGTGAGCACCACACGCTCGGCCACATTGCCCTTGCCGCGGTCCACCGCGATCTGACGCAGCGAACGGGACGGCACTTCGGAACGCGCGGCACGGCGATATCGTCGAGCTTGCCGTCGTCGATGGCCTTCTCAGCGAAGGAAACCAGCAGGTTCTGGGCCGCTTCGATAGCGCCCATTTCGCCGCACAGACCCCAGTCGATCAGCTCAGGGTGAGTCAGGGAAGCCTTGCCGCCGCCCGAAGCGCCACCCTTGGAACCGGCAGCGGTAATGCCCATGCTCGGCTGACGGAGCACTGCGGCCGCATCAATGCCACGCTCACGCAACGCGTCGATCAGCGCGATCGTGGTGGTGGTCTTGCCCTCGCCGCGAGACGCCTTCAGCGGAGTATCGGCGGTGACGAGCACGACCTTGCCATGCTTGCGTGGAGCATCCGGATCATTCTTCAAATAATCGAGATAGCCGAACGCATCAATCTTCTGCACCAAGCCGTACTGGCTGGTGAAATCCTCAATGCTGGTCACTGGGGTTCCTTTCTTCAAATTGGAATGCACGCCATTCTAACGATGTTGTATTGCGGAAAATAATTGGCTCCCGCAACGTGGTCACGAGAGCCGAATAGTGAGATTTTAGAAGTCCGACATGTGGAAGCCGTTCTTCATGTTCATGCTGGCGGTGTACAGCACGGAATCAAGAAGCTTGTCGGTTTCCTCCTTGAGCTGCGCGGCCATGGTCTCGTTGGCTGCGGCAAGGATTTCACGGGCTTCGCCGTTGCGCACGGCTTCGATGATTGCATCCGGTTCCATAGGCTGAACATCGCCGATTTCGTCTTCCGCATCGAATTCGTCGGTCACGTCACCCACCAAACGTTCGATCTGCTCGTCGGTAGAGGCAACCATGCGGTGGCCCATCGCGCCGGTCTTCTCCTGATAGCGTTCCACGGCGTTGGCGGTGTCGGCGAAGCTGGAATCGCACAGGGCCGCGATGATGCGGTTCTCCCAATAGAAGTTTTCGGACGTGACGCGCGTGGTGGTGTCTTCCAAATACTTCGGCGTGGAGTTGACGTTCGGGAAGAACGGCACGAGCGTGTTGAACGGATTGGAACCATAGGCGATCCACTGGATCGCACGGCTCACCTGCGGGCGGTACGGGCGGATCTGCATCACCGCAAGCTGGCTCTGACGGTTGATGCCGATCGGGCGGAACATGTGGCGGGTGCGCTGGTCGCCAAGCTTTCCATACGGATCGTACGGAGTGCCCTGATAGTGGGAGCTCAGCACATACTTCACATCTTCGATGGTGATTTGCGTTCCGGCTGGCGAGCCCACGGAATATCGTCGGAAACCGGCTTGTGGTCGGCATCCTGACCATCCCACTGCTCGTCGTACGGGTTAAGGAAACGCTGCATGTACCAGGCACGCGGAGTGTTGTACACGTGGTCGGAATCGGAGTGGGAGCCGAACGCGTCACGCGGGTTGAACGGAGTGGAATTCTCCACCGACAGGTCAAGATGGTTGCGTTCGATGAACTCGGCCAGATCGGCGGAGCACATGTGGTCCTCCTGCTCGCCAAACGCATCTTCAAGATCAAATTCGTCAATGCCCAGCTGGTTCGGCATGGTCACGTACGCTTCGTCCGGCACACGCTTGGCGATCCAATGATGGCCGCCAACGGTTTCCAGCCACCAGATCTCGTCGACGTCGGAGAAAGCAACGCCGTTCATCTCATACGTGCCATACTCCTCAAGCAGAGCGCCCAAACGTTCCACACCCTCACGGGCGGTGGTGACGTACGGCAGCACGAGAGTAAGGAAATCCTCTTCGCCAATGCCACCGGCGACTTCCGGCTCATAGCCTTCTTCGCCTTCCTTGCCTTTGGCCGGCGTGAGTTCCACGAACGGATCGGCACCGAGCACACGCTCATTGGTGGTGAGCGTTTCGGTGGCGCTCATGGCAACGTTCGCTTCGTTCACGCCAGCTTCGCCCCAAATGCCTTCCTTCAGATCGGCATTCGGCACAGCCGTATACTGCAGCGGATTGTCAGGAAGATCGATTTCAACATGCGAAAGCACGCTCTTGTACTTGCGCGGCTGATCTTCAGGCTTGACTACGATGAAGCGCTTCGGGCAAAACTCACCATTTGCACTATCTTCATTACGGGCGATGATGGTCGATCCGTCATAACTTGCGTCTTTGCCAACCAAAATCGTGGTGCACGCCATAATTATTCAGCAATCCTTTCGATTATTGTCAATACGTTTTCGTCGGATATATTTCTGATTTCCGCATCTTTATATCGTTATATTGCTGCGGAAATCAAATTTCTGGCCTTACTTGAGATCCTCTTTCACAAATCAGGCTTTTCCAGTGAGGAAAATAGCGCCCTGATCAACGATTGTACCGGAAGTACGCAGCGCACGTTCCATTTCGTTGAGCCAGAATCCCTGATTGAGGCCGGCGAGCGGAGCCGTGGTACCCCACACATGCAGATAGTAGTCATGATCCTGATCTGGCGGATATGGACCGTTGTAACGCATCGTCACTGCGGGATCACTGCTGCGGCCCTGCAGCAACGGCGAGGCGGCGGACGTGCGTCCCTGAACCGTTTCAGGAATCATCGCGGAAACCGTGCGCGAGAAATCAGCCGGAATCGCGAGCGCGTGAGAATCGTTGAAATCGTACATCAGCGCATCCACGGGCAGGTTCGCGAGGGCACAATCGATCCACTGAACCGCATACCGGAATTGAATCCGGATCAACGAATTCCCAATGCAGGAACTGCACTGCAGGATCAAGCGCATCAATGTAGAAGGGGAAGGAAACAATCGGCGTACCGTCGATGCAGTTCTCAGGCGGCGCCGCCTTGGCAAACGCGTCGGGGAATGACGGTGAAATCTGCGGAAATCTTCATGCACCCAGTATCCCTCAAGCGTCTGACTCATACAAGGTTTCAATTTGACGGCATAACGAAAACATAACGAAAACGACCCCTGCGGCGAGCCTGTGGGGCACGCGGGCAGGGGTCGGTCCGGGGAAACAGGGCCTATCAGACCTCACATCGCTTGAAAAACAAGGCGTTACAGGCGATAGGCACAGCTAGTACGGCTCAGTTGGCCGGGTGGTAGAAGTCGCCGTTGAGGGCGGCTTCGGCACGGGCCTGAGCCTCTTCGAAGGTGACTTCGGCAAGGGAGGCACGCACGTCGTCGAGTGCCACCGGAGTCATGGACAGGGAGTTCACGCCAAGACCGGCCAGCACTACGGCCAAGTCCGGATCGGCAGCGGCCTCGCCGCACACGCCCACCGGCATACCCTTGGCGTTGCCCGCGTCGCAGATCATCTTGATGGCACGCAGCACCGCCGGATGCCAGGCGGTCTGATAGTTGGCAACGGAACCGAGCGTACGGTCGGCGGCCAGCGTGTACTGGGTCAGATCGTTGGTGCCGATCGACACGAAGTCGGCCACGTCGGCCACCTTATCGGCCATAAGCGCGATCGACGGCACTTCAGCCATCGCACCCACGAACTCAGACCGAAGCTCTTGCCAAGCTTCACGAAATAGTCAGCCTCATGCTGGTCGGCAACCATCGGGGCCATGACCCACAGGTTCGCGTCGGTGGCGGCATCGGCTGCGGCGAGCGCCTTGAGCTGGCCTTCGAGCACGTCCATGTGGGCGCGCAGGGTGCGCAGACCGCGCAGGCCGAGAGCCGGATTCGGCTCGTCTTCCGGAGTGAGGAACGGCAGCGGCTTGTCAGCGCCGGCATCGAGCATACGAATCACGACCTTCTTGCCCGGGAACTGGCTCAACAGCTCGGTGTAAGCGCGGGTCTGCTCTTCGACGGTCGGCGGCTCGGAGTTGCCGATGAACAGGAATTCAGTACGGAACAGACCAACGCCTTCAGCGCCATATTCCAGCGCCTTAGCTGCGTCGGCCGGCTTGCCCACGTTGGCGAGCAGCGGAATGAGGTGGCCGTCCTTGGTGGAGCCCGGATTGCCGCGCAGTTCCTTGGCTGCGGCCGCGCGGGACTTGGCGGCTTCGGCTGCGGCGATCTCCTCTTCGGTCGGGTCGACGACCAGTTCGCCCTTGGCCGCATTGACGACCACGGTGGTGCCGTCGGTCAGATTCTCGGCTTCGGCTGCGGAAACAACCGCCACGATGCCGCGGGCACGGGCCAGGATGGCGGTGTGCGAGGTCGGGCCGCCCTGCGAGGTGACGATGGCGAGGGTCTTGCTCATGTCGAGCGCCGCGGTGTCGGCGGGGGAAAGATCTTCGGCAACGAGCACGAACGGGGTTTCGCTCTGCGGCAGGCCCGGTGCGGGAGCGCCCATAAGGTCGGCGATTACGCGCTGGCCGACATCATGCAGATCGGCGGCACGCTCGGCCTGATAGCCACCGATAGCACGGAACATGTCTTCCACCGCGGCAAAGCCTTCGAGCACTGCACGTTCAGCGGTCTTACCCTGCTGAACCAGACCCTTGATGGATTCAGCCAGCGACGGATCGGAAGCGAACATGGCGACGGCCTGCAGAATCGGAGCGGCCTGCTTGGCGCCTTCGTCACCATTGGCGGCCTCTTCGGCACGACGGTTCAGGTCGGCGTTCACCAGTGCGAGGGACTTTTCAACGCGAGCGATTTCGCTTTCGGCAGCAATGCCTTCCGCACGCGGAGCGTCCGACGGTTCCGGCAGTGGCTGCGCCATACGGATGACCGGGCCGACTGCAACACCGCGACCAATGCCAACACCTTTGATAATCATGTGAACTCCTTTGACCTGTTTCCTTGTTTTGTTGTTTGCCCGCGAAAGGAACGCGAACCGAACGTTTGTTGTTGTGATTTCCGCGCTTGCTTTGCGCGTCGAGTTACTGCGTGATTCCCACCGTCTTTGCCGGTAAATCATTTTCAGCCTGCACACAGTATACACACTTTAAGCCGTAACACACAACCGGTAAACGTTTTCTGCGTTTCGTGAAAAAAGGTGCTATAGTAATTATCAGCGGCGCACCGAGGCATTTCGCTCGGCAAGCAGCACGACTTTCAAATAACACAACCAAAATCAATCAACACACGACTCAAAGGAGTGTCCATCATGGCAACCCGCACCACCGTCATCAACGATCCCGTCGGCATCCACGCCCGTCCGGCCGCACAGTTCACCCAGGCCGTCACCGCCTCCGGCTGCACCGTCACCATCGCCAAGGAAGGCGGCAACCCGGTTCCGGCTAGCTCCATCCTGTCCGTCATGGGCCTGGGCATCAAGCAGGGCGATTCCGTGGTCATCGACGTGCAGGGCGCCGATGATGAAACCGTGGCAGACAACCTGCTGAACATCCTCGTCAAACGCCGAGTGATCTTCCTCTTGCTGAAGATTTCAGAATTTCGCAAGATATTCAACAATCTTCAGTTATTGCATCGCAATTATGGAATCGCAATGCAACATGCATGATTGCGATACTTGCGATACTTGCTTTCAGCCACCTGCCGCTTTCGACGGGTGGCTGTTTTATTCTTGAATACGCGATTGAGATACGGCAGTAATTCGAATAATCCGAGTTTTTCGAGCATTTCGAATATTTGTGGTGAGGAGAGCATGGCACGCACAACCGACAATGCTTCGGCTTCGGCAGCTTCGGCGAACAGTTCGATCACGAACGTCGCAGCGCTGGCCAACGTCTCCATCGCCACCGTCTCCCGCGTACTTTCCGGCAAACGCACCAAAGACGACGACATCGCACGCCGCGTGCGAGCGGCCGCGGCACACCTCAACTATTCGGTCAATTATGCGGCGAGCGCGTTGCGCAGCACCGTCACCAACACCATCGGCCTGGTGATTCCGACCGCCAACGACCCGTTCTGCGCGCAGCTGCTTGACGAAATCGAACCCGTCATCGACGTGGATTCGCAGCAACTGCTGCTCGGCATCGGCGGCGATCAGGCCACGCAGATTCAACGCATCGAGTCATTGATGGACCGCCATGTTGACGGTCTGATCGTGCTGCCCGCCTGGGGAGCCTACCTTTCCGCGGAGCTTGAACATTACGCCTCCACACTGCCGATCGTGCAAGTGGGCGGACGCCAATGCTCGTTCCGCACATCCATGGTGAGCGTCGACGAAAACGCAGCCATGGAAATCGTGATCGGGCATTTGGCCGAACGTGGCATCGCATCCGTGGCATACATGGCCGGCAAGGAAATCTCCTTCGAATCGGCGGAACTGTTCACCATGTTCCACACTCAGATGCGAGCGCACCATCTTGCCACCGAAACCGAATGGAACAAGTTCGGAGACCGTAGCGTGCAGCGCGGATTCAACTGCGCCATGCGACTGTTTTCCGAGCCGCTCGTGCAACCGGAGGCCGTGGTGTGCGCCGACGATGCGATCGCGTTCGGCGTGATGGTGGCGTTGCATTCGCTTGGGCTTCGCGTGCCTGAAGATGTGCTGGTGGTGGCTGACGAACG
>ENA-OQAL01000269-OQAL01000269.1-human-gut-metagenome-genome-assembly--contig:-NODE-269-length-13393-cov-5.089251_pt1 | contig 13393 bp, 10 predicted proteins | sample MGYA00242491_ERZ504519 | MGnify/ENA primary metagenome ERZ504519 (study PRJEB26092, sample SAMD00036260) | human gut metagenome | host: Homo sapiens | study: EMG produced TPA metagenomics assembly of... | reverse complement strand
ATAAATAAGGAAGAAGTAAAAAGAGCGTATCTGTAATGAGATGCGCTTTTTATTTATATTTGCGCTTCTATTAGAATTTAGATTTAATACTGAATGAAAGAATTTGATAATATCAGAAGCACAGACAGAAAAAGCTGTCTGGTAGGTTGATAACTCAGACTCAGAATGAACGTAAGACCAATGAATATTTTGGATGAGCTGGCTTTCCTCGCTGAGACGGCTGGGGCAGAGGTAGTAATGTTTTACACAGAAACTGGATACGCCGAACTCGGTGACTTACGTGGGTAAAGGTAAGTTGCAGGAGGTGAAAGAATACCTGGAGTTGCAGAACGAGAGTGAAGAGACGGAAATCGGGATGGTGATTTTCGATGATGAACTTTCGGCCAAGCAAATCCGTAACATTGAGAATGAACTGAAAGTGAAGATTCTGGACCGTACTTCACTGATTCTTGATATTTTTGCGATGCGTGCACAGACAGCCAATGCCAAGACGCAGGTGGAACTGGCGCAGTATAAGTATATGCTTCCGCGTTTGCAGCGTTTATGGACGCACTTGGAACGTCAGGGTGGTGGTTCCGGTGCCGGAGGTGGTAAAGGCTCTGTAGGTTTGCGTGGTCCGGGTGAAACTCAGTTGGAAATGGACCGTCGTATCATCTTGAATCGTATGGCTCTGCTGAAACAGCGTCTGGCAGAAATTGATACGCAGAAGTCTACTCAGCGCAAGAACCGTGGACGCATGATTCGTGTGGCATTGGTGGGATATACCAACGTGGGTAAATCGACGTTGATGAACCTGCTGGCCAAGAGTGAGGTCTTTGCGGAAAACAAATTGTTTGCTACGCTCGATACCACCGTGCGTAAAGTCATTATCGAAAACTTGCCTTTCTTGCTTTCGGATACGGTAGGATTTATCCGGAAATTGCCGACTGACTTGGTCGATTCGTTTAAATCTACGCTGGATGAGGTACGTGAAGCGGATTTGCTGGTACACGTGGTAGATATTTCACATCCGGATTTTGAGGAACAGATTCAGGTGGTAGAGAAAACAATTGCCGATTTGGGTGCAGGTGGAAAGCCGAGTATGATTGTATTTAATAAGGTAGATGCCTATACGTATGTAGAAAAGGCCGAGGATGACCTTACTCCGAAGACGAAAGAAAATATCACGCTGGAGGAACTGATGCATACCTGGATGGCGAAACTAAATGATAATTGTATCTTTATTTCCGCACGTGAGAAGACCAACATTGATCAGTTCCGTGATTTATTATATAAAAAGGTAAAGGAACTGCATGTGCAGAAGTATCCTTACAATGATTTTCTATATCAGACATACGACGAAGAATAACTACAAGAAAATATGACACAACACTATCGTTTACTGACAAAAGAAGAAATCGCACGACTGGAGGCGCAGCACTGTATAGCTTCCGATTGGAGTGGTGTAGAAGTGGCCGATGATTTTCATACGGATTATATTCATCACACCCGTTTTTCGGGAAAAGTGCGACTGGGCGTTTTTGAAAAAGAGTTTACTTTGGCTGGTGGAATGGCCAAACATTCTGGTGTATATTATGCAACCTTGCACAATGTAACGGTGGGTGACAACTGCTACATTGAGAATGTAAAGAATTACATTGCCAACTATGAAATAGGGCATGATACCTTTATCGAGAATGTAGATATCATCCTGGTGGATTGCCATAGCCGTTTTGGGAATGGAGTAGAAGTCTCAGTTTTGAATGAGACTGGCGGACGTGAGGTGATTATTCATGACCGTCTTTCTGCTCATCAGGCTTATATCATGGCTCTTTATCGTCATCGCCCGGTACTGATTGAGAAAATGCGGAAGATATTGAGTCTTATGCAGAGTCACATGCGTCAGATACGGGTACTATCGGGAGTCATGTAATGATAGTGAATGCCGGTTACATCAAGAATGTACGGATTGGAGATTATTGTCAGATTGAGGGTGCCGGCCGTTTGAAGAATGGAAGCATCAATAGTAATGAGCATGCACCGGTGCATATCGGTTACGGAGTGATTTGTGATGATTTTATCATCTCAAGTGGCTCACACGTAGAAGATGGCACGATGCTTACACGTTGTTTCGTGGGGCAGGCTTGTCATTTGGGACATACCTATTCGGCTTCTGATTCATTGTTCTTCAGTAATTGTCAGGAGGAAAATGGAGAGGCTTGTGCCATTTTTGCCGGACCTTTTACCGTAACGCACCATAAGTCTACATTGCTTATTGCCGGCATGTTCTCGTTCATGAATGCAGGTTCAGGCTCTAACCAGAGTAACCACATGTATAAGTTAGGGCCGATTCATCAGGGGGCATTGGAACGAGGTGCTAAGACCACTTCTGATTCTTATATCCTGTGGCCCGCCCGTATTGGTGCCTTCTCACTGGTGATGGGACGTCATGTCACTCATCCGGATACTTCGAATCTGCCTTTTTCTTATTTGATAGAGGAAAAGAATACAACTTATCTGGTGCCGGGTGTCAATTTGCGGAGTGTAGGTACAATTCGTGATGCGCAGAAGTGGCCTAAACGTGACCAGCGGAAAGACCCGAACCGTTTGGACCAGATTAATTATAACTTGTTGAGTCCGTACACTATTCAGAAGATGATGACTGGCCGACAGATTTTGAAGGAACTGGCTCGTGTGTCGGGGGAAACTTCCGAGATTTACTCTTATCAAAGTGCGAAAATCAAAAATTCGGCACTGAATAAGGGAATCAAGTTTTATGAGACTGCTATCCATAAATTTCTGGGAAACTCTGTCATCAAGCGTCTGGAAGCCATTCATTTTGCTTCAGATGAAGAAATTCGTGCTCGTCTGCTTCCGGATACGCCGATTGGAACAGGAGAATGGGTGGATATTTCCGGACTGATTGCCCCGAAGAGTGAGATAGAACGCCTGATGGAGGATATTGAGTGCGACCGTTTGAACAGTGTGGATGAGATACACGACCGTTTTGCAGAGATGCACGCCAATTATTATACGTATGAATGGACGTGGGCGTATGAAAAAATGCTTGAATTCTATGGCTTGCAGGCTGATATGATTACAGCGGCAGACATCGCAGCTATCGTACGCCAGTGGCAGGAAGCTGTAGTGGGACTGGATAAAATGGTGTACGAAGATGCCAAGAAGGAATTTTCGTTGACTTCCATGACCGGATTCGGGGCAGATGGAAGCAGTGAGGAAAAGATGCGTGACTTTGAAGAAGTGCGTGGTGTGTTCGAAAGCAATCCGTTTGTGACAGCGGTACTGGAACATATAAAGGTAAAAACGGAGCTTGGAAACGAACTGATAGAACGTGTAAAGAATTTATTGTAAAATGGGAGGTACTGCGTATGGAAAGAATATGCAGATATATATGTTTGCTTTGCGTTTGCTTCATGCTTTGCAGATGCAGGCCAATAGAAGAAAGGTGATGGAATCTCCGGGTTTCGTCTTGTCGAATACGGCGGAGATAGAATTCAAACGGATTATCCAAACCAGTGAACAGACTCAGGTCGATGCAGTGATGTATGGTAAGCCGGGAACTCCGGTTGTCATTTCCTCGAAAGCGGCATTGAAATGGGCCGATGGAGGAATGGCACAGCTTCGTGAGGCGGAACGTATTTCCATTGATGGAGTGACTGAGCCGGAAGTAATCGACGAGAATGGGACTTTGGAAGTAACTCTTTCTTTTTCGCCGGTTCCTTCGGATGTGCATGAAGTAGATTTTATCGAGCCGGAGATGGGATGGAACATCTTTGGCATCCAGTTGAGTAGGGAAGAACCTTATGTGTATGTGCCTAATTACCTTACTACAGATAAGCCGGAACGGAGCAATGAAATTCCAGAGCCGGGATTGGCAGTAGGAAAGGCTGTAGTAAACGGTTATATTTTAGGATATGATCCTAGAATGTCATTGTTCACGGAATTGGAATATGAAGACGGTCTTTTCCCTAAGGAGTGGAAGCAAAGCATTAAAGTCCGTCAGGATGGCTCGTTTCATCTGGAAGCAGAGTTGTTGCAACCAACTTTGACGGCATTGCGGTTGAACGAAGCGGTTTTGAAACTGTTTCTTGTGCCCGACGAAGAGGTGACGGTGTATATCAATCTTCCTCGCCTGAGCATGTCTGCTTCCCGTTTGCTGGGTAAACGTTACGAGAAAAAACAGAAGGCCTGGTTTGACGGAGCAGCTGAGACTATTAACCGGGAGCTGGCCAGTTCCCCTTCTTCTGCTGCACTGAATGCCTATCGTGCTGTAGAAAAAGGTTTGATGGAGAGTCCGGAGGTCGCTTCCAGGTTACAATCTGACTATGAGCAGGTGATGCCCATCTGTACCCGGATTACTGCTTCCTCTTCTTTGTCTTCTGATGACCGGAAAGTGCTGAAAACGGTGAATTTTCCGGAAATTCGTATGTATGTGGAAGCTGTGGCAGAAGCACTTCAGCAGAATGCCGAACGGATGGAGTCGGTGAAAGAAGCGGTGATTGCTTCGCTGGATGCGCAGGTAGAAGGAGCGGATATTCTTCCTAAGATTATTGCTCCTCATAAAGGGCGTGCCATCTTGATAGACTTCTGGGCTACGTGGTGCGGTCCTTGTAAAAAAAAGTATGCAGTCTATGGTACCGTTGAAGAAAAATCTGTCATCAAAAGACATCGTATATATTTATCTGACGGGACCTTCTTCCCCCGAAAATATCTGGAAATCAAATCTGTCCAAGATGACGGGAGTACACTATCGGCTTACTGACTCACAATGGAAGTACTTGTGCACCTCTTATGGAGTAACTGGAATTCCGGCTTATCTGATTATCAGTCATGACGGAAAATTGCAGGGACGTTATGTGGGATTCCCCGGGTAGATGTACTGCAAAAGGACCTGATTCGTGCAATAGAAGAGTAAGAAGAATTACAGATAACTTTTGTAGGAATTAAGGAAAAATTTCAATAATACTTTGTAACTTTGTGTCCACTAATAACTCACAATTAATTTAATGTATTATGGCAACACCCGAATTCAAGTATCAGCCAATGTTTGAACATGGCAAGGATACAACTGAATACTATTTGCTTACAAAAGACTATGTGTCTGTAAGCGAGTTTGAAGGAAAACCCATCCTGAAAATCGAAAAAGAAGGTTTGACTGCGATGGCCAATGCGGCTTTCCGCGATGTTTCTTTCATGTTGCGCCGCTCTCACAACGAACAGGTGGCAAAGATTCTGACTGACCCGGAGGCAAGCGACAACGACAAGTATGTAGCTTTGACTTTCCTGCGTAATGCAGAAGTAGCTGCCAAAGGCGTACTTCCTTTCTGTCAGGATACCGGTACAGCAATTATCCACGGTGAAAAAGGACAGCAGGTTTGGACTGGCTACTGTGATGAAGAAGCGCTTTCTCTGGGTGTGTACAAGACTTATACAGAAGAAAATCTTCGTTACTCTCAGAACGCTCCGCTTACTATGTACGAAGAAGTGAATACTCGCTGCAACTTGCCGGCTCAGATTGACATCGAGCTACTCAGGGTATGGAGTATGAATTCCTTTGCGTAACAAAGGGTGGTGGTTCTGCTAACAAGACTTACTTGTATCAGGAAACAAAAGCCATCTTGAATCCGGCTACACTGGTTCCGTTCCTGGTTGAAAAGATGAAGACTTTGGGAACTGCAGCTTGTCCTCCTTATCATATTGCATTTGTAATTGGTGGTACATCAGCTGAAAAGAACCTGTTGACTGTGAAATTGGCTTCTACTCGTTTCTACGATAACCTGCCGACTACTGGTAATGAATACGGACGCGCATTCCGCGATGTAGAACTGGAGAAACAGGTATTGGAAGAAGCACACCGCATCGGTCTGGGTGCTCAGTTCGGTGGTAAATATTATGCACACGACGTACGTATCATCCGTTTGCCGCGTCACGGTGCTTCTTGTCCGGTAGGTTTGGGCGTATCTTGCTCTGCTGACCGTAACATCCGTTGTAAAATCAATAAAGACGGTATCTGGATTGAAAAACTGGATTCAAATCCGGGCGAACTGATTCCGGAAGAATTGCGTCAGGCTGGTGAAGGCAATGCAGTGAAGATTGACTTGAACCGTCCGATGCCGGAAATCCTGGCTGAACTGGATAAATATCCGGTAGCTACTCGTCTGTCTTTGAACGGTACTATCATCGTAGGTCGTGACATCGCACATGCCAAACTGAAAGAACGTCTGGATCGTGGTGAAGACCTGCCTCAGTATATCAAGGATCATCCTATTTATTATGCTGGTCCGGCTAAGACTCCGCAGGGTATGGCTTGTGGTTCTATGGGCCCGACTACTGCTGGTCGTATGGACCCGTACGTAGACTTGTTCCAGAGTCACGGTGGTTCTATGATTATGTTGGCTAAAGGTAACCGTAGCCAGGCTGTAACAGATGCCTGCAAGAAACACGGTGGTTTCTATTTGGGCTCTATCGGTGGTCCGGCTGCCATCTTGGCTCAGAACAATATCAAGAGCATTGAATGTGTAGAATATCCGGAACTGGGTATGGAAGCTATCTGGAAGATTGAAGTAGAAGACTTCCCGGCATTCATCCTGGTAGACAACAAGGGTAATGATTTCTTCAAACAAATCAAACCTCGTTGCACTGGAAACTGTAAGTAATTGATACATCTGATATGCTTCTTTCTGTAAGAGGGGAGAGGTATAAGACCATACAAAGGATTTGCAAACCGTAGCCTGTCGATGGCCGGAGTTGCAAATCCTTTTTCTTTCACTCTGCGCTGGCAGGTTTGTTTCACCATAGTGAATTAACAATGAATATTCTACGTTTTTGTAAAAATTGGACATTGCCCATAGCCATGGCAATGGGAGTCATTCTGTACTTTGTGTATGTCAATATCCCTTTTCTTGCACCTACCAAGCCCTTTGTGGCTCATGCCATCGATATTGTACAGCCGGTATTGATTTTCCTGATGCTTTTTCTGACATTCTGTAAAATTAATGTACACGATTTGAAGTTGTGTGCCTGGCATTGGCGTTTGCTGCTGATTCAGGGAGCAAGTTTCTTGCTTTTGGGATTGCTCCTGGTGATTTTTCCGGATTTCTCGGCCCGTATATTGGTGGAAGGAGCTATGATTTGCCTGATTTGTCCTACGGCTACAGCAGCTGCGGTGGTTACACGCAAGTTAGGAGGAGATGCAGCCCATCTGACCACCTATACCATTTTAGTCAATTTGCTGGCTGCCATTTTGGTGCCGCTGGTACTTCCGTTGGTACACCCGCATCCGGAACTGAATTTTGGCAGTTCGTTTGCGCTGATTTTGGGAAAGGTGTGCCCCTTATTGCTTTGTCCGTTCCTGGCAGCCATTTTACTGCGGGCTTTGCTTCCGAAAGTACATGCCAAGTTAGGACAGTATCATGAACTTTCTTTTTATCTGTGGGCTGTGGCGTTGACATTGGCTATTGGAGTAACGGTGAAGAGTATCGTACACAGTGACGTGTCTTTCTGGTACCAGGCAGGATTAGGAGGCGTTTCTTTGGTCTGCTGTGCCCTGCAGTTCTATTTCGGGAAAAAGATAGGACGTCGTTACGCTGATTCCATCAGCTCCGGACAGGCCTTGGGGCAGAAAAATACGGTATTTGCCATCTGGATGGGCTACACTTTCTTCACTCCTGTGACGGCCGTTGCGGCAGGATTCTACAGTGTGTGGCATAATGTAGTCAATTCCTACCAGTTGTATTTGCAGCGTAAATCGGAGGGAGAGTCCGACGCTTTGAAAAATTAACAGCTTGTCTGTCATTGCTGTGCTCGGAAAGTTGTAACTTTGCCGTCACTTTGTAATGTAGAAGAATAAATTCGCATGATTTCAATAGAAGGACTGAAAGTGGAGTTCGGAACTACTCCGCTGTTTGAAGATGTATCGTTTGTTATCAACAAAAAAGACCGTATTGCACTGGTAGGAAAGAACGGTGCCGGAAAATCGACTATGCTGAAAATCCTGGCCGGATTGCAGCAGCCTACAGAGGGAGTGGTAGCCGTACAAAGAGGCATTACCATCGGTTATTTGCCGCAGGTCATGATACTGAGCGATACACGTACGGTAATGGCTGAGGCCGAGATGGCCTTTGAGCATATTTTTGAGATGCAGGAAAAACTGGAGAAAATGAACCAGGAACTGGCCGACCGTACGGATTATGATTCTGAAAGCTATCATGAGCTGATAGAGCGGTTTACCCATGAGAACGAACGTTTCCTGATGATGGGAGGAACCAATTACCGTGCAGAGATAGAACGTACGCTTACGGGATTGGGATTCAACCGTACAGACTTTGACCGTCCTACTTCTGAATTCAGCGGGGGATGGCGTATGCGTATTGAGTTAGCGAAACTGCTGTTGCGTCGTCCTGATGTGCTGTTGCTCGACGAGCCGACCAACCACCTGGACATTGAGAGTATCCAGTGGCTGGAGAATTTCCTGAAGATGAGTTCCGGCGCGGTAGTACTGGTAAGTCACGACCGGGCATTCATTAACAACGTGACCAACCGTACCATTGAAATTTCCTGCGGACGGATATACGATTACAAGGTAGCTTACGATGAGTTTGTCGTGCTGCGTAAGGAACGCCGCGAACAGCAGTTGCGTGCTTACGAGAATCAGCAGAAAGAAATAAAAGACACGGAAGATTTTATCGAACGTTTCCGTTATAAGGCTACGAAGGCAGTACAGGTGCAGAGCCGCATCAAGCAGCTGGAGAAAATCGTACCTATTGAAATTGACGAAGAAGATACTTCTACACTTCGTCTGAAGTTCCCTCCTTCCATGCGCTCCGGTAACTATCCGGTGATTTGTGAGAATGTGAAAAAGGCGTATGGCGACCACGTGGTTTTTCACGATGTGAACCTGACCATCCATCGGGGTGAAAAGGTGGCCTTTGTGGGTAAGAACGGTGAAGGTAAGTCTACACTGGTGAAGTGTATCATGGACGAGATTCCCTATGAAGGAAAACTGACCATCGGACACAATGTACAGATTGGCTATTTTGCACAGAATCAGGCACAGATGCTCGATGAAAACGTGACTGTCTTTGATACTATCGACCGTGTGGCAAAAGGAGACATCCGTCTGAAGATTAGAGACATCTTAGGTGCCTTCATGTTTGGAGGAGAGGCTTCCGAAAAGAAAGTAAAGGTGCTTTCAGGAGGTGAACGCAGTCGTCTGGCTATGATTAAGTTGCTGCTGGAGCCGGTGAACTTCCTGATTCTGGACGAGCCGACCAACCACCTCGATATGCGTTCGAAGGATGTGCTGAAGGAAGCCGTGAAAGAGTTCGACGGTACGGTCATCGTGGTATCTCACGACCGTGAGTTCCTTGACGGACTGGTGACCAAGGTGTACGAATTTGGTGGCGGACTGGTGAAGGAACATATCGGCGGAATCTACGATTTCCTGCAAAAGAAGAAAATGGAGAATCTGAATGAACTTCAGTTGTCTCAATCTCCGCAGACCGCTTCGCCCAAGAAAGAAGAGCCTGCAGAGAGTGAAAGCAAACTTTCGTATGAAGCGCAGAAGGAGCTGAACAAGAAAATCCGCAAGCTGGAGAAGCAGGTGGCCGACTGCGAGGCAAAGATTGAGAAACTGGAAGAGCAGGTGGCACAACTAGAGGAACAGATGGCTACTCCTGAAGGTGCTTCCGATATGAAGCTGTACGAGCAGCACCAGCAGCTGAAAAAACAGATTGCGGAGGCAGAAGAGGAATGGACACTGCTGCTGTCGGAACTGGAAGAAATGAAATAAATAAGAGAGACTTGATTAAAATAACGCATTTATGAACAAGAAGAATTATGTAGCCGTAGCTACGTTGGCATTTGCTATGCTGACAGCTGCGCTGGACAGAAGGAAGCGAAAAGCACTTCTGGCATTGATTTGGCAAACATGGATACTACCGTGTCTGCCGGTACGGACTTTTTCCGTTACGCATGTGGAGGATGGAACGATGCACATCCGCTGACTGCCGAATATTCTCGTTACGGCACGTTTGATGAACTGTTTGAAAACAGCCAGAAGCAGTTGCGTGAACTGATTGAAGGACTGGCTGCGCAGAAAAATAATCAGGCTGGTTCTGCCGCACAGAAAATCGGTGACTTGTATAACATGGCTATGGACAGCGTAACCTTGAACAAGCAGGGTGCAGAACCGGTGAAGGCTATGCTCGACAAGATTGCCGGCATGAAAGACAAGAGTGAAATCGTGCCGATGATGACTGAAATGGCTCATATCGGTATCGGTACCTATTTCCACAGCTATGTATATGCTGACCCTAAGAACAGCTCACTCAACATCTTCCAGATGGGACAGGGTGGTATCAACTTGGGTGAAAAGGAATATTATCTGGATACCGACAGCATCACTCAGAATATTCGTGAACAGTATAAACTTTACATCGGCAAGTTGTTCCAGCTGGCTGGCTTCTCTGAAGCAGATGCACAGCAGAAAGTGGCTGATGTGATGGAAATCGAAACTGCCATTGCTAAAGTTTCACGCAGTGCAACAGAACTTCGTGACCCGGAAGCTAACTACCACAAAATGTCTTTCGATGAACTGAAGAAGACCATTGCCGGAATTGACTGGGATGCCTATATGAAAGGTTTGGGTATTCAGGCTCCGGCAGAACTGAACGTAGAACAGGTAGAGCCGATTCAGGAAGTAGCTCGCCTGATGAATACACTTCCGTTGTCTAAACATGTATCTTATCTGGAATACAACCTGCTGGATGCAGCAGCTTCTTGTCTGAGCGATGACTTTGTAGCTGCCCGTTTCGATTTCTATGGCAAGGTCTTGTCAGGACGCCAGGTAAATCAGCCGCGCTGGAAACGTGCTGTAAACTCAGTGAACGGTATGCTGGGTGAGCTGGTAGGCGAGATGTATGTGGAAAAATACTTCCCTGCTGCTGCCAAAGAACGTATGGTGAAGTTGGTGAAGAACTTGCAGACTGCCTTGGGTGAACGTATTGATGCACAGGAATGGATGAGCGACAGCACTAAGATCAGAGCACACGAAAAGTTGGCTACCTTCCATGTAAAAGTAGGTTATCCTGACAAGTGGAAAGACTATTCTAAACTGGAAATCAAAAACGATTCTTACTGGGCTAACGTATGCCGTGCTTCAGAATGGGGATTCAATGATATGTACAGCCGCATTGGTAAGCCGGTTGACAAAGATGAATGGCTGATGACTCCGCAGACTGTCAATGCCTACTATAATCCGTCAACTAACGAAATCTGTTTCCCTGCTGCTATTCTTCAGCCGCCGTTCTTCAACATGGAAGCTGACGATGCTGCCAACTATGGTGCCATCGGTGTAGTAATCGGTCACGAAATGACGCATGGATTCGATGACCAGGGCCGTCAGTTCGACAAAGACGGAAACCTGACCGACTGGTGGGCTCCGGGTGATGCTGACCGTTTCAAGGAACGTGCACAGGTAATGGTGGATTTCTTCAACAAGATTGAAGTATTGCCGGGCCTGCAGGCTAACGGTGAACTGACACTGGGCGAAAACCTGGCCGACCACGGAGGTTTGAACGTAGCTTATCTGGCTTTCCAGAATGCAACTAAGGATGCTCCGCTTGGCGTAGTCGACGGTTTCACTCCGGAACAGCGTTTCTTCCTGGCTTATGCTACTTTGTGGGCTGGTAATATCCGCGACGAACAGATTCGTGTGTACACTAAGTCAGACCCTCACTCATTGGGTAAATGGCGTGTAAACGGAGCGTTGCCTCACATTCAGGCTTGGTACGATGCCTTCCACATCACACCGTCTGATCCGTTGTATGTAGCTCCTGAAAACCGTGTGAACGTGTGGTAAACTACAGACGATAATTCACAATCTCTATAAATGGGGGTATATGAACTGTTGCAAGGTTCATATACCCCTTTTTTGTTCTTAAGATGGAGAATCTACGGGGTAGGTGGACTGTTCTTTCTTTTCTCCTGAAATATTCTTTCAAACGCCCTTGTTTATTCTCTGTTTCACACAGTGAAATTTTGTATCCCACACTGTGAAATATATATCCTACACTGTGGTTTTTGTATTTCACAGTGTGAAACAGAGAATTTGTCCTGAAGTTTGGAAGAATGGATAAGGCAAATTTGTGGTTTGCGAGGGAGGAATTCACGGTTTCCGGTGATGTATACCTTAAATGAAAAACTTTTCTTTGTAAAAGAAAACATTCAAAAATGAGAATTATGAAAAACAAGTTAAGTTTTTTATTGTCAGTTGTTTGTCTGTGGGGAGTAATCTTAGTTTCAGGATGTAGTGAAAAGGATGAGACTCCCACAAATCTGACCTTGAAAGAAGGTACACAAACTACTCAGGTGGTTTATGCCGATGAGGTAACGAATCAGGGTGGAATCAGTTTTACAGCTTTGTCTGACTGGACAGCCACAGTAACAGAAGTTGCGACAGAAGCTTCAACCAAGGCTGCTTCGGGAAAAGTGGAATGGCTGGAATTGAGTGCCTATAGCGGAGGTCCTGGTGAATATACCTTAACCTTGACATTGATAGAGAACCTGACCGGAAAGGACCGGAAGGCTACCATCGAAATTCGTTGTGGTAACGATGTGATAACCATTACCGTAGAGCAGAAAGCTACTACAGAAGCAGGGGAAACTCCTGCCCCGAAAGAAAAGCGTCTGGTTCGTTATGAGATTACAAATTCAAGCAGTTTGTATCCGGACAGCTATACTAAGTCTATTGGGGAACTCACTTATAATGAGAACGGAAAGCTGGCAGCCTTGAAAACCATTAGTTACCAAGGCGATGCGCAGGGATATTTCACGGAGAGAATCTATCAGTTCACCTATCAGGAAAACCAGATGTGGATTGACCGGAAAACACTTTCCGGATATGAATCGGATGAATCGTATGTGATTACATTGAACTCAGAGGGTTATGTATCACAGTTGTATAAGAAAAAGGAATCTTCTTCTGAGCAGCATACATTGTGGATGTTTATTTATTCCGACGGTTATCTTCAGCAGATACAAGAAGATTATGACTATTATCCAGGTGACCATGAAGATGGGGATGAGGAAGATGGAAATGTGTCAATCGATCCGGGAGTATCTTCTGGCAGGATGGGACGTGCTTCGGATAGGTCTATTCTGCAATTGACTGGCAGAATGGCAACCTGATGTCGACGGAGGGAGAATTTTCGGATGAAAGCTATATGAGTTATGCATATACTGAATATCCGAATGCAACGCCTTACTTTTGATTTTAATGTAGTGGTTCGTCCGTTGTTCGGCAGTCATACTTATGAATATGATGACATGGTGTCCATGCTTTATATGTTGCGTATGATGGGTAAAGGTAGTAAGAATCTGGTAACGAAAGATG
>ENA-OQAL01000268-OQAL01000268.1-human-gut-metagenome-genome-assembly--contig:-NODE-268-length-13418-cov-1.835001_pt1 | contig 13418 bp, 15 predicted proteins | sample MGYA00242491_ERZ504519 | MGnify/ENA primary metagenome ERZ504519 (study PRJEB26092, sample SAMD00036260) | human gut metagenome | host: Homo sapiens | study: EMG produced TPA metagenomics assembly of... | reverse complement strand
GACTTATTTGGTTTGCCGGATGTTCCCGATAACTGCCAAGCTCATGATATAAGTCTGGCAATTTGAGCCGGTTTAGCGTTACATAATGGCTGCTTACCGCAAACATCGCAGACACATCGCAAGCATAGGTCCCCGTTTCTTTAATAACCTCTGATTGTGTAGGCGTTATCATCCCTGAAATAGTTTTACTTGCGTCAATGACATATCCTTGTTTATACAGGTCTTTGGGCAATACGAAAACATCCTCGAACCTGCCTGGAGATCCGCTGCGGCTATTTCCCACAGAAAACACCGCTGTTGACCGGCATCCCTTCTCATCTAAAACAACGTTATTATCCAGATCTGCAATACCAAAAGACAGCTCGTCAAATTTCAAAGCAACGATGTCATCTTGGGATGCGAGAAGGGCTATTTCATCGCTTGTATTCTCAATGGGCATAGGGGCGTTCGGAGCCAAGCAGTATTCGCTAATCCACCAAGATCGCTCTGAATCAAATACGACGTAGCCATAGTTAAACGTCATCCCGCTTCGCGCGAACGATATACCCCGATTGATTCCCCATCGGAATTCACCATTTTTACTGGGTCACAAGCGGTCACCGGCTCATCCGATACGTCATCAAAGAAAGCTTGCGCTTGCTCCACAGCTATTTGCGGTGTGACACGAACCAAGTCGTCGTCTCCAAAAACCAACCTTGGAGACATCAGGGCGGCAAGCAATACTATGAATCCGACAATCACCTTTCTCGAATAACGCATTTCTTCCTCCATCCGTGCAGTAGGGAGATACGGTAACTAAATGATATTCGTGAGATAGTGCTATACGTTTGATATTGTTTTTACTGACACACTTTAAATCGGTGAAAGTTCTTCTTTTCGCCCTAAACGAGAAAAGGGTACTGGAGAAATCTCCGGTACCCTCACATTCCTCTATTTACTTGCTAGTCCTTAAACAGATAGCCCACGCCGCGGACGGTGGTGATGTGCGCCGCGATCTGCGGGCCCACCTTGGAGCGGATGCGTCGAATGTGCACGTCGACGGTGCGCGTGCCGCCGCAGTACTCAAAGCCCCACACGCGGTGCAGCAGCACCTCGCGGCTGTAGGCGCGGTTGGGGTGCGTCGCCAAAAAAGCTCAGCAGCGAGTACTCCATCAGCGTCAGGTCGATGGGCTCGTTATCGAGTGTCACCTGGTAGGTAGCCAGGTTAATCTCGAGGTTATCGATATTGAGTACATCGTCGGCGGTGACGGTCTCCTCCTCGCCCATCAGGCGCTGCGCGCGAGCCTTGAGCTCGTTGGGTGTCGCCGTGGGGCATACAAAGTCGGCATGCGCGTGATTGGGCAGGCGCAAGGTACCGAGCGCCTCGTCGTCAACGATCACCAACATGGGGACGCCACCACGATCGTCAAGCCACTTGGCAATCTGATCGATGCGGTCGCTGCGGATGCCATCTGAATCGAGAATCAGCAGGTCAAAGTCGTGCGCCGCAGTTGGCGAATCGGGGGTTGCCAGGTTCACCTCGACACCCAGGGTAGTCGTCAAGCTGCGGGCAAACTCGTGGAAGCGCGTCGTGCGCGCCATGAACAGGGCACTCTTTTCGGACATATCGGCCTCCAAAGAAATGAGCTCAATCGTACTGGAACAAGCCAGCGCGATTAGGAGTTCGCCAGGTAGTGCTTGATCTCCCACTCGGTGATCGTAGACTCAAACTTATGCCACTCGTCGCGCTTCTTTTTGAGGAAGAAGCTGTGGATGTGCTCGCCGAGGGCATCCTTCATAAACTGCGAGTCCTCAAACACGTCGAGCGCCTCTTTGAGCGAGCGCGGCAGCGGCGCGTAGCCGGCCTCGACCATCTGACGGTCGGTAAGCTTGAGCGTCTCGGCCGTTGCCTCGGGCGGGAGCTCCAGCTTGCGCTCGATGCGTCCAGACCAGCCGCCAGCGTGACGGCGTTGACCAGGTACGGGTTGGCCATGGGGTCGGGACTGCGCAGCTCGATGCGCGTGGACAGCGGCTTGCCGGGCTTGTAGACCGGGATACGGACCATACTCGCGCGGTTGCGCAGGCCCACGTGGCGTACTGCGGCACGGAGTCGCCACCCGTGGTGATGCGCTTGTACGAGTTGACCGTGGGGTTGGTGATGGCGCTGATCTCGCGCGCGTGCGCCAAGATGCCGGCCATGTAGTGCTTGGCGATTTCGGAGAGGTGGTACTTCTCGTCGTCCTCGCCCCAAAAGACGTTGTTGCCGTCGTGGTCGAACAGCGACTGATGCAAAAACATGGCGCTGCCGTCCTCGCCCGCCCAACGGCTTGGGCATAAAGGAGGCGTGGCAACCGCTCTCGTAGGCCTGCTGCTTAATGATGAGTTTGGCCGTGGTGATAGCGTCGGACATGCTCAGGGCCTCGGCGTGACGCAGGCTCATGCCATGCTGCGAGCGACCGGCGGCGTGGAAGGTGTACTCCACGGGCACGGACATCTTCTCGAGCGTGAGGACCGTGTTGCGACGCAGGTCGCGGGCAGCATCGCTCACCGAAAGATCGAAGTAGCCCACGTTGTCGAGCGGCTCGGGAGTGTGCTCGTCGGGGAAGTAGTAATACTCCAGCTCGGCACCCACGTTGAGCAGATAGCCAGCCTTCTCGGCCTTGCGGAACATGCGGCGCAGGGCATCGCGCGGGTCGCCGGCAAACGGCTTGCGATCGGGAGTGCATACATCGCAGAACACGCGGGCAACGCCGTTATGGCTCGGACGCCACGGCAAAATCTGGAAGGTCGAAGCATCGGGAAACGCCAGCATGTCGGCTTCCTCGGGCGTGGCAAAACCCTCGATGGCGGAGCGTCAAAGCCGATACCCTCTTCAAAAGCGACCTCGAGGTCCTCGGGGCTAATGGCAAAGTTCTTGAGGCGGCCGAGAATGTCGACAAACCACAGACGCACAAAGCGGATGTCACGCTGCTCTACGGAGCGGAGTACGTAATCGATGTTCTGCTGGTTCATGTCGCTCCCCTTTCTTTCGGGCGGGTTTCGACTGGTCTATATCGCAGATACTATCGCAGAAAAATGTTTTCCGCAGGGTTAAAGCGTATCAAGCGCTCAAAAAAACACGTGCGCGAGCAGACCGTTGCGAACGAGCGGCTAGCGTAAGGTCGAGGCGCGGTGTTCGATGTGGCCGGGGATCTCGATGCGCTTGGGGGCGAGCTTTGCGGCATCGCCCACCGTAGTGGTAACGATGTCGATGCGTTCGGACAGACGCTCGACTACGCGCTCGGCAATGGTAAGAGTGTCCTGCGCTGCCGTGGTCACACCGCCCAAAGAGCACGTGGTTCCAGGGATAGTCGTCAAAACGTTGCGATCTTGAGACCCGCCGGCAACGAAGGTCCCAACTGTGCCAGCGCCTCGGTCAGGCGCAGGAAGACCAGACCGTTGACGGCAATGAGGCCGAGCTTTTTACCCGCATAGCCGCGGATGGTCTCGTCCAGGCGACTGACACCCTCGACGCCACCGTCGGCCAGGGTGACGACCTCGCCCGCAAGACCGCGCGCGAAAGCTCGTCGGCAACGCCTCGGCGCGTTCGCGACGCACGGGGCTGTCGTCGCTTGCCTCGGTGAGCAGGCACAGGCGCTCGCTGCCCGCAGAGGCCAAGGCGTCTACCAGGCCGGCGACCAGCTCACGGTTGTTGGAGGTCACCAGATCGACACCGCCGTCGGCAACATCGCGGTCGAGCAGCACGACGGGCAGGCGTCCCGCAGCCTCGGCGATCGCCTTGTCGTTGCCTCCGCAGGTATTGACGACCAGGCCGTCCACGCCGGCATCGATAAGTCTGGTGAGCGACTCTGCCTCCTTGGCGGGGTCGTTGCCGCTAATGGCCGTCATGAGCGAGCAGCCGCGCGCGGCGGCGCTGGCGGAAAGCCCTTCGAGCATGGCGCTGGAGAACGGGTTAGCAATGTCGGCCAAGATCACGCCGATGAGGTTGGTACGCGAGCTGCGCAGATTGCGCGCGGCGGCACGTGGACGATAGCCGGTGCGCTCGATAACTGCCGCGATGCGAGCACGGGTTTCCTCGGTCATCTGCCCAGGGCGGTTGTTGAGATAGCGCGAGACCGTGGCCGGGCTCACGCCCGCCTCGGCAGCAATGTCCTTAATCCTCATCTGCGCCATAGCGCACCCCGTTTCCCAATTGTCGGCAGTCTGAGCCATTTTAGGCATTTTTTTAAAAATCTCGCTTGCAAACGTTGTAGATGAGCAACATCGTTTTTGTGTCTCGAGCAGATGCGATGATGGGCTAGATATTCGAGTCTTTAGGCAGCTCAAAATAGTCGGGATGCAAGGCGATAACCGGGGCCCTGTTCCTCGGGCATCAGATGCAGGTGTGTCTCTGCCAGATAGCTCGCCGTGTCGGTATCGCCCCTCTTAATGGACTCGAGAATCCGGCGATGCTGACGACGAATCGGCTCCCAATCCAGATCCTGCGACACCATACGCAACCAGTTGTACCGCTCAAAATGCGTATTGACGCTCTTCATCCAATCCCACAACATGTGGCGGCCGGCAATCTCAAAGCACGTCTCGTGGAATAGGTTGTCCAGATCGAAAAAGCGACGCGTTTCGCTATGGTCGAGCGACTCGGACTCGGCAAGAATCTGCTCGAGCCGATGTTTTTGCTCAGGCGTGGCGGCAGAGCAACATTTAATGAGTACGCTTCTCTCGAGTTTCTCACGCAAGAAACAGGCGTTCTCGGCGCGCTCCATGCTGATTTTTGAGACATAGGTGCCGCTTTTGGGACGCGTTTCCACTAGCTCCTGCTCACGCAGGCGCACAAAGGACTCGCGAATGGGCGTGCGCCCGATTCCCGTCTCCTTTTCCAGACCAATCGCCGAAAGGCGCGTGCCAGGCTTGAGCTCGGCATAGATGATCTTGGAGCGCAATGCGTTGTATGCCTGATCTTGCAAGCTCTGATAATGCTGGTGTTGTTCCATAAAGCCCTCGGATGAAGCCCACGGTTTGCCGAATGTCATCACGTTATACTATCGCATCCTCCGTCCGCTCGGTTGCGGTGAAATAGGGACTGCTTGCGCCGCCAGGAGTCGCAAGAAGCAAGCAGGCGGCATCCCGAACCCGGAACGCCGCCGCTGTTTTGCTATCGGAAGGCGCAGAGACACCCGTCCCCCATGCACCAAGGGGTTAGCTAGAGCTCGCAGGCGATCTTGTATCCGTCACCGATGGCATCACGAATGTTGCCGCACTTCTGGGCATCGCCCAGCACGTGGGTGGAGACACCCGGCCGCGGCAAGGTCGTCGGCAAGCTTGCTATTGGGACGATAGCCCATGGCAAGCACCAGCGTATCGGCATCGGCGATGGTGTGGATCTGGCCATCCTTTTCGTACGAGATGGTGTCCTCGGTGATCTCGGTCACCTTGGCCTCGGTCAGCACGTGAACGCCCTTGGAGAGCATGCGCGTGATGAGCACCGCGCGACCGGCACCGCCCTCGTTAGCGGCGAGCGTCTTGGTCATCTCGATGACGGTGACATCGCGATTGGCTGGCGACAGGTCGTTGACCAACGGGGCCAGGTAATCGGCCGTCTCGCAGCCGACGGTGCCGCCGCCCACGATGACGATCTTCTTGCCCGGGAAAGCCTTGCCGCCCAGCAGGTCGTCAGCCGTCATAACCTGCTTAAAGCCCTGCATGAAAGCCGGAGCGATGGGCTCGGCGCCATAAGCCAGGACGACCTCGTAGCCCGCGTAGTCACGCTGAATGTCCTCGGCCGAAAGCTCGGTACCAAAGACGCACGTGACGCCGGCATCAGCCAGGCGACGGTACTGATTACTTAATCACACGCGTGAGCTCCTGCTTTGCCGGCGGACGGCCGCGATGCGCATCTCGCCGCCCGGCTCGTCCTGTTTATCCACGAGCACCACGTTATGGCCGCGCTTGGCGGCAATATAGGCCGCCTCCATGCCCGCGGGACCGGCGCCCACGATGAGCACGTTCTTTGCCTCGGCGGCAGGCTCGTAGCCGGCCTCGTCGCGCTCCACGTCCGGGTTGACGGTGCAGGAGATGCGCTTGCCGAACATAATGCCGTTCAGGCAGCGCAGGCAGCCGATGCAGGGACGGATCTCGTCGGCGTTACCGGCAGCCGCTTTGTTGCAGAACTCGGCATCGCACAGATTGGCGCGGCCCATCATGCAGATGTCGGCAGCGCGTCCTCGATCAGCTCCTCGGCAATCCAGGCCTCGTTGATGCGGCCGACGGTGGCGACGGGAATGTTCACATGCTTCTTGATCTCGCGCGAACAGGCGGCGTGCGAGGCCTGCTGGGTACCGGCGGCGGGAATGGCGGAGCCGCGCTTGATGGTGGTGCCGCCCGACACGTGGATCATGTCGACACCGGCCTTCTCCAGGCGACGCGAGACATAGATCATGTCGTTGAGGGTCAGGCCGCCATCGGTGTACTCGTCACCCGAGATGCGGACGCGATGATGAAGTCCTTGCCGCAGCGTTCGCGAATCTCGGCGATGACCTCGAGCAAGAAGCGCATGCGGGCGTCGAGCGAGCCGCCGTACTCGTCGGTACGCTTGTTGTATAGCGGGGTCAAAAAAGCCGCCGAGCATGCCATGGGCGTGCGCCGCATGGACCTCAACGCCATCGACGCCGGCCTTCTGCATACGCACGGCGCGTCGCCGAACTGATGCGTGAGCTCGTGGATCTCATCGACCGTGATGGGGCGCGGCGCCTCGCGGGCATAGGACGGGCCCACAAAGGACGGGGCGATGAGGCGCGGCGTGCCCGGAATGTTAAAGGCCATGTAGGCGGGGTGGAAGAGCTGCGGCATGATCTTGCAGCCATACTCGTGGACGGCGGCGGCGAGCTTTTCCCAGCCGGGGATAAACGTGTCGTCGTAGCAGCACATGTCACCCGGCAGATAGGTATAGGTGGGCTCGACCGTCACGACCTCGGTGATGATCAGGCCCACGCCGCCCTTGGCACGGGCGCGGTAATGGTCGACCAGATCGTCGGTCACATAGCCGTGGTCGGCCAGGTTGGTGGACACCGGCGGCATAAAGACGCGGTTCTTGACCTCGGTCGTACCGACCTTGATCGGGCTAAAGAGCATCGGGTAGGAGGAGGACTCCATGCAGGCTTCCTTTCGTTTGAGCCGCTCGGCGGCAGTTGCTGACCTACCTATCGTAGCAGTAACTGCCGTATCCGCACTCGCTCGCACTCTCCACCTTCAATCCCGACCCTCACAAAAAGTTGCGGTGGGATACGGAGTAGATGAGGCTTTTGACAGACAAAACAGTCCGTATTTCACCGCAACTGATGGGCGGGGTGGAATTGAGGGCTCAGATAGTCAGTCATGCCCTCATCCGCCACTCCCTCACCTACAGCGCGCCGTCCAGCATAAGGTTCACCTTGAGCACGTTGACCGTGGGCTCGCCGAAGACGCCCAGGAATCGGCCCCTGGTGCACTGGGCGATGATGTCGCGCACCTCGCCTTCGCTCTTGCCCGTGGCCTTCGCCAGGCGCGGTACCTGGTACTCGGCGGCATCGGGGGAGATCTCCGGGTCGAGGCCGGACCCCGAACACGTCACCAGGTCGACGGGCACAGCGTCCATATCGGCATCGGGGTTGGCGGCGCGGATCTTCTTCACGCGCGCATCCACAAGCTGCCGATACTCCTCACTCGCCGGGGACAGGTTGGACGGGGCACCATACGCCATGAGCTCGCCGTCTTCGCCTTCGACAATTGATACGTTCTGGATACGACCCCACATGTGGCTTCGTCATCGAAGTTCTGGCCGATGAGCTCGGAACCCACAACCTTGCCGTCGACCGTAATGAGCGAACCGTTCGCCTGATACGGGAACGTAACCTGAGCGATGCCGGTCACCACGAGCGTGTATCCCAGGCCGCAGACGATGGTAAACAGCGCGAACACGCCCAGTGCGCGCGATGCGATACCTTTGAACATACAAACCTCCGTCTACATCATGCCAATGCCGAACAAGGCCAGCAGCATGTCGATAATCTTGATGAATACGAACGGGGCAACGATGCCGTCCAGACCCCACACGAGCAGGTTGTGGGTCAGCAGCTGTCCGGACGGGACCTCGCGGTACTTAACGCCCTTGAGAGCCGCCGGAATTAGCGCGACGATGACCAGCGCGTGTAGATGATGGCGGACAGCACGGCCGTCAACGGGTTGGTGAGGCCCAGGATGTTGAGGGCGCCAGTCCCGAATAGATCGGCGAGAACAGGGCCGGGATGATAGCGAAGTACTTCGCCACGTCGTTGGCCACCGAGAAGGTCGTGAGCGAGCCGCGGGTCATGAGCAGCTGCTTGCCAATACGCACGACCTCGATGAGCTTGGTGGGGCTGGAGTCGAGGTCGACCATGTTGCCGGCCTCCTTGGCAGCCTGGGTGCCCGTGTTCATGGCCACGGCGACGTCGGCCTGGGCCAGAGCGGGCGCGTCGTTGGTGCCGTCGCCGGTCATGGCGACCAGGTGACCCTCACGCTGGAACTCGCGGATCTTCTCGAGTTTGCCTTCAGGGGTGGCCTCGGCCAGGAAGTCGTCAACGCCGGCCTCGGCGGCGATTGCCGCGGCGGTGAGCGGATTGTCGCCCGTCACCATGATGGTCTTGATGCCCATCTTGCGCAGGTCGGCGAACTTCTCCTTAACGCCGGACTTGATGATGTCCTTGAGGTACACAACGCCCAGCACGCGGCAGTTCTTGGTCACGACCAGCGGGGTGCCGCCGGCCTTGGCGATGCGCTCGACGACCTCGTCGCACTCCTGGGAGAACACGCCGCCGGCTGCCTCCACATAGGTGCGCACGGAATCGGCAGCGCCCTTGCGGATCTCATTGCCCTCGTAGTTCACGCCGGACATACGCGTTGCCGCGGTGAACGGGATGAACTCCATACCCTTATCCTCGAGCGTGCGACCGCGCAGACCGAACTGCTCCTTGGCGAGCACGACGATGGAACGACCCTCGGGGGTCTCGTCGGCCAGCGAGGAAAGCTGAGCGGCATCGGCCAGCTCCGCGGGATCGACGCCGTCGACCGGGATGAACTCAGCGGCTTGGCGGTTACCCAGGGTGATGGTACCGGTCTTGTCGAGCATGAGGATGTCGACGTCGCCGGCGGCCTCGATGGCGCGGCCGGACATGGCCAGCACGTTGGCCTCGTTCAGACGGCTCATGCCGGCGATGCCGATGGCGGACAGAAGGGCGCCGATGGTAGTGGGAGCCAGGCACACGAGCAGCGCCACGAGCGTGGTCACGGCCGTGGGGTTGTCCATGTCGTTAAGACCGACCGAGAAGCAGGAGTAACAATACAGGGCCAGCGTGACCAGGATAAAGACGATGGAGAGGGCCACCAGGAAGATCTCCAGAGCGATCTCGTTAGGGGTCTTCTTGCGCGCGGCACCCTCGACCATCGCGATCATCTTGTCCAGAAAGCTCTGGCCGGGCTCACTGGAGATCTTGACGATGATCCAGTCGGACAGCACCGTGGTACCACCGGTAACGGCAGAGCGGTCGCCGCCGGCCTCGCGGACCACGGGGGCGGACTCGCCGGTGATGGCGGACTCGTCAACGGAGGCAGCGCCCTCGATGACGTCGCCGTCGCCGGGAATCTGCTCTCCGGCGCGTACGATCACCAGGTCGCCGCGCGTGAGCTCGGTGCCGGGAACGACGATGAAGTGCTCCTTGTCCTCAACGGACTCGATGCGATGGGCCTCGACATCCTTCTTGGCCGCACGCAGGGAATCGGCCTGGGCCTTACCGCGGCCCTCGGCAAGCGCCTCGGCGAAGTTCGAGAACAGTCGGTGAGCCACAGGATGACCGCGATGGCGACCACATAGTAGGTGGGCACACCCGCGTCCTGCACACCGAAGATGGAAGCGACGGCCAGGACGGAGGTCATGACGGCGGAAAGCCACACCAGGAACATGACCGGGTTTTGAATCTGGACGCGAGGATCCAGCTTGGCAAACGAGTCGCGGACCGCGCGGCCCATCATGTCTTTTTGCATAGCCATAAATCTGCGCCCTCCTTTACGCAATCATCTGAAAGAACTCGGCAACGGGGCCAAGCGCCAGGGCCGGGAAGAAGCTCAGGGCACCGATCAGCAGAACGATGAACACGAGCAGGAATACGAACATGCCGTTGGTGGTAGACAGGGTACCGGCGCTCTCGGCGACCTTACCCTTCTTGGCCAGCGAGCCAGCGATAGCCAGCGTACCGATGATGGGCATGAAGCGGGCGAACAGCATCTCGAGGCCGAGCATGACGTTGATCCAGGGAATGTTGCAGTTCATGCCTGCAAACGCCGAGCCGTTGTTGCCGCCGCATGAGGTGAAGGATACAGCACCTCGGAGAAGCCGTGCGCCCCGCCGTTGGTGAGCTGGTCGGCAAGACCGGGCACCATGCAGGCGATGGCCGAACACACCAGAATGGCAAACGGAGTTGCCAGGCACAGGACAACTGCCCAGCGCATCTCGCCCGGCTCGATCTTCTTGCCCAGGAACTCGGGCGTGCGGCCGACCATAAGCCCGGCGATGAACACTGTGAGGATGGCGAAGCCGATCATGCCGTACAGGCCGCAGCCTACGCCGCCGAAGACGACCTCGCCCAGAGCCATCTGGAGCATCTGGACAAAACCGCCCAGCGGGGTGTAGGAGTCGTGCATGGAGTTAACCGAGCCGTTGGAAGCGGCGGTGGTGTAAGCCGACCACGTGGAGGAGGTGGCGATACCAAAGCGGCTCTCCTTGCCCTCCATGTTGCCGCCGGCCTGGCCGTCGGTCATCTCGATGTTGACCGCGCCGCCATCGGCCAGCTGCGGGGTGCCCGCATGCTCGTTGACGGCGATGATGCCGGTGAAGATCACCAGCAGGATGAACATGGCGGCAAAGATGGCCTTGCCCTGCTTGGTGTTCTTGACGCCGATACCGAAGGCGAAGCAGCAGGCGGCCGGAATCAGCAGCAGGCTGGTCATCTCGATGATGTTGGTGAAGGCACTGGGGTTCTCATACGGATGGGCGGAGTTCACGCCGAAGAAGCCGCCGCCGTTGGTGCCGGACTGCTTGATGGCGACCTGAGGAGCCGCGGGACCCTGGGGCAGGAACTGCTCGGTGACCACGCGCGCGCCCTCGACAACCTTGCCGTCGACCTTGACCGTGTCGCCCTCGATTTGGGCGCCGTCGATGACGCTCCAGCCGCCGTCTGCATTAGGCTGGACAGCGACGGGCTCTACGAGCTCAGCCTTCTGAGCCGGCTGGAAGTTGGAGATGACGCCACCGGCAGCCAGACAGATGCCAAACACGAGGTTCAGCGGAATGAGCACATACAGGGACGGTGCGGGTGAGGTCGACCCAGAAGGAACCCAGACCCTGCTCCTTGACCCGACGGAAGCCGCGGATCAGCGCGAACATGACCGCGATACCGGTACCAGCGGAAACGAAGTTCTGCACGGTGAGGCCCATGAACTGCACGAAGTAGGACAGGGTGGTCTCACCGGAGTAGGACTGCCAGTTGGTGTTGGTTATGAAGGAAGCAGCCGTATTGAACGACAGGTCCCATGGCACACCCGGCGAGGTGCTGGGGATTGCCTGGCAAGAAGGACTGAAGCACCTGGAGTGCCACAAGAGCCACGAGGCCGATCCCCGAAAAGACCAGCACGCTTGCCAGATAGCGCCTACACCCCATCTGCTCTGCCGCGTCGATGCGAAGCAGACGATAGACGCCACGCTCCACAGGAGCAATCACAGGCGACAGGAACGTATGCTCGCCATCCATGATATGGGCCATGAACCGACCGAGCGGAACGGCCAGGACGACGAGCACGGCAAAGTACAAGATGTACTGAATCGCAGCGTCCATAGTTTACGAATCACTCCTCATCAGAATGTAGATGTAATAGATAAGGAGTCCGATGCAGACGACTCCGATAATGGGAATGAGGATGTCCATTACCGCCCCTTTCACGCGCGGTCCGATGTCTCGGACGCCTGCTCTCGCAAGCGCCTGGGGACAGTAAACGCTTCTAGAGATTAAAGAGGCGTGAGGGCCGGGGCTCACGACCTTAAGATGCCGTAAAGATGCAGGTAGAAAGCACTATTGCGGCTGCAGTGCGCCTATACTCGACCTCGCGAGCATACAGTGGCGTCCTCACCGCGCATGCACGCATGGACAACGTTTCAGAAAGGCTACGCTATGCAGCGCGACGCATCGGACACTCGCGTCAATCCAGACCTCATCCTCAAGGCAATTGAGAAAGACGAGGTCGCCGATGACGCTCGAACCAGCCGGGGACACCTCAAGATTTTCTTTGGCTACGCTGCTGGTGCAGGCAAACCTATGCGATGCTTCAAGCGCCCACGCCGCCAAGCGGCGAGGTGTCGACGTCGTCGCGGGATACATCGAGCCGCACGACGTCCGGCAACTGCCCATCTTGCACAAGGGCTTGAGAACGTGCCCTGCAAACTCATCGAGCACAACGGCATTGCGCTCAGCGAGTTCGATCTAGATGCGGCTATCGAACGCGCCCCTCAGCTCATCCTTGTCGACGAGCTCGCCCATACGAATGCGCCGAGGTCTCGCCACGACAAACGCTATCAAGACGCGAGGAACTTCTACATGCAGGCATCGACGTCTATACGACCGTAAACGTTCAGCATATCGAGAGCCTAAACGACATGGTTGCATCCATCACCGGCGTTGTCGTGAGCGAACGAATCCCCGACCGCATCTTCGATGATGCCGACCAGGTCGAGCTCGTCGACATAGAGCCCGAAGACCTACTTGAGCGCCTTCGCGCCGGCCTCGTCTACCGTCCCGCACAAGCCGAGCGAGCGCAACAGCATTTTTTTACCGTCGAGAACCTCACCGCACTCCGAGAAATCGCGCTGCGCCGCTGCGCCGATCGCACCGGCCACCTCACAGACGCCGCACGCGTGCTGGGAAACCGTGACTACTACACCAAGGAGCGTATCTTAGTCTGTGTCTCCCCGGCGCCGACCAATCCCCGCATCGTCCGTGCCGCCGCACGCATGGCGAAAGCGTTTCGCAGCGAGCTCGTCGCCCTGTTCGTAGAGAGCCCACGCACGCAAGCCATGAGCGATGATGAGCGCGCCAAGCTTGCAGACAATATCGCCCTAGCCGAGCAGCTCGGAGCACATATGGAAACCGTCTATGGCGACGACGTCGCGTTCAGATCTCCGAGTTCGCGCGCTGTCGGGTATTTCGAAGATCGTCATGGGGCGCACGGGCGAGCACAGCAGCGTCCGTCAGGCCCTCTTTGGCCGCAAATCTCTCGTAGAACAGCTCATAACATTCGCCCCGAACCTCGACATTTACATCATTCCAGACCAGTCGACTCCGCCCTCCCGACCCAAAGGACGCCGCCATGCGCTCGCCCTGCAG
>ENA-OQAL01000266-OQAL01000266.1-human-gut-metagenome-genome-assembly--contig:-NODE-266-length-13439-cov-3.388221_pt1 | contig 13439 bp, 10 predicted proteins | sample MGYA00242491_ERZ504519 | MGnify/ENA primary metagenome ERZ504519 (study PRJEB26092, sample SAMD00036260) | human gut metagenome | host: Homo sapiens | study: EMG produced TPA metagenomics assembly of... | reverse complement strand
AGTACAAATACGCTCTTGAGTTCTCAAACCACCACCGCTCACCCGCCTCGAGGCACCCCAACCGGGGAACCACTCGCCGAGCGGCAGCGAAGAGTCAATTTACACGAACCCCGGCGATCACGCAAATCGACCCTTCCAAAGATACCCTGGAACCGTTGCAAATAAACACATCCCTCGGCGTGTCGAAAAAGGCCTTCGAACGGCCGTACAGCCAGTCTAGGCCCCGAAGACAACGCCCACATGAACCAAAAACAAACTATAAACGGCGTGTCATACCCATATACATCTCATTCCCATGTGATGAACACCCAAATGCAATCGCAAATCATGATTCCAGCGGAACAGAAAGAACAGAAATACAAAAGAGACGCGAAGAAGCATGAAACCTGGCTGCACTTGCGACGGCACGCACGCTGAAATACAACAAGAGCCGCCGACTCAGGGAAGTCGACGGCTCTCGCTGTTTCAATTGTTATTCAGTTATGTTTTGACCTGTGAGAAGGAAGTGAGATCAGGCAGTGACCTCAGCCTTGGCCTTCTTGCGATCCATGTAGCGCTTGATAGCCAGAGCCTCAAGTGCGATCACCAGGATTGCGGTCACGCCCCAAGCCACGTACATGGCGGTCTTCCAGATCGGGGTGGCGACCTTCGGCTCACCGTCTGCATACTGCCAGCTGTTGGCGGCGGTGTACAGAATATTGTGGGCGGCGGTACGCATGGCCTTCACGGAGGTTGCGGACTTGTCGGTGATGTGGTTGGTGATGGAGGTGGTAGCCAGCATGGAATCGTTGCCGTTACGGATCTCCTGATCACCGTTCTGGTAGCCGTAGCCGCCGAAATAATCGGTCAGGACGAAGCCCTTGAAGCCCCACTCGTCACGGAGCACGGTGTTCAGCAGAACGTTGTTGCCACCGGCATAGGTGTTGCCGATGTAGTTGAAGGCGCTCATCACGGCCTGTGCGCCGCCTTCCTTCACGCTCATCTCGAACGGCTTGAGGTAGATCTCACGCATGGCCTGCTCGTTGGTCCAGGTGCAGAGCATCTCAGTACGCTTGGTTTCCTGATCGTTCAGGGCGAAGTGCTTCATGAAGGAGTACACGCCCTTCTCCTTGCGCCTGCGATCTCGTTGGATGCCATGACGCCGGAGAGCAGGGAATCCTCGGAGAAGTACTCGAAAGTACGGCCGGAGAATGCGTTGCGGTGGATGTTCATAGCCGGAGCGTACCAACCAGCAACATGCATGTCGTGAGCCATATCGCCGATCATCTCGCCGAACTGCTTGGCCAGATCCTTGTTCCAAGTGCAAGCGAATGCGGTGGAAGCCGGGAAGCCGATGGAGCCAACACCAGTGAAGTTGTTGTTCAACGAGGCCGGGCCGTCAGCGTCGGTGAGCTGGATCTTGCCGACGGAGGAGACGGCCGGAGTGCCGTAGCCGCCGTTGGCAATGAGGTTGTCCATATCGTCGAAGGTCAGCTCGTCAAGCAGCTTCTCCCAATCAGCATCGTCGTAATCCTTGCCGTACATGTCGGCCAGGCGGAGGCCATTCTTGGCACCGGTGGTCGGCATCTCGTCGGAATCGTCGTTGAACTGAGACGGATCGTAGTTGGTGTTGTTGTAGAAGGTTTCCTTTGCCTTATCAGACATTTCGAAGTTGGTCGGAGCGGCGGTGGCTTCCTTGTAGTTTGCGAAATGTCCTGCACGGCTCAGGTAGGTCACATCGCCTGCAGCATCATCGAACTGGTTGGTGGCCACGGTCTGGTCGCCATTGTGGGTGTTCGAATCGGAGTCGTAGGTGATGGTGTCGTCCACGGTGATCTTCTTGGAGCCGATCACAGTGTGGGAGTCGGAGTTGATGGAGATGTTGTAATCGCCCTTTTCGAGCACGTATGCCTTGGCATTCTTGTAATCATAGGAAGCCATGTCATCGTCTTCGAATTCGACGGTCACGTCCTCGGAAGCGCCCGGCTCAAGCTTCTCGGTCTTCTCGAAGCCAACCAGGTTGGCACTGGCCTTTTCGATGCCACCTTCGGTGTACGGCGGGTTGTAGTAGACCTCAACAACATCCTTGCCAGCGGTGTCGCCGGTGTTGGTGACGGTCACATCAACGGTGACCTTGCCATCCTTGTACGTCACATCGTTGAGCTTCTGCTCGAAGGTGGTGTAGCTCAGACCGTAACCGAACGGGAATGCAACCATGGAATCGTAATCGATGGCACCTTCGGCCGCTGCGGTCTCATAGAACTTGTAGCCCACATAGATGCCTTCGGAGTAGTTCACAAAGCCCGGGATGGCGGTGACTTCGTCACCAGTGAAGCCCGTGTACTTGGCGGCCTTGTCTTCCATGTTGGTGTATTCGAACTTGCCGAAGTTGTTGTAAGACACCGACTGGGTGAGATCCTTCAGGAAGGTGTCGGAAGTCTTGCCGGACGGGTTGGTATCGCCGGCAAGCACGTCACCGAGTGCGGAGAAGCCGGTCTGGCCTGCAGGCGGGCACCACACGACGGATTTGATCTGCGGATAGTCGTTCAGGAAGTCGAACTGGAAGGTGTTGGCGCCGTTGTAGACGAGCGTGACCTTGTTGAAGTTCTTGGTGACCAGGTCGAGCATATCGCGCTCGGTCTGGCTCAGCTGCAGGAAGCTTTCGCCGTCCTTGAAGTCCTCGTAATCCTTGGAGTTGTTCTCATAGGTGATGCCTTCGGCCTTCATGTTCATAGGAAGGTCAGCGCCCTCGCCACCGACGCGGGTGAGCACTACAACAGCCTCATCGGAGAAGCTCTTGGCATCGGAGATCAGGGAATCGGAATACTGGTCGGCCGGAACCTCAGGCAGGGTCCAATCCTGTGCCCACATGCCAACAACTGGGCGATCTGCACGGTAATCGGTGTACAGCTTGGTCAGGTCGGCGTTGGTCTCGATGCCGGCTTTCTTCATGCCATCAAGCAGGGAAACGGTGTCATACTGGTCAGACATGGAGCCGGAGCCGGTGCCGCCGTATACCGGGTTGGTGGAGCCCCAACCGAACACGTTGACCTTCTTGTTAGCCAGCGGCAGGTTGGAATCATCGTTCTTCAGCATGGTGATGGCTTCCGACTGCACTTCCTTGGCCAGCTCGTTGGCCTTGGAAACAGTGGTGTCAGACAGCATGTACTTGGTGATGGTCGCGTTGTTGAGCAGCGTCGACAGCGGACCGGACAGCATCATGGAAACCGCGACGACAATGCCGACCAAAGCCACAAGCCAAGACTCGGAGTGGATGATCTTACGGGTCGCCACTTCCTTCACCGTCTTCTTGTTGACGGCAAAAGTAATGATCAGCGCGAGCACAAATAGCACGCCAATCGCAATCAGGTACGGCGTCAACGAACCGATAACGTTCATGACGTCAGCCATGTTGATTTGCAGCATGGTCTGCCTCCTCCTTGATTCTCATAACCAAACGACATGCAGGCTCCGATTTCCTCATCGAAACCAGAAATCATGCAACGCTGCCCCGCGTCACGCAATTTCCAGAAGTGAAGACACTTCTTCATGTCGATGTTTCGATTTCACCAAAATCCGCGAAAAAAGCACCCTGATTTTCCCAGCCTGTCGTTTCGCGTGCATAATCTGCATACCACCTGCGCACGTAAAACTACCATTCGTGCACATATAATCCCGTTGCGCGCATGCATCTGGCACAATGTGCGCTCATCCGCAGATTGTTGCAACATCCTTGCCTTGATTGCGGAAATCATCGATCTTCATTGCGCTTCCAACTCCATAATCGCAATTCCTGCGATATTTTCGGCACACTACAGCGAGCTGTTCCAGCGGCAACTTACGTAAGGCAAGTACCATGGGTGCCATGAGCGACTTAAGCGCATTGAATCTGGAGGCAGGCAGCCTCGTTGGCGGATACACGTTGATTTCCCGGCTTGGTTCGGGTGCCATGGGATCGGTATGGCGGGTGCGAGATGACGGCGGCCATCAGTATGCGATGAAGATATTGCGTGATTCCCTTGCCGAGGAAGATGCGTCCAGCGAACGCTCCCGCGACCAGCTGACTGCACGCGAGCGCCTGCGCAGGGAGGCGATGGCACTGCAGAAAGTGCGTCATCCCGGCGTGTGCGGCATTGTGGATATGGAATTGGATGATGCGCTGGCTTTTATCGTAACCGAGCTGATCGAAGGCAAGAATTTGCGTGAGACGTGCGCACCAACGGCCGGTATGTGGGCGATGATCTGGAGCGGTTGGGACGCAAGCTGATCGAGGCGGTGAAGGCTGTGCATGCGGCCGGGATTGTGCATCGCGATATCAAACCGACGAATGTGATGGTTTCGAATACCGGACCGGTATTGGTGGATTTCGGCATTGCCATGGGCGAGGGCGAAAGCCATGTGACTCGTACCGGATTGGTGATGGGCACGCCTGGATTCATCGCTCCGGAAATCATCGACGGTGCCGAATCCGATGAGATGAGCGATTGGTGGTCGGTGGCGAGCGTGCTGGCATTTGCCGCCACTGGCGAGCCGGTGTTCGGCACGAAACCGATGATGGCGGTATTGGAGCGTGCTGCCGCGGGAAGCGCGAATTTGGCGGGATTGCCGGCTGGGACCATGGCCGCGTTCCGTTCGGCGTTGGATCCGGATCGTACGAAACGTTGCACTCCAGACGAGTTGTTGCAGGCGATTGCGTTGGATGCGTTGAATCCGCAAGCTTGGATTTCGGGGAATACTTCGGATGCCGCCGATAGTGCCGGGTCGGAGGCGATGCTCCCTTTTGATGGATCGCCCGACAATCCACGAATGCTTTGGCGGGCGTAGACCATGTGACGGGAGAAGACGCCATCGGCACGCGCACCTTGCCGCAATTCGTTGAGGCCACGCAGGCAATCGGCGCAACCGTTATTGCTGACATAACCGATACCGTTATTGCCGATGCACCCGATGCCGGCACCTCGGTCATGGATATCAACGCGCATACCGCAACCATTCCTCTTGGCACCGGCACGCGCGTGCTGCCTGTCAATAGTGGGGATACCAGTGTGCTGCCGCAAGATACACCGCAATCCACGCGGGTGATGCCGGTCCAGGACGCTTGGAATCCCGCTCAAGAGGCCGCACAGATCGACCCGGCCATCAAACCTGCATTGCAGCGCATCGCCAACCAGCGGCCTCCTGCCGTAATACCGAACGCATCGGTTGAGATGGCGCAAAGTGCGCAGCCACAAGACATGCAAACATCTGCCGTGCCAACCGCACCGGTCGCTCCGGCCGCGCCGCTCAACCCGAATGTGCCGCAGAGTGTACTGCAGCCGCCGAATCCGGCCGACGTGCAACGCGGCGAACTGCTAGGCAGAGGCGTGCCCCTCTGCGTGCTGATGGCGATTCCTGTGGCCGTATGCGGCCTGTTCTCGCCATGGATCGCCCTGATCGCGGGCGCGCTGCTGGCCTGGTTGCTCGCCACCATTGGATTCAATATGGAGGCGCAGCTGGAACGCGAAGGCCGCCGTGGGGGCAGCCGCAGGGCTTCCGACTGGTTCGCCCGCGCCGCCACGCTGCCTTGGCATGTGCTCAAGGGGCTGGGTTATGCGGTGCCACGCGCACTGATCATGGCGGTCATCGCCGCATTAGGATTGACGATTGCCACAGTCACGCTGCAACTGCCGTTTGCCATGGTTGATACGTCGATATTCGGATTCACGATTCCGCTGCCGACCTGGATTGAAGGGCCGGTTTCGCAAAGCGGCGTCGCCCAGGCCGGTTGCTGCGCCATCGGCTGGCTGGTATGCGCCCTCGCTCCGGGAGCATTGGTGCTGCGATTGGGTGCCGGCGCATTGCGCGGCCGCCCGAAATCCGGCACCACTGCCGAATCGTACGATATGTAGTGACGCCATCTCACGAAAATACGCAGCGAAAAATCAAAAATCGGCAAACGTTTGCAATCATCAGAAAAACATCAGATAATCGCACGTAGTATGGCAACGTGAGCTTTTACGAAATACTTCATTCAGCAATAGCGTGTCCACACTACTATGGTGCACAGCATCGTGATGTGAACATCGAAAGGAATGTGGATGGCCCAGAACAGTAAGGATGCGCAGAAGCGCGCCAGCCGCGCCGAGCGTAGGGCCGCTGAGGCCGCGGAGATGAAGCTCGCGCCGAACAGATGGAGAAGGAGCGCAAGCAGCAGACCCTCATCGGCGCCATCGTGATGGCGGTGCTGGTGATCCTGGTGGCGATCGGCGCGTTCACCGTGTATCACAACATGCACAAAGAAACACCGAAACGCAGGCTTCCACCCAGACCGTGGAAAGAAAGCGTACGACAAGCTGCAGCAAGTCGAAAACACCCCTAAGCTCGTCGATAAGAAGGGCGGATTGCTGATTTCGAAGGATGGCTACGGCAAGTCCGTCGAAGGCGCACCGACTGTTGCGATCTACATGGATTTCCTGTGCCCGGGCTGCGGCAATCTGCATCGTCAGCTTGATGAGGATCTGCAGAAGATGGTCGACGCGGGTCAGATCAATCTTGATTTGCATTTCATGGCGTTTATGGACAAGTGGTCCACCGACGATTATTCAAGCCGCGCAGCGAATGCCGCGATCTATCTGGCCGAGCATGACAGCGATCCGAGCCATCTGATCACCTTCCTCGAAAAAATGTACGCCGAGGATTTCCAGCCTGAGGAAAGCTCGAATTACAAGTCCGTCAGCGACGATCAGATCAAGGAACAGATGATCGCCTCGGGAGTTTCCGAGGATGTGGCGGACAAGGCGTTCGGCCGCGACTACCAGGATTGGCTTGACGCCATCGACACCTATACGCCGAAGCGCTCCGAACTGTGGAACACGTCCGGAACCTACAAAGACAGCATGACCACCCCAACGGTGACCATCAACGGCAAGTTCTGGGATATGAACCAGTTGAGCACTGCGCAGGAGACCATTGAGGAAGGCCTGCTGGAGGCCATCGGAATCAAGTCCGACGACATCGGCAAGGAAGGCGTGATGCCCTCCATCGGCTCCGACAAGGATCCGATCTCCAACACCACTGGCGAGTGATCAGCCCTACGCAATCCTCATAATCGAAAAATATACCCCCTACTCGCCAGCGTGCCAGCCAAAGCGCAGTTCCAAGTTGACGGCATCGGGCACGCTGGTTATGCTATTCAATCGTTGCCGTTTTTATGCATTATGCTAGAAAGCGGCACAAGCCTCCTTAGCTCAGATGGCCAGAGCGGCCGCCTTGTAAGCGGCAGGTCGTCGGTTCGATCCCGACAGGAGGCTCGAAACCCCGTTTTGACGGGCTTTGACCTCTTACCATGGGTAAGTGATCCAGAAGCCTTCCCCCAACTTATGGCTTCTGCGACCGGACGAGGCTTCCCCCAACCTGCCTCGTCCGGGCAGGGGGCAGGACACTCCCCTTCTCTCCTGCCCCCTTTTTCTTTACTCCTTTTCCTCGAAAATGTGGCGGTATAGATAAAGCCAGCGGAAACCATGCCATTCGTCCCGATCTGACCGTTACAATGACGGCGATGTAGGCAGTCGCTGGAAAGAGGACGTATGACAAGAAGGTGGACCCCCCGGAGATTCGTGACGCTTCGGCGTGTTCGAGTGACGGCATGCGTGGTCTCGTTGACGCTCGCCTCGACGCTCGCATTCGGCGTAGGCGCGCGCAAAACCGTGGCTCTGACCATCGATGGCGAAACCACCACCGTAACCACATACGCGATGAGCGTCGACCGTCTGCTGCAGGAACGCGGCGTGAAGGTCAAAACGCATGATCTCGTGGAATCCACCAGCCCCACCAGCATGCTGAGCAACCATGACGTGGTGACGGTACGAAGCGCCTACCAGACCACCATCACCATCAACGGGCAGGAAGTGCCCTTCTGGACAGTGGCGACCAGCGCCGAACAGCTGATCGGATTCTTCGAACAAAACGAAGCAGACGCGGCAAAAGTCACCGTCAATATCGACAACGTGTACAACAAACTCACCGGCGGACTGATCATCAACCAAAACGGGCCGGTCACCGTCATCGCAGACGGGCAAAGCTCCGAATCGCCGAATGGCAAACTGCCGGCGGCCTCCATTCTTGACTCCAAAGGCATCACGCTGAACAAGGAGGATCGCGTCAGCGTCGAAAAAGACAACGGCGAAACGATCCTGCGCGTCCGCCGCGTGACGCACGGCGAGGAAACACGCACGAAAGCGGTGCCTTTCGGCACGCAAACCATCGTCGACCCCAGCCTGCAGCCCGGCGAAGTCGTAGTCAGGCAGGAAGGCGAGGACGGCGAAATCCAGCAAACGTACGACGTCACGTACGTGGACGGCGAGAAGGAAAGCGAGACGCTGACCAACGAAACGACCACGAAAATCGCCCTCGATCAGATTATCGCAGTAGGACCGGCAGCATCTTCCGACGATTCGGGATCGGATGACGGATCCGGCAATTCCGGAGATACCGGCAATTCCGATAATTCCGGAAAGAACGACAATTCGAACAAGAACAACAATTCCGATAATTCCGACAAGAAAGACGATTCGAACAGTAATTCCGGCAATACGGATAATTCAGACGACAACAAGAAGGACGATTCCGGATCGAAAACGGACCCGGATCCGACGCCAACTCCAGACCCGACCCCCACGCCAACGCCGGACCCGACCCCCACGCCGGACCCGACGCCCACCCCGACACCGCAACCTTCCGATCCTTCGGCAGGATGCCGCCTCTATCACCCCTCCCCCCGCGCAGGCACAGGCCTACGCGGCCGGAGCCGCGGCGCAATATGGCTGGACCGGGCAAAACTGGACCGATCTGGTGAAACTGTGGACGCGTGAATCGAGCTGGCTGTGGTATGCGGAAAACGCATCTTCCGGACTACGGCATCCCGCCAGTCGCTTCCTGGCAGCAAAATGGCGGCATTCGGCGCAAACTGGCGTGACGATGCGGCCGTGCAGATCGACTGGGGTCTGAGCTACATCGCGCAACGCTACGGCAGCCCGTCAAGGCATGGGGAGCATTCCGGAGCAGGTCCGGATGGTATTAAACAACACGACCGCATCGCAAACAATACGCAAACGCAACAGCGCACACTTTTCATACCAGTGAACGGATAATGAGGTAATGACAGAACACGCGAACGAAACCAACGCAACCGACGAAACCGCGCAAGGCCGCCTGTTGGGGGCTGCCGACATTCGGCGTATCGCGGCCGAGGCCGGTATCAGCCCGACGAAAAAATTCGGGCAGAATTTCGTAATCGACCCGGGCACGGTTCGTCGTATCGTGCGCGAGGCAGGTGTGACCGCCGACGATCATGTGCTGGAAGTCGGACCTGGACTCGGTTCACTGACATTGGCGATTTTGGAAACCGGCGCCACGATGACCGCCGTGGAGATCGACCCGCCCGTTGCGGAACGACTGCCCGGCACCATCGCCGAATTCATGCCGGATGCGGTGGATCGTTTCCGCGTGGTCAATCGCGATGCGTTGACCGTGACACCGGAAAATCTGCCTGATTTCCAAAATGATGATTCGTTTACACTGGTCGCCAATCTGCCATACAACGTGGCCACGCCGATTCTGCTGACCTTGCTGGAACGTTTCGACAATCTCGGCACGTTCCTCGTGATGGTGCAGAAGGAAGTCGCGGACCGACTGAGCGAAAAGCCCGGTTCAAAGATCTACGGCACTCCAAGCGTGAAGCTCGCTTGGTATGGTACCGCGGAACGTGTGGGCATTATCGGGCGCAATGTGTTCTGGCCGGCACCGAATGTGGATTCCGCGCTGGTGCTGTTCAAACGATATGAGGGCGGGCACACGCCTTCGGCCAACAATCCCGACGGTTCCGTAGTGGACCGCGAAAACGTGTTCCGTCTTATCGACGCCGCATTCGGCCAGAGGCGCAAAACCCTGCATGCCGCGTTGAAGAAGATCGTGCCCTCCGAAGCGTTCGAGCAGGCGGACATCGATCCGACGCGCCGTGGCGAAACGCTTGCCATCGACGAATTCGTGGCATTGGCACGAGCCGTGGGCGAGGTGTCGCAAGCATGAGCGACACCAACACCGCAATCAACACGGTCAGCGTGGACTGCCCGGCGAAAACGAATCTGACCCTGCACGTAGGCAGGCCACGCAGCGAATGGGGTGGCCGACACGAGCTCGACACCATCTACTGCGCCGTCGGCGTGTACGACACCGTCACCACCAGTCGCAAAAAGCCCGGATCCGGTTTCTCCCTGAATCTTGAAGGTGCCTATCTTGGCGATCTGGCCTCCTCCGGCAGCGACATGCGACGCAACCATGCCGTGCTCGCCCTGTTCGCCATGGCCGAAGCGAGCGGCCATGAACCGGATGTGGCGTGAACATCGAAAAACGCATTCCCGTTGGCGCGGGCATGGCAGGAGGTTCCGCGGATGCGGCCGCCACGATTCTGGCATTGAACACGCTATGGAATCTTGATTGGTCCATTGAACGGTTGCAACAGGTTGCCGCCACATTGGGCGCGGATATGCCGTTCTGCCTGACCGGAGGCTATGCGCGAGGCACCGGCTTCGGCGAGCAGATCGAACAACTCAGCGAAAACAGCGACGCGTGCTGGAACTGACGGATCAGGGCTTTGCAGGCCGTCTGCTGGTCGGCGCGTATCAGGCGGAACTGCGCACGCCGGAAGTGTATGCCATGTTCGACCAAATCGGCGCCGGCGCAACCGACAACAATCATCTGCAACAGGCGTCGATCTCACTGCATCCACGCAGCGGACAGGCGATCGACGAAGCGTTGCAGGCAGGCGCCAAGCAGGCGTTCGTCTCCGGATCCGGCCCTTCCGTAATCGCATTCGTGCCAACCGACGATGCGGCACGCGCCGTGCAGTCGGCATGGCAACAAAGCCGTTGCGTCGACCGCATCATCGCCACCAAGGCACCGGCCCATCCGATTGTGCATATCATCGCGTAACAGTAAGGTTGAAGTCAACCGATTTTTGGAGAAGGACTCGTACATGACTCAGGCTAACGACGAGCGCGCCGCGCGCAAACAGTACATTCGCCGCCGTCAAAAGGTGGTGTTCACCATCACCGGCACCATTTTGACGATCGCATTGGTGATTTCCCTGCTGTTCTTCTTCCATGTTGGAGGATTGGGCAATGTCAAGTCGGCCGCGGTACAGCCGAATTACGGCCAGCAGGCCCCTTGCGCAGCACAGGAACAGGACGGCAGCAAAGGCAAGTACGTGGAAAACCGCAACATCACCGTGCGCGTGCTCAACGGCACTGAATTCGCCGGCTTCGCGCAAGCCGTCAGCAGCGCGTTGCAGAACCGCGAGTTCAACACCCAGGCAGCCGGCAACTACACCAGCTCCAAAGTGGAACGCACGATGATCATCTTCGGCAAGAACGCCATCAATCAGGCGTACACGGTGAACAGCAACTTCACCGACGCGACGATGGTGATGGACGATCGTGAGGATATGCTGATCGACGTTGTGGTTGGCGCGACTTTCGACAATCTGCAGAATCAGAAGAAGGTGCCGACCGCCGGCAAGGAGATCGACAGCTTCGAGGGATGCGTTACTGTCGACAAGATGACCGACGTACAGAAGGCCCCCGAACACGACGCCGTGTGATTTGCAGATTTTTTGATTTGCAGATTTTCGGATTGACCTCACGATTTCGATTTTCACTGAAAATCAAGATCGTGAGGTCAATTCTTATATTCGTGGGTTAAAGCGCGGGCGAAATCCTCCAGAGAATACCCCCGAAAACCGCACTTTTCGGAACCGACTGACCTCACGATTCTATTTTTGCCCGAAAAATCGAATCGTGCGGTCATAGAATCCAAATCGTGAGGTCAGCAAGCAGACTACTCGGCCTGCTGTTCCTCATACCAACGGTTCAACTCGGCAACAGCGACATCACGCTCGACCGGGCCGTTATCGAGGCGATATTCCAGCATGTGCTTGTACGCCTTGCCAACCAGCGGCCCCGGGTCAATGCCGAGCAGCTGCATGATTTCGTCACCGTTCAGATCAGGGCGGATCGCGTCGAAATCCTCCTTCTCCTTCAGATCGCGCACGCGCTGTTCCATCTCGTCCATCGCCGACGAGAACACCATGGCCTTGCGCTTGTTCTGCGTGGTCGCGTCGCACGCGTAAGGCGGTTCAGGCGCTCATACAGCGGACCCGCATCCTTGACGTAACGGCGGACCGCGGAATCCGTCCACGGCTCCTCCACGTAGCCGTGGAAGCGCAAGTGCAGATTGACCAGCTCGCTGACGTCCTCGACCATATGATGGTCGAAATGCAATGCCTTAAGGCGCTTGCGGGTCATTTTCGCGCCGACCGCATCATGATGATGGAAGCTCACCTTGCCACCCGATTCGAAACGACGCGTCTTCGGCTTGCCGATATCGTGCATCAGCGCGGCCAAACGCAACGTCAGATCCGGTGCCGGCACAGGGCCGTCCGGGCCGGTTTCGAGGGCAACCGCACGATCAATGACGATCATGGTGTGCTCGAACACGTCCTTATGACGATGATGTTCGTCGATTTCGAGCTGCAATGCCGGAATTTCCGGGAAGACGATATCGGCAAGACCGGAATCGACCAGCGCTTCGATACCTGCGCGCGGGCGATCGGACAGCAGCATTTTGACCAGTTCGTCGCGTACGCGCTCAGCGGAAACGATTTCAATGCGATCGACCATGTCGGTCAGCGCTTCAGCGGTTTCCGGTTCGATACGGAAGCCCAGTTGCGCCACGAAACGTACGGCGCGCATCATGCGCAGCGGATCGTCGTCAAACGACTGGCGAGGATCGACCGGCGTGCGCAACACGCCCTTGGCCAAATCGTTCGCGCCGCCGAACGGATCGACGAATTCCAATTCCGGCACACGCAACGCCATGGCATTCACCGTGAAATCACGGCGGGAAAGATCGCCTTCCAGCGTGTCGCCATAATTGACTTCCGGCTTGCGCGAGTCGGGGTCATACGTGTCGGAACGGTAGGTCGTTACCTCAACCTGCACTTCCGTGCCATCCTCACGCCTGCGCATGGCGCCCAACGTGCCGAATTTACGGCCCATATCCCAAAAGCCATCGCGCCCGAAACGGCGCAAAATGTGTTCAAACTGCTCAGGACGCGCCGATGTGCAAAAATCCAAATCATGCGATTACGATGCAACAGCAGGTCTCGAACGGGACCTCCCACCAACGCCAATTCATAGCCTTCCGCGGCGAACATACGCCCTAATTCAATGGCCTCTGGCCACACTTCGAAGTTCACGCCATCCCTTTCCGGCACCACAAGTTTCTGCCTTACCAGCATACCGTTACCCCACCTGCACACAGAATTGAGTATGGTTGGAATCATGATTACGCCCGCAGACCTTGCACGCATGCTTGCCCATGCTTGCGGACGACCATGCCCAAAATCCGATGGAACCAGACAAACA
>ENA-OQAL01000265-OQAL01000265.1-human-gut-metagenome-genome-assembly--contig:-NODE-265-length-13463-cov-1.847855_pt1 | contig 13463 bp, 17 predicted proteins | sample MGYA00242491_ERZ504519 | MGnify/ENA primary metagenome ERZ504519 (study PRJEB26092, sample SAMD00036260) | human gut metagenome | host: Homo sapiens | study: EMG produced TPA metagenomics assembly of... | reverse complement strand
CTTCGAAGCTGACGAAGCGATCGAACCGTCTTCATCCGACCTGCCGCAGATGTTTGAATAGGACAGACCCCACCCGCCATCCCAAGCATCCATTATCTAATCGAACGATTGTTCGATGGATTTCGTGTTTGGGTGGAATCGTCTGTGGGCTGGGCTATGCTACCTTGACTATCTATATGACTTAAACGCAGCAAGGAGCACCGAGAGAGCGAGTATGGCAAAAAACACCGCAAACTATGGTAACGACAGTATTCGTCAGCTCAAGGACGAGGAGCGCGTACGCCTGCGCCCCGCCGTCATCTTTGGCTCGGACGGGCTCGACGGCTGCGCACATGCCGCCTCGAGATCCTGTCCAACGCCGTTGACGAGGCGCGCCAGGGCTACGGCAAGCTCATCATCCTTACCGCCTTTCGCGATGGCTCCATTCAGGTAGAGGACAACGGCCGCGGCTGCCCACTCGACTGGAACCCTTCCGAGAAGCGCTTTAACTGGGAGCTCGTCTTTTTGCGAGCTCTACGCCGGCGGCAAGTACAACAACAACCAGGGCGGCGACTACGACTTCTCGCTCGGCACCAACGGCCTGGGCTCGGTGCGCGACCCAGTACGCTTCCGAGTACATGGACGTCACCGTTTGGCGCGACGGTAACAAGTACTCTCTGCACTTTAAGAAAGGCAAGGTCGTCGGCGCCAAAAAGAAGGCGCTCGAGATCGAGCCCAGCGACGAGGACTGCACCGGCACCACCATCAAGTGGCGCCCCGATCTTGAGGTCTTTACCTCGATCAGCATTCCCCACGACTGGTATCGCGAGACCATGCGCCGCCAGGCCGTGGTTAACGCCAACGTGACCTTCCGCCTGCGCATCGAGGGCGACGACGGCGAGTTTTCCGAAGAGGATTTTTGCTATCCCAAGGGCATCGAGGACTATGTGCTCGAGAAGGTCGGTACCGACTACCTTACTGAGCCCTTCTTTATCGAGGCCGACCGCCGCGGTCGCGACCGCGAGGACCTGCCCGACTACAACGTCAAGATTACCGCGTGCATGTGCTTCTCGCGCACCTTCATGATGCAGGAGTACTACCACAACTCGTCATGGCTCGAGAACGGCGGCTCGCCCGAGAAGGCGGCCCGTAGCGCTCTGACCAGCGCCATCGATGCCTACATCAAGCAACAGGGCAAGTACAACAAAAACGAGAGCGGCATTAAGTGGCAAGACGTCCAGGACTGCCTGGTACTGGTGACCAACTGCTTCTCCACCCAGACGTCCTACGAAAACCAGACCAAGAAGGCCATCAACAACCGCTTTATCCAGCAGGCGATGACAGCATTCTTTAAGGAGCGCCTCTCGACCTATCTGATCGAGAACAAAGACGCCGCCAACAAGATCATGGAGCAGGTGCTCATCAACAAGCGCTCGCGTGAGAATGCCGAAAGACGCGCCAGAGCATCAAGACCAACCTGCAGCAAAAGACCGACATGGCCAACCGCGTGCAGAAGTTCATCGACTGCCGCTCCAAGGACAAGAACCGTCGCGAGATCTACATCGTAGAGGGCGACTCGGCAGCAGGCGCCATCCGCACGTCGCGCGACGCCGAGTTCCAGGGTGTTATGCCCGTCCGCGGCAAGATCCTCAACTGCCTGAAGGAGGACTACCCGCGCATCTTTAAGTCCGACATCATCATGGACCTTATGCGCGTGCTGGGCTGCGGCGTGGAGATCAAGGACAAGCGCATCAAGAACCTTGGTGCCTTTGACCTGGACAACCTCAACTGGAACAAGGTCATCATCTGTACGGACGCCGACGTCGACGGCTACCACATCCGCACGCTCGTGCTCACCATGCTCTACCGACTGGTGCCCACGCTTATCGACGAGGGCTACGTCTATATCGCCGAGTCGCCGCTCTACGAGATCAACTGCAAAGAGAAGACCTACTTTGCCTACACCGAGCTCGAGAAGAACGGCATCCTAAAGGAGATCGCGACCAGAAGTGCTCGATCAACCGCTCCAAGGGTCTTGGTGAAAACGATCCGGACATGATGTGGCTCACCACTATGAACCCCGAGACGCGCCGCCTGATCAAGGTGGAGCCCGAGGACGTCACCAAGATGGAAACCATGTTCAACCTGTTGCTGGGCAACGACGAGGCGGGCCGTAAGCGCCATATCTCCGAGCACGGCAAGGAATACCTGGACCAGCTGGACCTGCAATAGCAGCAAATCGATAACGACGGACCATAAGAAGTTCAAGAGGAAATCCGTGGCAAAGAAGAAGACGAAGAACCAGCCAAAGAAAAGCAGGTCAACGCCGAGAACGTCATCGGCCTGCACTCCGAGGTTACCGACCAGCCGATCACGCAGACACTCGAGGTCAACTATATGCCCTACGCGATGAGCGTTCAACGTGTCGCGTGCGTTCCCCGAAATCGACGGCTTTAAGCCCTCGCACCGCAAGCTGCTCTACACCATGTACAAGATGGGCTTGCTCAAGGGCGAGCGCCAGAAGAGCGCCAACATCGTGGGCCAGACCATGAAGCTCAACCCGCACGGCGATGCCGCGATCTACGAGACGATGGTGCGCCTGGCCACCGGCAACGAAGCACTGCTTGCCCCCTTCGTGGAGTCGAAGGCAACTTTGGCAAGTACTATTCGGGCGACCTGAGCTACGCCGCCTCGCGTTATACCGAGGCCAAGCTCTCCCCCATCAGCGCCGAGATCTTCAAGGACATCGACAAGGACCCGGTCGACTTTGTTGACAGCTACGACGGCGCCATGAAGGAGCCGCGCCTGCTGCCCACCACGTTCCCCAACATCCTCGTCTCGGCCAACAAGGGCATCGGCGTCGCTATGGCGTCCGACATCTGCGGTTCAACCTCAACGAGGTCTGCACCGCCACGATGCACTACCTGAAGGACCCCGACTGCGACCTGCTCGAGTACATGCCCATGCCCGATTTCTCGACCGGCGGCGAGATTATCTACCGCCGCGAGGAGATGGAGAAAGATCATCGAGACCGGTCTTGGCAGCTTCCAGATTCGCTCCCGCTGGCGCTGGATTCCCGAAGAGCGCATCATCGAGGTGTACGAGATTCCCTACACCACCAAGACCGATGTCATCATCGAGCGCATCGTCAAGCTCTCCAAGGAGGGCAAGGTCAAAGAGATCGCTGACATCCGCGATGAAACCGACCTTTCGGGTCTGCGTATCGCCATCGACCTTAAGCGCGGTGTCGACCCCGACAAGCTCATGGCCAAGCTCTATCGCTCGACCACGCTGCAGGATTCGTTCTCGTGCAACTTCAACGTGCTCGTCGACGGCTATCCCCGTGTTATGGGCGTGCGCCAGATTCTGCACGAGTGGGTCAAGTGGCGTATTGAGTCCACGCGTCGCCGCATTAACTTTGACCTGGGCAAAAAGTCCGAGCGCCTGCACCTGCTGCACGGCCTCGAGGCGATCTTGCTCGATATCGACAAGGCCATCGCCATCATCCGCGGCACCAAGCTCGAAGCCGAGGTCGTGCCCAACCTTATGAAGGGTTTCGACATCGACGAGACCCAGGCCGAGTTTGTCGCCGAGCTCAAGCTCCGCAACATCAACGAGGAGTACATCCTCAACCGCACCAAGGACATCGCTAAGCTCGAGGGTGAGATTGCCGAGCTTGAGGAGATCCTTTCGAGCGAAGAGAACATCAAGAAGGTCATCAGCGACGAGCTGGCCGCGGTCAACAAGAAGTACGTGATGCCGCGCCGCACGGGCAGGATCGAGCCCCATGAGGTTATCGAGGTAAGCTTGGAGCCCGAGGTCGAGGAGTACCCGGTTACGATCATGCTCTCGCGCGATGGCTACCTCAAGAAGATGACGGACCGCGTGCTCAAGAAGGCGACCACGCTCAAGTACAAGGACGGCGACAAACCCTTTATCGAGTTCCCGTCCTCCAACACCCACGAGCTGCTGGTCTTTACCAACAAGAGCCAGGTGTACAAGTGCAAGGTTGCGGCGTTTTTTTGAGGACACCAAGTCGGCCCAGCTGGGCTCGTACCTACCGACCGATCTTGAGATGGAACCCGACGAGAGCGTCATCTGGGTCATCGACCCCGAGGACTACAAGGCCGACGTGCTGTTTGTCTTTGAGAACGGCCGCGTGGTGCGCGTCGCACTTTCCGGATATGCTACCAAAACCAACCGCAAGCGCCTCAAGAACGCCATCTATGGTGGCAGCAAGCTGCTGTATGCCCAGGTGCTCAAGGAAGATCGCGACATCGCGCTGGTCTCGAGCGACTACCGCCTGATGAACTTCAACACGTCGCTGCTCAAGACCAAGACGACCACCAACACGCAGGGCGTCCAGCCTTTACGGCCAAGAAGGGCCGCTCGGTCACCACCGTCGGCACAACCGAAGAGATCCTTGGCGCCGGCGCTCGGCCGAGAAGTTCACCGCGCAGAGCCTGCCCTCTGCCGGTGCCCTCATGAAGGAAAACGACATGCCGAGTTTGTTTGACTAAAACAACGGTGACTAAACCGTCATGGTTTTACAAAGCAGCGGGGCCCGGAACGCAGTAAACGCTGTGCCCTGGGCCCCATGCATTACAGCAGTATCATCCCTATAGACAAAATGCCGCATAAAGTGGAACAGACATAAGCCCATCATTCATTCCAAAGGGCTTAGTCGATAGCCTGATAAGGCGCACGCCCGGATGGGTCTTTTTAAGTGAGGACAGGCTTCGAGATCTTGTGTTCTCTCCCGCCTTGACTTCAACCGCAGACAAGCATCCCTGCTTCTCTACTACAAAGTCGATTTCCGCACGATTATCTCGCGCCCAATAATGCAGCGGATAGCCCATGGCTGAAAGCTGTTGGGCGACGTAGTTTTCGGTAAGTGCACCCATGAATGTGCCGCCGATGCCGGCAAGAATATCGGCGCGTTGAGCACCGGCCTTGGAGACGAGCAGCCCCTGTATCCGCCTGATAGATTTTAAAAAGCAGAAGGGTTAACGAAGGCCTCTAAAGGGCTTTCGATCTTCCCAACTAGGCTGCAGCGCGCCACCGTACCCGACAATACAAGCCAGTCGAGAGCATCTCCAAAGAGAGACGCATTGCCCCCCGCTCGCACTACCTTGTATTGAAATTTACGATTCTCTTTGGCAAGCTGCTGTGGAATGGAATCGAAGCACGCACGCGTCTTTGCGCTCAAGCGCTCATCAGCATATTTATTAGTGTCGGCGGAGTATCCGTCGAGAATAATCCGATGCTTTTCGGCCACATCAATGATTGACTGATCATCGATATACGTTTGGACCGCCTCGGGCATTCCGCCAACAACAAGATACTGTCGATAGAGCCCAAGCGCCTTTTCATGAAGGCTTGGCGCGAGAGGACCATAACTCGAATAGACGAGCGTATCTCGTCGACCAGCTGATCGTGCCCCATCGCCCAGAGAAACTCCTCGAAATCGAGTGGAGTCATCTCAATCAAGTCGGTCTTTCCAACGGGGAACGAATACGACTGATGGTTATGGCAACCCCAAGAAGCGACCCAGCAGCCGCAACGTAATACTCGGGAGCATCTTCGCAAAAGTATTTAAGGGAAGTGAGCGCTTCCTCGCATGCCTGGATCTCATCAATGAACAGTAAGGTTTTGCCAGGCACGATACGCTGTCCCGTACGAGCCTCGATCGCGCGTACAATCGAATGAGGGTCAAGACCGCCCGAAAAATCCGCTCGCGCCGACCGGTCGTTCTCAAGATTAACGTAGACAACCGATTCGAAAAGACCCTGGGCGTACGTTCTGAGCAAATAGGTCTTGCCGCACTGGCGCACGCCTTTGACCAGCAAAGGTTTTTCTATCGGCTCTGTCTCGCCATTCCCTAAGGAGCTCGTCTGCCTTGCGACGCATGCGCAACCTTCCCTCATGAACTTCTGTTTGACAATATTTTAACGCGAATTAATTTGTTTTCAGTTATTTTTCTTGCGTTTAAAAAATTGTTCTATACGGCACTTTGAGGGGAATGCGCCCCTATCTCTCGGTAAGGACAGCAAGCATTTCCACCAACACCGATTGCCATGCGCTCTTCTTGCCCTTAGGCGAGCTTGCGAGCGAGCTCTCGCACCTCTTCCAGCTTGGGCGAGGAGGCCATGCTGTCGCGCTCGGTCATACCGCTGATGGTGACAATGCCCTGGTCCTCCCACTTGCAGTATGCGCACGTGGACTTGTACATGGCGATCGCCGCATCATAGACGCCCTCGCTGTGGCTATCGAGCAAAAGGGCCGTCTTGGTGAACGGGAAGCCCGTAGCACCGAAGGCGTACAGGCGGTCGATGACAGCCTTCTCCTGCGCGGTGATATCGAACCAGTAGATAGGCGAGGCAAAGACGACCATATCTGCGTCTTTCAGCGACTCGATCACGTTGACCATGTCATCCTTCTGCACGCAAGTGCCCTCGTGGGCGAAGCAATACTGACACCCCAGGCAACCAGCGATTTTCTTGCTGGCAACGCGGACGACCTCGACCGTATTGCCGCTCTCGCGCGCGGTCTCGGCAAACGCCTCAACCATGGTGTCGGTATTGGCGCCCTTGCGCGGGCTACCACTCAATACAACGATTTTCATAAGAATCTCCCTTCTTCATGCCGCAGGCGCACGATGATTCGGGACAGGTTTTCGTTAGCACCCTCGTAGCGGTTCTCCGCCCCCCCAAGCGATGTGTCCGCTACGAAACAATCGTCTTGTAATAAGCGCCGAAGTCTGCGAGCGAGTCCATGATGGGCATCATCTGGCGGCGAGCTCGGTAAGGCCATACTCAACGCGGGAAGGATTCTCGCCATAGTCATGGCGAAAGACCAGCCCATCATCCTCCATCTGCCGCAGGCTGTCGGTAAGCACCTTCTGAGAGATCCCCTCCAGGTTGCGGCGCAACTCGTTGAAACGCCAAGGGCGTACGCGTAAATTACGAATAATGAGCAGTTTCCACTTGCCGCCAATGAGCGCTACCGCCGTTGCGACCGGACACTCCGGAAGCTCCTCTTTCGCCATCATGGGAGACCCAACCTCCTTGACCATACCGGTTTCACAAAAAGGCACGCAGTTACAAATATGTGCGTACTCGTATTTGCATGCGCTTTCGCGTTGAATATATCTCACGCAGGAGATGCCTGCAAGGTAAATCAACCCCAAGAGAGGAACCATTATGGCTAATTATGCAAAGACCCACATCGGCAATGAGAGCCGCGTTGAGCTGCACGAGGTGCTCGGGCTTACCGGGGCAGAGGTGAGTATCAACAGTCTTCCCGCCCGGCGCTGGCGTTCCGTTCGTCCATGCACACAAGGAAAACGAGGAGATCTATGGCGTGCTCGAGGGCGCAGGCTCGGTCACGATCGACGATGAGGATATCGAGCTTGCGGCCGGCGACTGGCTGCGCATTTCCCCCGCTGCGCATCGTCAGTTCCGCGCCGCGTCCGACTCGGGGATCACATACGTCTGCATTCAGGTCAAGCAGGGATCCCTCGATGCCTTCACGGCCGACGACGCCATCATGTTCTAATTCGCGATTAATCTGCAAGGGGCCGATACCGCCCGCATGCCCCCTTCGGAATAGGCGCTGAGCAGTTCCTGGGCGTGGGCGAACTCGGGCCCTCGCCTCCAACCGAGCAGGCGGTTGACCGCGAGATTTCCCTGGACGTTGTGGACGAAGATCAGATAGCGTCCTCGCACGAAGCCCGGTCTCCTCCATGATCGGAGGGAACCATCTGCTCGGCGCCGCGCTCGACGACGCGCTGTGCCACCCGGGCGTACGCGTCGTCATCCGAGTAGAGCAGATAATAGTCATCGTTTGCCGGCGGACGCTGGCAGAGGGCACCCGCCTCCGTTCCCTCGAGCGGCGGCACCGCCGCCAAGGCCTCGTCGATAAGCGCGTCGAGCAGGGCGAACTTGTCCTCGTAGTGCAGATAGAACGTGCCACGGTTGATATCGGCGCGGCGGCAGATATCCGCTACCGTCATCTTCGCGAAGCCGACCTCGGCCAGCAGCGCGAAGAACGCCTCCCGTATGACCGAGAGTGTATAGCGTCGGCGACGATCGATCTTCCCCGCTTCCATTACCCCTCCAATTGCAACGCTCGACAATGCCCGGCAAACGCTCGTTTATCGACAGCAGGCCGAAGCTGTTCATTGCTCTTAAGCAAAATCGACATGGATACTTTTTATAGACACGTGTTTATAATAGCTGAAAGAAGGTATCCAGTGACCCTGTACGAGCAGCTCGTTATCGAGCTCACCAACCAATCGTTTTCCCTTCAGCCGCCTACCGCAGCGGCGGCACGCCCTATGAGCTGAGTGACCGCGAGCCCGAGCCCTACGACCAGCAAATCGAGGACTTCGCCCGCATGATCGAGGAAGCCGATTGCGTGCTGGCGGGCGGGGCCTCCGGGCTCTCCGCGGCGGGCGGCGGCGACTTCTACTACGAGGACAACGCGACCTATCGCAAGCATTTCGGCAAATTCGCCGAGCGTTACGGTTTCAAGGGCGCTTTCGAGGGGTCGTTCTACCGCTGGCCCACCGCCGAGCGCGCTGGGGATACCTCGCCACCTTCCTCGACACCACGCTCACGCCCCGCTGCGCAAGCCCTACAGGGACCTCGACGCCATTCTCGCCGAGAAGGATTTCTTCATGCTCACCACCAACCAGGACACGCAGTTTGTGAAGCTCTATCCCTGGGAGAAAGTGGGCAGAGATCCAAGGCGACCACCGCTTCTTTCAGTGCTCCCGTCTGTTGCACCGACGCGGTGTGGGATGCGGTCGAGCCGGTCTCCAACATGGTAGAGGCCATGGGAGACGGCCTTGAGGTTCCGACAGAGCTCGTGCCGCGCTGCCCGCACTGCGGGGCAGAGGCGTTCCCCTGGGTTCGCGGCTACGGCAACTTCCTGCAGGGCGAACTCTACGAGGAGCAGTACCGCAAGGTGTCCGACTGGCTCGACGCGCACGCACGGCAGAGGATCCTCTTCCTCGAGCTGGGTGTGGGCCGCATGACGCCCGCGTTATCCAGGAGCCGTTCTGGGCCCTCACGGCGCAGTTACCGCAGGCCAGCTACATCGCCGTAAACAACAAGACGCAGTTTCTCCCCCGCGCGATCGAGGATCGGGGGCTCGCCGTTCGCGCCGACATCGCCGACGTGCTTGCCGACGTGCGCAAGACGCTGGGGAGGTAGCGCATGGAGACGGCGAAAGCAGTTCGCATAGGCAGGGCGCTAGCCGAAGCGGATCTTGTCATCATCGGCGCTAGCAACGGACTCGACATGGCGGAGGGGCTCAACCTTTTCTGCGCCGATGCTCATTTCCAAGAGGCGTACGGGGACCTCGCCCAGGCAGACGGCATCGGCTGCATACTGCAGGGGCTTGCCTCCCCGGATGCCAGCGTGCGACGCCGATGGGCCGAGCGGTTTCATCAAAAGGAATATCTCGAATATGAGCCCAGCCCGCTCATGAACGAGCTGCGGCGTCTTACAGAGCACGCTGACACCTTCGTGATCACGTGCAATATCGACGGGCACTTCGTACGCGCAGGGTTCAACGAGAACCGCGTGCTCGAGACGGAGGGGGGCATACGCACGTCGATCGACGAGCGGCGTCTCGCCCATCCAGACGCCCTCGCCACGGCCCAGCTCGAGGAGCTCGAGCGCCTTGTGCAAGCCCATCGCAGCGGCAGGGTCGCCATCCTCGAACTTGGCGTGGGACTGCGCAACGGCATCATAAAGCACATGCTCGCCCAGATCGCGAACGTCTGCGAGCACGCCACCTACATCGTGTTCAACTACAGCCAGGCCATGCGCCCGACGCCTCGTGCGAGACGATTCTCGTTGACGGCGATATGACCCCGGCTTTCGAGGAGATTGCCCAATGCCGTCTCTAGAGAGGGAAGCGTATAGGCTTCGAAGCCTTATCGACGATGCCGACGCCATCATCGTCGGCATCGGCTCGGGCATGTCAAGCGCCGCCGGGTTCAACCATTACAACCGCGCAGGCATGGCGCGCGCCGGAATGACGGACTGGCAGCAAGCCTTTGGCTTCAAGAGTCTTTTTGACGGCTTTTACCACCTCTACCCCAGCCTCGAGCAGCAATGGGCCTACTACGCGCGATATATCGATTTCATGCTGCGCGAGCCGACCTCGCAGCCCTATCTCGACCTACGGTCCCTCATCGGCCATAAGGACTACTTCATCCTGAGCACCAATGTAGACACCCAAGTCGAGAAGACGTTTCCCACCGAGAGGATCTGCAACTATCAGGGAAGCTTCGCGCACCTTCAATGCAAGCAGCCATGCTGCGACGAGCTCTTCGAGGCGACCCCTACGTCGAGCGCATGCTCGCGGGCATGGCGGGGTTCGAGATCCGCAGCGAGGATGTCCCCCGATGCCCGCATTGCGGCTGGCAGCTTGTGCCGTGGGTGCGCGACGACACGTTTCTGCAGGGTGCGGCCTGGCGCGAGAGCCTCGGACGATACGAGCACTTCGTGCGCGAGCGCAGCGATCGCCGCGTGCTGTTGTTGGAGCTCGGCGTGGGCGAGATGACCCCCGGCATCATCACGCTCCCGTTCTGGAGCATGACCGCGAAGCTGCCGGATGCGCACCTTTTGAGCGTAAACATCTCGGGCGACTCGGCTCCGTTGCAGCTTGGAAGCAAGGCAGAGGCGATCCAGGCCGATTTGGGCGCCCTGCTCTCGGCGGCGCGGACGGGCGACGAGCAGCGCAGTTCATCGCGCCGTGTTTCATGCGTGGACGCTTAAATCAAAACCACCCCTAGAAGGGGTGGTTTGCTCTTAGGGTGTAACCCTTGGATTTCCGGCACGCGTCTAAAGGCGCCGGCTCACGGGGTTCGGGCCGCACTGCAGATTGACCCGTGACGGGCCGGTCAAACCGGCGCTATTTACGCCCCGGCCCCTATCGAAGGGGTCCTCGTACTCCTTGGCGCTCAGCCGGTCGAGCGCGATGTCGGCCTTCTCCTGCTCCCGGATGTACTTCGCGATCGTGGCCTCGTTCAGGCCGACGGTGGACACGCAGTGGCCCTCGGCCCAGAACTTCCTGTTGCCGAATTTGTACTTCATGTTCGCGTGCCTGTCGAATACCATCAGCGAGCTCTTCCCCTTCAGGTAGCCCATCACGCTGGACACGCTGTACTTCGGCGGTATCGCCAGCAGCATGTGGACGTGGTCGGGCATCAGGTGCCCCTCGATGACCTCTATCCCCTTGTACTGGCAGAGCTTCCTGAAGATCTCCCCAAGGTCGGACCTTATTTGGTTGTAGATGACTTTGCGCCTATACTTCGGCGTGAACACGACGTGGTACTTGCACGTCCACTTCGTGTGCGACGGGCCGTAGGCCTCTGGGCCATACGCCACCACCGCCCTCTCGACTCGGATTCCTTGCGGCCTGAACAATCGCAAGTGTCCGGCGAGGGGGCGGCTTTGTAAAGCCGTTTGGCCCCACCCGCATAGCGGGTGGTTTCTGATGCGGCGCGCTGCGCGCCCCGCACAGGCTAAAGCCTGTAAATGAAAGGGCGCAGACCTTATGGTCGCGCCCTTGAAATTGAACGTCAGATTGCCGCGTGTACGGGTTTACAGCGTCGAGCCGTTACGCGGTTTGGTAAAACCGCGTAACAAATTACGCGAGTTGGCACCGACGATCTTGCCGCGGCAGGCTTGTCGAAGTTGCGCCGGTGCCTTGCCCAGAGCGCCCATGACCTGGCCCATCTGCTTCTTGGACGTGGCACCCAGCTCGGCGATAACTTGCTCAATCAGGGCCTCGAGCTCCTCGCCCGAAACCTGCGCGGGCAGCAGGCTCTCCAGAATCTTGACCTGCTCGGTCAGGTTGTCGGTACGCTCTTGGTCGGTGCCGGCCTTGATGGACATCTCCAGCGTCTCGCTCGTCTGCTTAATCAGACGCTTGATCATGCTGTTGACGTCTTCCTCGGTCACATCGCGGCGCTCGTTGACCTCGATATTCTTCACCTCGGCCTTGACCTGGCGAATGATGGACAGGCGAACCTTGTCCTTAGCCTTCATGGCTGCGATCATTTCCTTCTGCAGCTCTTCGTTGGTCATCTGCAAATCCTCCTCAATAGTGCGGGCGACACTCACACGAGCGCCGCCCCATGATTACTCAGTCGTCGACGAATTGTCGGTCGAACTCTTGGTGACGCCCTTCAGGCTCACGTATAGGGTACGTCCTTGGGCATGGGGTTGACGGTAATGTCGGCGTCCTTCTTGTACTGCTCCAGCCACTCACTGTACGCGGTACTGGCCGCCTGCGTCTTCACCACGTTGGAGACGTACTTCTTGATGGCCTTGGGCACCTGGTTGATGTCATCAACCTGATTATCGACATGGAAGTAGTCGGTGCACTTGATGATGTGGTAGCCATAGGTCGACTCGATGACTTCGCTCACGTCGCCCTTGTTGAGCCCCTCGAGCGCCGTCTGGTAGCTGTCGACAAAGGTGGTGAGCTTATCCCAGCCCACATCGCCCTTCTTCTCCTTGGAACCGGTGTCCTCGGAGTACTGCTCAACGGCGTCCTCAAAGCTCAGCTCACCGGAGTTGATCTTGTCCAGGCACTCCTGCGCCTTGGCCTTGGCGGCAGCCTTGTCCTCGTCGGAAGCGTCGGAATCAACCTTGATCAGGATGTTCGACGAGCGACGGGCGTCGTTGTAGCTGGACAGGTTTTCGTTGATGTAATCGACAATCTCGCTGTCCTTGGGTTTGCTCGTGGGCGCGACGGCATCCTTGAGTTTCTGCTGCGCCAGACTCTCCTTGAGCGAATCCTTGTAGGTGTCCTCGGTATAGCCGTAGGTCTTGAGGGTCTTCTTAAAGGCCTTGGCACCGCCCGCGCTCTTGCACGCGTCCTTCCAAGCCTTCTCGACCTCCTCGTCCGACACCGTCACGCCGTTCTCCTTCTGTGCCTGTTGAAGCAGAATCTGCTGCGTGTAGGAGTCGATGAGTTGCTTGCGATACTTCTTGGGCGTGAGGTCGTTGTCGACCAGATACTGCGCCCAGTCCTTGTCCTTGGTGTAGCCGTAGGACGTGCGCATGCTCATGATCTGCTTGGTCACGGTGTCCTCGGTGAGGTTGGTGCCGTTGATAGTAGCAGCAACACCGCCGGTCAGCTTGTAGCCCGAGGTGTCCTCGGCCTGCGACATCAGGCCGGAGCACGCCATCGCCGAGACGGAAAGCAGCATCGCCAGCACGCCGATGACCACCAGAACGATCTTGACGGTCTTGGACACGCGGGTCTTGCGCTGCTTCTTGCGAGAGTTGGAGGCGGCGCGAGCCTGCTGCTCGGGCGTCGGCTCGAGTGCGGGGTTCTTTTTCTTATTTGCCATAGTTGGCCTTTCGCATAACGAATCGAACAAACGCCATTGTGTCACAACGCAGCCCCCGCGGCACGCTTGGTGCATTGGGGACAGGTTAATCTGCACCATTTGG
>ENA-OQAL01000264-OQAL01000264.1-human-gut-metagenome-genome-assembly--contig:-NODE-264-length-13481-cov-5.087240_pt1 | contig 13481 bp, 12 predicted proteins | sample MGYA00242491_ERZ504519 | MGnify/ENA primary metagenome ERZ504519 (study PRJEB26092, sample SAMD00036260) | human gut metagenome | host: Homo sapiens | study: EMG produced TPA metagenomics assembly of... | reverse complement strand
GGCAATCTCTTCACGCAGGCGCCGAACGATATCTACGACGCATATATGAAGTCGCGTACAATCCGCAGATCATCCATTATGCCGGCTTCCAGAAGCCTTGGACTGATCCGGATTGCGATTTTCGCCTCCATCTACTGGAGGTACGCGCGTGAGACCCCATTCTATGAACGCCTAATCAAGCGCGTAGTGCTGGCGAACGAGCCGCAGATTCCTGGCAATTCCCGGATGAAACACGAGCGTGCAGTGGGTGAGAACAATCCAATCCGCAAGTTTGTAGACCCGTTAATGCCAATTGGTTCCAAACGCCGTGACGCGTTGAAAACCATCGCACGAGTGGCCCGCGGCAGGCGATAAGACAATCGGGGTAAGCGTAAGGCTGAGATGATCTCGGTCTTACGCTTACCCCGATTGTCTTTTGCAGAGACTCCGTCTATTTATTTTTGGGGCTTTTTCTTCAACGAAAGCAAAAGACCCATCACGATAGGCGCAAGCAGCAATGTATGGAACATGTATCTCGTCGCATCTCCACCATGTCCACCGCTCGTTACACGGGATACAGGATAAACGAAAAGCGAAGCTGCCGATACGAAGTAAGGCAGTAATTGGAACATCGTTTTAGCTGTCACATATTCCTTACGCTTACGCCATAGCAGGTAAGCGATAAACGTAGGAAACACCGATACCCAAAAAGCCACATAGGTAAGAACATTCACCACAGGAATCGATTCCAGCATAGAAGTAATGCTGCCGACTATTTCCTGTGCCCAATTCTTGTCTTTATTGGGAATTAGCTTACCGAGAGTGTCTTCATTCGCGACAGTGTATACGCTGGCATCCATTTGCAACTGCACTGGATATTGTACCCATTCTTTTACATCATTATAGGAAACAGAAGATTTATCATTTCCAGAAAAAGAGATCCATCCGGATTCAAGACAGACAAAACCATTGAGATATGTCATTGGATGCCTCAAACCAATCTTTAACCAGGCCTTGAGGAAATCCGGCGCAGAAGCCCCTTTTCGTAACTTGTATCCCGTAACAGGATCGGCAATATACGGATTGTATTGCGCGCTAATCTGATCCCAAGAATATACCAGATACGATTCAATGGCTTTCTTTTCTGAATCGGTAACATCCTGAGGATACGCGTGAGCCGAACGGCCCAAGAGCTCAATCGGCATCGCGAATGCAGCCTGTCCACCTCCAGGAACAATATTCGCCTTCGGATAATAATAATTAGGCAGAACGATACTGACGATTATAAAAGAAATGTGGCAATCCCCGCAACCACTGCCTTGAATCGTATCCTGAATTTACCAAAAATGAGAATAATCAAACAGAACAGAATGATATACATTCCCATTTTCTTGCTCAAGGAAGAACATAACCCAAGAATTAGAAACCGAAGAAGAAAGAAGGCTGCTTGATTTTTCAAGTTTCGAATCCACTAAGCGCATGAACATCAGAAGCCACGCTATAAAGAACGCAGCATGCGTGATGTCTTTCGACAAACTCATAAACGCTATGGGGAAGATCGGGAAAAAACAGAAGAACATGGTACATATTTTAATGAAAGACGTCCGACGCCGCGTTCCTTTAAGTAACTCAGCCAACACGCGAGTGCAACTGCAACAAAAACGCACTGTGCTATGGCATATAGGAAAATCCCCACATTATAGCTGCCGGTAATTGCACGACCAAGCCAAATGAATCCTCCGTATAAATAGGTATCGAAGAAAGGATGATGATCCCAAATTTTACCCGGCTTCTGTCCAAAAGCGGAAATGCCGAAGAATTGCGCAACCTGATCTCCGGTATCCCAATATAAAACACCTGGATAAAGCAGAATGATATATGGTGACCAAGCAGCCAAAATTCTCAAAGAATCTTTGAACTTGGTTTTTTCGATTGGTCATAATCAAATAGAAGCAACGAAGACTTCTCCGAAGATGTATTCGCCTCCGATACCTGTTTCACCAAACTGCTAGATGCTCCCATCTGAACGATTTTGAAGCCAACCTGAAAAACCACAAGGAAAAGGACCGCAAAAAGTAACCACTGCACATAAAAGTACGGTCTATTAAACGGAACTATCGCATCAGTCGAAGCATTCGTTCCGCAGGCAAAGGCAAAACCCAGTACCACCGGGAATCCCCATCCAGCAAATCGCTTCTTCTCATCTCCGTGCAATACTGCTTCAGGCAACACGGTCAAGCCTCCGATTAGTAAATACTTTCTTAATCTGCATCAAAATATGTCTACATGTGACGACAACAATCAGCGTAACCAAATATACAGCAATGGCTCGCACTCCCATATGTTCTCCCCAGAATTGAGATGCATTACCCCAATTGCGCTTTCCCATCCAATTAATCACTAAAATATGGAAAAGATACACGCCAAGGGACGCACCGGAAATCTCACGGATACAATGCGAAACCGTAGGAGGCATCTCCTGCAAACGCTGTTCCACTTGCATAGCACATAAGAACAATGAAACCGCCTCAACGACACACAATGGAGAAGAAGTACTAATCACGTAGCTGTGGTATTCAATATCGCGTACTGCGAAGTATCCGTTAGTATACAAACCGCCGAAAAACATCGCCCCAACTGAAATTACACAAATGATTCCTGTAAGCCAAAGGGGAGGAAACTTCCGCAGGTAATTGGCGATATAGAATCCCAACAAAAATAAAGCAATGCACTCGAAGAGAACAGCGGCCAATTGAAAAGAGTCCCGAAATATTTTTTAGATACACCCAATCGTTCAATCAACGGAATCAAAATACTAATAGAAAACTGCAATACAATCAAATATTGCAAAATATTTTTATCATTTCGTATCTGAGTCAACAACGGCGTTAACATATATAGATAAATTATAGTATATAAAAACAATAAATGTCATTTATTGAATTCGTTAAAAAACGCGATACAAAATCTCCAACACCAATTCCGCTCGCATATTGCTCGGCTCCATAAAAAGAGAACGGAAATATACAGAATAAGATATAACAGAAGACACTTGCCAGAATGAGCGCACGGCCTACACGCCACAGTCTCTTCTTAAAAAAAATGTTTTCGTATCATATTTATCAGCATAACCAATAAGGTTCATGCCACTAATCATAAAAAAAATCGGAACAGCGAAAATGGCAATCGACTGGAATAAAACCGACTGTGTCCAGTAGGCGTCAGAGGGATTGAAAACATTCAAAGAAACATGCAACATGACTACAGCGAAGCATGACATAATATTCAATACGTCAACATAGATTAAATGCTTTCTTTTCATCTTATTTTCTGCCATGCAAAGCCTCTATTCGACGTCAGGAATGGGATTCAAATCTTCTTGTGAGACTTAATCATAATCAACGAAAAAGACCAATACAGAATATATAGTAAATAACATGTCCAAGAATCTGAACCCTTCCGTCGCAGTGCTCTTGCCTTGCTACAACGAGGAAGTCACCATCGGCAAGGTGGTACATGACTTCAAGTCAGCGCTGCCGAACGCCGATATCTATGTATATGACAACAACTCCACCGACCGCACTGCAGAAATCGCAGCCAGCGAGGGCGCGATTGTCCGCAAGGAGCCACGGCAGGGTAAGGGCAATGTGATCCGCGCCATGTTCGAAGACATCGATGCCGACGTGTACATCATGTCCGACGGAGACGATACCTACCCCGCCGACGCCGCACCCGCTATGGTGGACAAAATCCTCGAGGCTACGACATGGTGATCGGAGATCGTCTGAGTTCCACGTACTTCCAAGAGAACAAGCGCCCGTTCCACAACTTCGGCAACCGTCTGGTTCGCGGCTCGATCAATGGCCTATTCCATGCCAATGTCACCGACATCATGACCGGTTACCGTGCCTTCTCGTTCACCTTCGTCAAGACCTACCCCGTGCTGTCGCGCGGTTTCGAGGTCGAGACCGAAATGACCATCCACTCACTGAACAACAACCTGCGTCTGTACGAAACGCCAATCCAGTATCGCGATCGCCCGGAAGGCTCCGTCAGCAAGCTTGATACCGTCGGCGACGGCATCAAGGTGATGTCAACCATCTTCCGCATGATTCGTGAGTACAAGCCACTGCCGTTCTTCGGCGGAATCGGCTGCATCCTTAGCATCATTGGCATCGTACTGTGCGGCATGGTGACGGTGGACTTCTGGAACACCGGTGTGGTGGCGCGGTTCCCCACCCTCATTGGCGCGGTCATGCTCGTCATCGCCGGACTGTTGTTATTCGCGACGGGTATCATTCTCGACGTCATGGCCAAGAACGACCGCAAAGCGTTCATCGTCGAAGCGAACAGCTTCGCCATGCAGAGACGACAGCGTAACCACTAAAAGTCAATCGGACTATTATGAGAAAGGCGATGGGAAAATCCCATCGCCTTTCTGTTTCTATTCCTTGTTCACACTTTTATACGCAACGTAGTTTGTCTTAAACTCACCCACGATTCTCCAAGCACGATCCCAAACCCGTTCAAAGAGTCTGCCCTTATGCCTGTCCACAGTGCGCCAGAATAAGAATTGCCTTACAAAATCCAGCATTATCGCTGCAGCAACAATTCCGATGACCACTACCAACGCAATACCGATCGCATAACGCGAACGGTAAATACCCCCTAAAGTGATATAACGCCACAATATTTCGTCACGAAAATAATGCTGCTCAGTAATCAAATAGACGGCAAAAGCAGATTGCGCGCAACGATTCACAATCCGACTTGAGAAGTGTAAACGCGTAAATAAGACAAAAACACCAAAAGATATAGCAAGAATCGGTAACGCCCACTCTTTTGCACAGGATTAATATAGTTCAGTATCCGGTCAGGATTCATATTCCAAATCCGCCAAACAACCGAAAGCAAAAGATTCCAGCCAAAAATAATCAGGCCACCAACAACCATTAGCAGTATCGCACATTTATTGCTAATCGGAGCCATATACCATATGTAATACGTGAAAAGAATCGTAACATAAACAAAACCAATCACATTGATGTATATGTCCAGAGATGCACCTGGCACCAGATTGAGTATGCCCCACAGTCCCAGCAGCACAATACAGAATTTTTTTTTTATGAATTTGCCTTCCCATTTTCGCAAACCCACAAGAAGAAATGGCAGTAACAAAAGAAGTATCACATAACTTGTGGCATACCACCACTCATTTCTCGTAATAGGAAAAATAGCATCAAGCCAGACATCAGCATCAACCGATTTGGGATTATCGACATACTGCATGGCCAATCCGACGAAACTCCAAAACAGCAGTTCACGTTCCAAAAGCCAAATCCGCCGACATGACTTTTTCACTGTTTGTTCTCTATCAACCAAGAACCATAATGAAATCAGAAGGAATAGGGTGATTCCTATCTTGCCAAATGATGAGAGGCACATCTGAAAAAACAATCTACGCACCGAAATTGGCTCATTGAAAAGCGGATAGCCAGAATGTACAACCAAATGATGCGCAGTATCAACGTCACCGCGATGATACGCAAGAGTTCAATCCCCGATTGGCGGGGAGCTTTCTTATTGATTGTCACTTCTTCTCTCAGTCCACCCATCGTTGGGCATTCGAGCCGTTTGTTTGGTACAGCCGCACATTAGCGCCATTGGCGGAAGAACCGCCTGAAACATCCAGCACCTTGTTCCCCAGCGCCGATTGGAAGGTATAGGAGCCATCCGCGTTCTTTACGGCGATCCACTTCTGCGCATACGTGCCGTTTGACGTGTATTGCTGTACGTTGGCACCGTTCGCGTCACTGCCACCATAAACATCCAGCACCTTGCCGGAGTTCACGCTAGTCAATATGACATAGCCATTAGCATCGTGCATTACTCTCCATTTCTGAGCATTCGTGCCATTGCCAGCCCAAAGCTGCACGTTAGCGCAGTCCGAACGGGATGCACCATATACATCCATCTTCATGCTCGTCTTCAGTTTCGAAGCAAAAGTATATGTACCATCAGGCAAATCCTGTCTGCGCATCGCTGCTTGCTCATTCAACCGTTCACGCATAGTCTTAGGCTTTGCGATCACCCACTGCTGGGCAGCTGTACCATTTGGCGCATACAGCTGCAATGCAACAGACGACGCATAATTCGCCCCCGGCACATCAATGGCCTTATTCGCATTTACCGAAATCAATGAGATCTTCCCGCTGCCATAGTCGCGAACAGTCCACTGTTGAGCAACAGTGTTATTACTACCGTATTGCTGCAGCACTGCGCCATTAGACGTCGAACCACCATATACATCCAACACTTTACCGGAATTTACATTGGCAATCCCATATGTCCCATTTCCGATTTTCCGGAAACGGAACCTTTGCGCATTCGTCCCATTAGCCGCATACAGCTGAATCCTGGTCCCATTTGCCATAGAGGCACTTGGCACATCAAATACAAGATTGGCGTTACCAGCAGATTTGATTATCACTGCCGTATCCACTGGTACAGTAACTCCGCTGCAGGAAACAACAAACAACTGAGAAGCAGTGCCATTGGGTGTATAGAGACGGATCGCCGCACCATTAGCGGTATTGCCTCCGCTCAAGTCCAATACCCAGTTACCTAATGCGGATTGCAAATAATAGCCGGCACCCGAATCACGGATGAACCAACGCTGGGCGTTTGTACCATTCGCTGAATACTGCTGCACCACCGCATTATTACCAGCAGCGCCATTGCGAACATCCAAGGCCTTACCAGAATTCACATTAATAATCACATAGCTGCCATCAGACTGTTTAGTGAAAGTAAACTGCTGAGCTTTGGAGCCATTGCCGGAGTACAACTGAATAGCCGTGGAATCCGTTCCACTAGCTCCCGGAATGTCAACACTAGAAGCCACTTTGGAACGTACATTGATGTAATAATCCCCATTAGGAATGCTCACAGCACTCATCTTGCGCACATCAATAGAAGCCGAATTTTGCGCGTAAGTCTTATTCCCAAAAGCATTCATATCCACACTGCCGCTGATGCCGTTGATCTGGCCGGAGCTGGTGTATTGCCAGCCACGATCGTTAGTGCCAAACGCGTGAATTCCATCTGCGGACCATATTGCGCCACCCAGCGTGTCTTCGCATAGATGTTCGCATTGTTCAACGGCCCCTGCAAGTAGCTCGTGTAGGAGTACACGCCGAGATTCTGGTAACCGCCTGACTGCAACGCGCCATACCAAGCATTGACTATGCCGTTATACACGTTCGGATTGGTCGGCGGCGTGTGCCCGGTCCACGTCCAACTCTCAAGGTCGTAGTACACGGGGTATTTCAAGTCGTTCGGGCTCACGCCAAACTGGCGGAGCTTGGACACCACATCGTTGCCCTCCTGCCTGGAACCGCTCGCATCCTCCGCATACGAGTACCAGTAGATGCCGAACGGAATGCCCAACCGCTTGCATTCGTTAATGTTGCGTTGCGCTTTGGCATCGGCGTCATTGCCCCATCCAAAGCCAAGACGGATGATCGCGCCTTCCACGCCGTCGGCTTTGGCCTTGGCCCAGTCGATATCCCCCTGCCATGAAGAGACGTCGATCACGCCTTTGGCCTGCTGGACGAACAGGTTGTTTCTATAGTCGAAGAAGGCTTTCGTATTGTTGTAGGTTCCCCAATGCGCGCCGTAATCGTTGCCATCGAATTTGGCAAGCTTCACGGTGGCTCCGTTTTTTGAGGACGATTGCTCCACGGATTGTTTCACAGATTGTTCCACGGCATCTTTCACATCCAAGGCACTCACCGGAATGAATGATTCACCATCCGTTTTGGCCAGTGGATCAGGTTGCTGCGATTGCGTACCGACCAGCTGAGCGTCCGTCACGGTTTCGCCGGTCTCAATGTTCTGTACATCACCTTCCGGCGTAACCGCAAGGTTCTCCGAAACCACAGTGGAATCGTCCGAAATGTTTTCGCTTACCGTTTCCGGCAGCGTCGCGTACGGATTGTCCGGCATGCTGTTTGACGAATTCTGCGCATCATCCACAGTTGCGGCAAAAGAACTTGGCGTATCCTCAATCGCAATATCCTGCATGGCGTAAGCCGGCACCACGGCAACGGAAACCGTCATTGCAACCACGGAAGCGGTGGTCGCAATCTTCATCAAGCTTTTCGGCGATATCATCGTCAGCCTCTCTCACAAAACGCATTTTCACTCGTTGACGCAATTGCACACGCAAAACTTAAGTGTATTCTGAGATGTCCCCACTTAAAATAAAGCAGCTGGATTCCGGGCCAAACTTCACATTTACCGAATATGCCACAACATGAAGTGCTGGCATTCGGAAGTGGAACGGGTAACATACCTTATGTATTGTCATTTGGGAACAGAGGACCTTGTCGGACCACCTCCAATAGACAACATCAAAACGGTATCGCGGACTCCTGGAGGGAAGCATGGCACGGCACGAAAAGCAGCCGGACAAAGCTGACGGTCAAACAAATAGCGTCCGTAAGCCCCGAACGTTCAGCAGTACCGCGACCGTCGGGACCAGCAAATCCAACAATTCCGTCAATGCCACCAATCGTGACGAAAAGCTTAGAACAAAAGCACCGGGGACTTCCTACCGAACGGCTCCCGAAGATCCGTTCCAAATCGCCATATCGCAAGGCGTGCAAGATGGCGACACTTGGGTACATAACCATGTCAAGAACTTGATTCGCCGTTCCATCATCGTAGCCGTTATCGTCGTTGCGGTATGCATTGTGGTCTTCGGCGTCATGGGCGTGAGAACATCGCAGAAAATGCGCGAACTGAATGCCATTAACGACTGCAGAGACGCGGTTGCCGCCATGAACGCTTCATATTCCAAGGATTTCCAGCTCAAGGGAAAGATTGTCGACGCATTTTCCAGCATGGATTCCTCATATGATCTGGAAAAGCTCAGCACCTTGTATCAGGAAGAAGTCAAATCGCCGAAGGCGCTTGACTGCAAAGCCGACCCGTCCGGGACCACCAGCAAGGCCAACACCGAACGAGCCGCATATGACAAACAGGCCAGAACCTTCGAGCGGGCGTTGACAAAGAACGAGGCAAATCAGAATTGAATACGAAACGATTGGCAAGAACGGCGCTTGCCGTTATCGTAACCGTAGGAATAGTCGTTGCCATCATCGTCGGGTGCGGCCCCAAATGGGGCAACGGAACGGCAACCGGTAAAACCGGATCGCAATCCACCGCCACCGCCCATACTGCGGCCACTGTTGATGTGCAGCTGCCCTCATACTACATGGACAATATGGTGTTCCAGCGCGATCAGCCAATCGTAGTCAAAGGCAACGTCAGCTCCACGGAAAGCAACCCCATCGACGTTTCGAAACTGTCAGCGACACTTACGCAAGGCAAAACCTCCGAGAGCGTCAAGGCAAAGGTAGCGAAAAACGGCAGTTTCACCTGCACGCTGAGCGCGCAAAAGGCAAGTCTCAATCCGTATTCGCTGCAAGTGCAGTACGCCGGCAAAACCGTGCTGAAACTGGCCAAAGTGTATGTGGGAGACGTCTTCGTAGCCGCTGGCCAGTCGAATATGGAACTCAACTATGTGCAGTATTACGAAAACGCTACTTACAATTTTGGCAATGGACTAATCACGACAGGCGATTTGCCGAAACCGCTCGTAGATGACAACGTGAAATTTGTCATCGCAAATCATGATGTTGAAGACACTGATTTTCCACTGTCCGCTGTTAATCAGAGCGCCGATGCATGGCTGACTGCAGATTCCACGAATTCACTGCACCTCAGCTATCTGGCTCAGCAATTCGCCATGCAGTTACGCGCCAAGCACCCCAATGTGCCAATTGGCATCATCCAGACCGCGTGGGGTGGCACGCCTATTCGCCGGCATGTACAAGGCGGCGATATTTATGCGAACCATATCGCGCCGTTGAAGGGATTCCATGTGGCGGGCGTGCTGTGGTACCAAGGGTGCAGCGATGCCAATAATTACGGAACTGCTTTGCAATACGAATCGCAAATGACCACGCTCATCAACCAGTACCGTAACGTGTTCGGACGCAAGGACCTGCCGTTCCTGTACGTACAGCTCGCGCGCTGGCCAAACTACCAGTACACGCAAAACGTGCGAGAAGCGCAACGGACTACGCTCGGCAACACCAACCTGCACGATTCGTCGAACGTGGCGATGACGGTTTCCCTTGACACCGATAAAGGCACATCCGCGCTGATCCATCCGCTCGGCAAAGATATTCTCGGGGCGCGCATGGCCGCGCAATATCTCGCCATGGAAGACGGCACCACCGTACCCAACGGACCGCTTATCGAACATGCCCGGCACACTGCGAACGGCGCAATCGCCTTGTCTTTCCGGAACGCACCGCAAGCAGGCTGAAAGCCATGCAACCTAACTATTCGAAACCGCGAGCGCAATCGCACCAAACTATAAGAGCGCTCCGAAAGCGACCCCGTTAAGCGGTATCAGCAATATCGCCGCTCCCACCACTACGGCATTGCAGGGGTTTGAGGTCGCCAATTATTCCGGTCAATGGCAGGCGGCCAATGCCACTATCAGGGGCAATCAGGTGTTGCTCACCGCAGCCGATGGTTCAATACTGAACGATCTCAACGCCATGAGCCAGGTACGTTACCTGTTCAGTGGCAATCCGAAGTGCGCGAGCATGCTGTACAACGACTTTAATCTGCCGGCTAGCCCATTCATCACTATTGTTGAGTGATCTTTGTTGGGGGCCGCCGCTAGATAAACCAATACGGGCGGGATAAGTACGGGCGGTCTGAGCCGTTGCTTGGCCTGCTTGGTCATGTTTTGAGCAGGCTGTTCCGGCTTCTGGTTTGGATTCTGGTTTCCCGCTTAAACTATGAAGACTGCTGCAGCATCACAGAAACTAGACAAATGTCATTTTTCCACCGGTTTATTTAGGCACATTCCCCTCCTACTATGGCATACGGAACGAACGCGAGCGCACAATCACAGATCGAATGCAAACGTGCGCAGGAGAGGAACCACCATGAGGAATCGTATTGCAGCAGCTGCAGCGGCGGGAATATTAACCATCGGCATGGCCGCCTTGCCTTCCGCGGCTTCGGCCAGTGAAGTCGCACCGTCTACGGACGGATTGGCCGGCAGCACCGCCATCAGCGGGCAGATCGACCAGGATATGGCCGTGTGCACCGATCAGGCGTGCGAGGCCGTGCAGCACTTGAACAAGACGAATCAGCAGATCAAGTCGGATATGGAAACCGCCAAGCAGCACGCCGAGCAGCTGCATCAGAACGCGCACGAGGACGCCGACGCGCTTCGCCAGTACGGCGAGCAGGCCTGGAAGAACTACCAGGAGGACCGCGAGGATATAAAGAATGCGATTGACGGCGCGGTCAAGCGCGGTCAGGAGCGTCACGACGCTCTGCATCAGGATATGCAGGACACGCAGGCCCACCTCAACCAGATGCATGCCGATATGAAGGAGACCCACGACGAACTCAAGACGAGGCATGACGCGTTCGCGGCGAGCAGCCACCAGTGGCATCAGTCGTTCATCGCGGCGTTGAAGGACGCGAACTCCAAGACGGGTCAGCAGGGCGGCTCATCCGTTGCTACCGGCACGCATGGCATCACGGCTGGAACGAATGCCGGTACGACCGTTACTGGAGCCAACGGCACCACTGGCACTGTGCGCACGGCTGCCGACACTGGCACGAATGGTGCCGCAACTGGATCCGTCGCAGCGTCCGGCGATCAAACCGCCGCATCCACCGGCGCGCTGACCAAGTCGGAATATGGGCAGCTTGCACAAACCGGCATCGGCATTTCCCTTGCCTGCGCAGCCATTCTGCTGCTTGCCGGCCTTGCCTACGCCATGAAGACGTTCGTGCAGTATAAGCGCGAAACCAGCGAAGACTGAGCCGGCTCGCTGCCGGACAGCGTTTGCTTCATCGACTCATGAAAAACGGTCTCGAATATATCGGGACCGTTTTTTCATGCGCGTTTTTCGTATGTGCTTTTCATCTGCTATACGCATTGTTGCGATTCAATTGGAATGACGTAGTATAGCGACGTACAATGCAGCGCGAAGCGCGCGTACCGTGCGTGAACCGCGTGTATGTCCAGTATTCCCACTGATTGCCGTTCTGATCAGTCCACTGGTCAATTCGCATAATGGGGAGCACTGCTGGCGATTCGCGGCGACGGCGTATCGCCATTCCCCGCCGTCCGTCCGGCACTACCCCGCGCTCCCCACATCGCCGGCCTTTTCAGCATTGCCGATGTTGGTTCTACGCAACGACCCCGCGGCCAACGAGCGGATGGATCGCCTGCGCTGCGCCTGTTCCGTCTGCGAAGCGGACTGAATTGCGGGAAAAGCGCCCGTTACGGGACGAATACGACCGGTTGCGGTCGGAATAAAGCTTGGTGGCAAAACCTGCGTTGTGATGGCGCTTATGGATGCCATCTGCGGCTGCTGCGTATTATCAGGACCATCCGCAGCATCTTTTTCTTTCACGGTTTGCGATTCTTCCGCACGATTCGCGTCATCATTCGCATCCTCGCCCGTTTGCAAGGCAGACCCAGCTTCGCTCTGCTTTTTCTTGTTTTTCCTGCTTTTCCTGCGGAGCGGCCTGCACATCACTCTGCAATACGATTGGCGATGAATTCGAACGGCGTCGGGCAAGCGCCGCCAGAGAGTCACGAGTATCAGCATCGCGTTGGTCAGTCTGCTGGCTGCCGGCAGCGTCTTGTCAACCATCGTCGTGCTTCTTTCTCTCAACGTCACGATTTCGAGCGTAACGTAGCGCAGCGCAAAAGTGCGCGTAACGACGATGTACGCAACTCCCCCACCGAATCGCAATCAAATATCGACATATGAGGGCAAACAATCCCATTATTGAGACCACAGACTGGCACCAATAAGCCGCAGCATGGCAATCAGAGACTTTCCTGGATGCCGGCCCGTACACGCGAGACTTGCGATACGGGACGATTCAAAAACCGAGGCCAACGAAAGAAGCATTCGGAGGGAATCTGGAAGGAACCGGAAAACGGAGTGGAAAAGAAGGAACCCCAGAAACCGAATGATTCCAACGGTTTCCGGGGTTCCAATCCGGGCGGAGAATACGAGATTCGAACTCGTGAGGCTGTTACACCAACACGCTTTCCAAGCGTGCGCCATAGACCACTAGGCGAATTCTCCAATTATGCAACGCTTTCCAGTGTCTATCCGTTAAGCGCAACTTGACTAGAATACAACAGGAGCAGCAAAAAGCCAAATCGGCGTGTCGCACTGCTGGTTTGCAGAGTTGGGCATACGTGTCAAGGTTGTGCAACAGGTATGAGCGATCGGCTGCCTTTACTACGGATACTTCTTATTTCGCACACTGTAGATGCTATATTGCCGCCGATGGAATCCAATAGGCAACGGGATTCGGTAAGCATGGGAAAAGATACGAAAAAGGGTTCCCGGAGCATATCCGGTGGGAATTCC
>ENA-OQAL01000263-OQAL01000263.1-human-gut-metagenome-genome-assembly--contig:-NODE-263-length-13523-cov-2.574351_pt1 | contig 13523 bp, 16 predicted proteins | sample MGYA00242491_ERZ504519 | MGnify/ENA primary metagenome ERZ504519 (study PRJEB26092, sample SAMD00036260) | human gut metagenome | host: Homo sapiens | study: EMG produced TPA metagenomics assembly of... | reverse complement strand
CCCGGCCGCCATCGGCTCCCATACCACCATCGGCGCTTGGCCGCCCTGCCCGCCGTCCGCGCTTGACCGCCCTGGCCGCCATCGGCATGCGCATCGCCGCCACGGCCGCCCGGAGCTCCCTGCACGACGGGCGCGGACGAAGAAGCGGACGGAGTCGGAGGCGGAGGCGTGGCGGCCGGTCCCGACTCGGATCCGGACGGCCGTCGCCCGTGTCGGAGGACGCGGCGTCCAAGGTCTGGCTCGAACCGGAACGTCCATGCCGTCCGACGCGTCGGTACGGAGGTTCCGGAAGCGTCGGACGGTTGTGCGGCGGAAGACAGGGAATCATAGTCGCCGGCCTGCGACTGGCCTTTCCCACCATCTTTCGAACCGGTGGACGAGTCGGAATCCTCGCCTTCGTTCTTGTTGCTGAACAGGCCGCCCAACGCTCCTCCCACGTCGGCGGGCCTGCCCTGCGCGGCGCCGAGCACGGCTTCCGCACCCGAGTTCACGGCCTTGCCGATACCACCCGTCGCACCGGCGGTGGCGGCCTGGACGACACCCGCGGTGACCTGCACCGCTGCCTTGATCGCGTTCGGACCGACCTTGCCGCCACGCTCCTGCATGTCGGCGGCCACGTTCGTGCCAATGAAACTGACCGCAGGCATGATGAGCTTCGGACTGAAGCACGCCAGGATGATCGTGGCGATGCCCATCAACGCGGGGAAGAACGATTCCGCGTAGTTCGGATTGCTCTTCGACACGAAGCAGATGCCGGAACCCACCATGATGACCAGGGCGCTCAACGGTGCGGACAGGAGCACGCCGACCACGGCCTGCGCCCATTTCGCCGCGGCGGGACGCGTGACCTTCCAACCGGTCATCATGACCGGCAGCGGCGCCACGCAGGCCAGCAGGATCAGGCTGATGTCGCGTGCGGCGAGCATGCCCGCCAGGGCGAGGACCGCGAGGAAAAGCACGAAGTCCACGACGCAGCGGATGATCAGATCGTATCCGCCGGTGGTCTTGACGATCGTGCCGATGAGGTTCGACACGATGCTGTCGCCGAACGGGTCGGATGTGCCGACACCGTTCAACGGGACGGTGAGGATCTTGTGCGTGATCTGTCCGACGATGCCGTCCATGGTGATCATCACGCTGATGCACACCGCGGTCAACGGCCATGCGAGCACGGCCATCGCGAAGCTTTTGATCACGTCGGCGACGCTGCCTTTGGCCGCGGCCTGCAAGGCGCCGATGACGCATAACGCCATGTTCACGAATCCCATGATCCAGCCGATACGGTTCGCCGCGGTGATGGCGACGTTCCATTCGTCGTTGGACATGCTGCCCACCAGGCCGCTGAAGGCGCCCGTCAACAATTGGGAGCACAGGTTGTCCAACGGTTTGAACAGCCAGTCGATAAGGTTCGCGAAGACGGTCTGGATGATGAGTGACATCTGGCCTCCTTCAAAAAAGGAAATGCCGTGGGACGGGACTGGCCCGGCCACGGCGTGAATAGGGGTGTGTCAGGCGGGAGCGTCAGAACAGCGCCTGCGTCGCGAAGAACTTCACGATCGCCATGGCGCTGCCCAGGATCATCGTCGCCAGGGCACACCAGATGAACACCGTGCCGGAATACTGCTGCATCGGACCGGAATGGATCACACGGCCGGCGATCCAGGCGATCGCCGCGCAGATCCACGCTCCGACGGCGATGTACAGGCTCAACGCCCACAGGCCGCCGACCATGTCGGACACCAACTGCATGAACGGGGAAGAACGTGAAGTTCGGATCACCTTCAGGTTCGAGATGTCACCGTTGTTCAGGCCGGTGGCGACGGACACGATTGTTGCCGCGGCGGGCGCCGCGAGATTGTGTAACATGATGCACACTCCTTTCAGAAGATTCCACGCGGCCGGACGGCCCGGCCACGCCGATAATCGGCAGGGGGATTATTTGCTTCCGGTCAACCATTTCCATAGGCCGGTCGCGCGTCCTTGATGCCCTGGCCGGCCTTCTGGAAGATGTTGCCCTTGCCGTCACCGCCGGAGACCCAGTTCCAACCCTTCAAAGCGTCGTCGACGGCGCTTTCACGGTGGTCTTGACCGTGTCGGAGATACCGGACACGATGTCGTCGCCCAACTGTTTGACCAGTCCGGTCAGACTGTCGTCGCCCTTGCCTCGACCGTCCTTCAGGTTGGTTTTCCCACTGCCGGACGCTGCGTGTAGGAACGGTTCACGCCCAACCCGTTGGAGCCGAACACGTTGCAGCTCCAACCCCATCCGCTCACGGCGGCTCCGATCACGAACGGGACGAGCATGGCGGCGAGCAGGCGTTTCCAACTGACGCGCGTTCCATCTGGTTGTTGGACACCAGTCCCGGGATGAGGCTGACGCAGCCGATGATGATCACGCCCACGCACAATACGAGCGCGACGGCGATCACGCCGCCGGCCATGTCTCGGACGCCGGACACATCCCAGGCCGGGTCGGTTCAAACCCTTCAACGCGTTGTCCGCGAGGTTCAATGCTTCCATTTCTGTTTCCTTCCATTCGAGGTCCATCAGTACCAGCCGGTCGCTTCGGAATGGGCCCAAGCGCCGCAAGGCGACTGGTAGCGTTGTTGGATGTAACCCAATCCCCATTTGACCTGCGTGGCCGCGTTCGTCTTCCAATCCTGTCCCGCGGACGCCATCTTGCTGCCGGGCAGTGATTGGGGGATGCCGTACGCGCCGGAGGACGGATTCGTCGCGTTCCACTGCCAACCGGATTCGCGTGTCCAGAGCTTGTCCAGACAGTCGAATTGGCTATCATCCCAACCGAAGTCCTTGAGTTTGCGTCGGGCTATCTTCTTCGCGTCCGCGGCCGATGCCTTGTCCCCGGACACGTCGGATGTGGAGTCGTCGCCCGTCACGCACTGTTCCGTGCCAGACGAGCCGGACGCGCCCATGCCCGTGAGCTTGTCGTTCGGCAGCACGTACGTGCCACCATTCCTGATCGGCATGGTCCGTGAATACACTTTGTAGCCGGCGCCCTTCTCACTGGTGGTGATGGTGCCCTTCGCGGTGTCCACGCTTTCGACGATGCCGACATGGCCGTACGTGGGATCCGAATCCTGCACGCCGGCGGGCCAGCTGATGATCGAACCCGCGACCGGCGCGTCCGTAGTGGTCTTGTAGCCGGCCGCTGCGCCGGAACGCGCCCAATCCTGACCATTGCCCCAATATTGGCCTATGTTCTTCCAGCCGAGTTTCTTCGCCCGCATGCACGTCCACCACGTGCATTGGCCGTACGCGTACGCGACGCAGAGGTTGTTCGGCCCCTGCTGCCCGTTGAACCAGGCCTCGGCGTCCTTCTCGCTCATGCCGACCACGTTCGTGGAACCGGTGCTGCCGGACACGGCCTGCGCGGATGATTGGCCGCCATGGGGATCGTTCACGTTCATGGAGCCCTTGTACCGGTAGTAGGCGCGTAGCCGGCCGCGTACGAGTCGATGCTGATCTCGTCGCCGGTCTGGTCTCCGGGCTTGGGACCTTCAATACCATTGTTCTCGTCGTGGTGCGCGCCCACGAACTTGCCGTCGCCGATGTAGATCTCCGTGTGGCTGGAACTCCATACGATGTCGCCGGTCTGCAGGTCGGACACGCGTGACCAGTCGTGTCGTTCGAATCCCGCGTGCTTCAGGGCCGCGTCCTCACCGTAGGTGGAGAAGGGGTACGAGCCCACGTCCAGGCCGGCCTGTTTCACGCGTAGTAGACCAGGCTGGAGCAATCGTAGTCCGGGTTGCCGGTACGACGCGGCTGACTGTAGCCGTGGGAATCCGTCCGCGGCGGATGTTCTTTGGCCCACTTCGACCCATGAGGTCGTTGTTCCGGCCGCGTTGGACAATCCACAGTTCGTGCCGTACTGCGATTGGACCATGGCGACGAGGATGGTGCTGAGGCTCATGAGCATGACGAGCGGCACGATGACGATCATCGGCACGGCCAGACCGAACACGGTGGCGCCTTTCACCAGACCATGCCCGCCGTTCCCGGTCCTCTCCGCCATAGGCTCCTCCCATCATCGGCACGCTTATTGCAATCCATTCCACGCGGATGCGGGGGGAGAACGACGCCGATAATCAGCGAGGGGGAGTGGACGGGAGCCATGGAGAAGCAAAACCGACTCGACGAGGACCGGTCAAGAAGATAGTATCGTCCATTACAGGCCAGACGGAAAGGTGAGTGAACTATGAGCATCGAGATGCGCCCGTTATCTGGAACACGCCCGTTGTACGTGGATGAGCCGGAACCGTTCTGGCCGGCGGGAGACGACCCGGACCTCTACAGCTGGAACTCTGGAGACTCCACAAAGTGGGAGTTGGTCCAAGGCCTGCGCAGCGTGCCCTGCTGGAAGTGCGGATACTTGGTCATCCAAAGCGGACTGTTCCTGGAACTCGAGGGACGGGACGGATACCATTGCCGCGTCGTATCCTGGAGCGACGCCCACAACGCCGGTATACTCTCGCAACCATTCCTGCGCACGCTTTCCGACTGCTGGCGTGTACGCCCGACGTATTCCAAGTCGGCGGGGTACGCATATCTGGGCATAACCTGCCCGAAATGCGGCAGTCTCCAAGGAGACAATTTCGTCTACGACAACTATCAGGGCCGGGGGAGGCGTGTTCAGCGATCCTGAAGACAAGTCCCCGCTAGAGGTACTGCCCTTGCCGGTGTTCACCGATGATTGGCCGCAAAGATTCCATTGGGCGTTCGACTCGTTCAGCCTCGATCTGGAACCATGGAGGATCAGGTTCGGCAAACCGGTCGCGATATGGGGCAACGCCTGGCCATGGAGCGAATGAGACCACGCAAGACTATGACGGCCGACGCGGCAAGCTCGCGGCGGGGAATATCAGTTGCGGAATAATTCCGCAACTGATATTCTGCCTCCGTGCCAGGAAATGGTGCCTCGCTTATTCGATCAGGGAATCGAAGCCGTTCGTCCGCAGGGACTCATCGGCCAATGATGTTTGCTCCATTGCGGAGATCATTCCCTTCCCGGCATCGATGATAGGAGAGACCTGTTCCCATGAATCCGGTACGGGCACGGGCAGACCCCAGATGTGCCTTGGTTGGAGATGCTGCTGCACCGAGCCGAACTCGTCGAGTTTCATGAGATTCATCGCCGTGGACGACATCAGGAACGCCAGGAGATACGCCCTCATATTCTCGTCGGGAACGCGAACGCGTACCAGGTCGTCGCTGATGACGTACTTGTCCGCGAGTATCCGCGTGGCGTAGGTGACTTTGCCAATCGTGCCGGAACGGGAAATGAGGATGTCCCCCTTCTGCACGCGCAGCATTCTGACGCATTCCTTCTGTTTGTCGGTGGCGCGCGACATGTCAAACCATTTGACGGTCATTCGTCGCTGCTCCAACGCTCCGTTGGCGGTGAGATACGGTGTCAGATTCGTCGTGTCGCTTGGGTCTTCGACGACGAGGCTTCGTGAGCTCCATCGTGGCCCCATGTAGATGCGGATGTTCTTGTCGAGTTGGCCGATGGTGGTGACCGACCAATCGGGTTTGTCGTCGAATTTGCTGACTTTTTCCAACGTCGCGTTCAATTCGGGTGAATAATGCTGCGGGTTGAGGTTGAGATTGTCGTCCAATTCGCCGCGTTCCGCGGTGAAACAGGTTTCGGATTCGGTGAACGTTCCGATGTCTCTGAATGTCTTGTATGCTTCCGCGATCTGGGTCAGGTCCTCATCCAGCTCGCTGGTGGCGGAGCCTTTTTCGTCAAGTGCGAACACTGGTTCGCCCTTCGAATCCTTGCCGACCCTTCTGGATTGGGCCATGAAGATGGTGTAGTCGCCGGGTACCGGATCGTCTTCCAAAGGTTTGGAGAGGAAAAGGACGCATGTTCGAACGCCTGTGTCGGGTTCGAAAGTGTTCTTGTGCAGCGTGACCACCGCATCCACCTTGCATCGCGACAGCATCCACCTGCGGTAGTTGATGTAGGTGCGGTTGTCCAGGATCCTTCGGAAGGACGATGCCGATGCGACCGCCCGGCTTGAGCCAATCGATGCAGCGTTCGAGGAACAGGAGCTCCGGCGCTGACGGATCAATAGGGTGCCGTGGCCGGCATCCCGATCATCATCGTCCGTGATCGTGGGGAACGTGCCTTCCGGATCGGGTCTGTGTCCGAAACCGAATAATTTGAGGATGTCCGGATCCATCATCATGGATTCGGTTTTTTGCCCGGAGAACGGAGGATTGGTGATGATGATGTCCGGCGTGCCTTTTGGACAGTGGCTGGTTATCCACCCGTCCAGATTGGAATACTTGTCGAGTGAGTTTCCCTGGGTCATGCCGGTGTTGCCGTCCCCGGTCAGAAGCATCGCCGTTTTGGCGATCTTCACGAGTCTTTTCGAGATCTCGACCAGGAACACCGAATTCTTGCATAAGCCGAGCCGTCTTTCCCGTTGTGGGCTGCCCGGTTTGGTGCCGTCGATGGCTTTGCGCCGCTTGTATCTGACGCGGCGGTGGCGAAACCGCCGCTGCCGCCGGCGGGGTCCAGCACTTTGTCGGCTATGTCGGGGTCGAGCATATCGACCATCGCTTTGACCACGAGCCGGTTCGTGAAGAACTGTCCCTGCTGGCGTTTGAGTGTGACATGGGTGAACTGCTCGTATGCCGCGCCCATCAGATCCCAGTCGTCCGCATCGTCCTCCCTGCTGACGAACGAATAGTCCTGGAGCACGGAAGCCGCTTCGACGAGGGTGGAGTCGCCGACGGCGATGTCCTCGTCCTTGTCGAAGACCGTGGGATACTGTTCCGCGTACTCATGGAACAGGCTACGGATGGTTTTCGCCACGGCGGCCCGCCCGTCTTCGGACTTGTACTGTTCCGGAGTGATCCAGAAATGGGGGTAGGCGGTGTCAGAAGTCACCGTCTCGTCATAGATCTTGGCGAGAAGGATACGCACCATGTCCATGGTAAGGTCGGAATCCGCGTTCTCCATGCCCCTGCCGTAAAGACGGTTATGGCACATCGCCAACAGTCTGCGCACATTACGGGGTCGTTCCAACTCTCCTATGCGCGGAGTCCTCCCATCCTCCCATCCTTGACCGCACCTCGGCAGACCGGGGGTCTCCTCGAGGACTTGAATGCCGTCCTTGTTCTCTCTCCGGTAGAAGACCGTGCCGTCACCATTCGTCCAGACGCCACCATTGGCGCTGGTGTTGAAGATGTACGAGACCAGCTGGGCGTATCCGTCCTCCACCTTGTTCCGTTTGCATTCGACCACGAAGTTGATCTTGCCCTGGTCACGGTTCAGGCAGGCGGCCTTGGACGCGTAGACGACGATGTCCGCGCGCACCGGGTTCCCGTCCTTGTCCCGGAGCTCCTTCGACCCATGTTGGATCGGCACCTCCCTCCGGATGGTGTTCGCCGGATAATGGTACTCGTTGATCAGGGTCTCGATGAAACGCTGCCTGACTTTTTCCTCGGGAGTGCTTTTAAGACACCCCCCCCCCCAAGAATATCCACGATGTCGCCGTTCTCATCGAAACGAACCTTGAATCCCGTGTTCGACATGCATCAGCCTCCTTGTGTCCGATGGCTACAGTGTACAATGACGCCGCCGTTTCCAACGGTTCACGACGGGAAATATCCGACAGGACGAGGCATGGCCGTGGATAACATGCCCGAAGTAAAAGAGAAGCCGGCACTCCAATAAAAATATCAGGTGGGACATAATGTCCCACCTGATATTCTGTTTCAAAACCAATCGTCCCGGCGCCTGGAGGATTGGCGGATGGGGACTCAGGCGGCGAACCCGCAATGGAGAATATCAGGTGCGAGGTTTCCTCGCACCTGATATTCCAAACCATTGTCGGCAACTGAAAAGCTTTTCGAAATCATCGACCGGAAGGGAAACACTACGTTCGGGATGGTCCGCTGTACGGAACCGTTCATCGTCTCTGGTTGGGGCGAAGGTATTCGAGTTGCGTTTCCGGATCGATCGGGCATGTGGACGACCGCTTCGGATTCTCTACGCTGCTTGTTGACGACGTACACGGGTTCTTCGTATTGCGTTTCGCTCATTTGCGGGTTCTTCTCCCTTCGGTTTTGGCGTATGAAGCCGTTTTCGCTCTCATGGGACGGCCCGTCTCACGCGGCGGTTTCGATGCCGTCGCGCCGGTTGAGCTCGTCGGCGTGCCGCATGCACGCCATCTGCCATTCGGATGGCTTGCCGTAGCGCAGGCTTCCCTCGTGGTCGTATTCGTCCTCGTGTGGCCGCATGTCGTTCAGGACATGCTCGCAGACCAGCGAATGCACGTGACGTTCCGAATGACGTTCCGGCACCGGGGTCGGCTGGGCCACGGGCCTACGGTCACGCTCATGGGCTTCGGCGTCCCGTTCGCGTTGGCGTTCGATCTGGGCGACGGTCCAGTCGTTGGCGATCTGGTCCCAGTTGTCGGCGAGACGGCGCGCGGAATCGACACGGCGGAGCCAGAACGTGTTCGCGGGCAGCCAGTCGATGACCGCGAGGATAAGCGCCAACGAGGCCGCACGGTCGCCGTCACGGGCTTTGCGACCCGGCTGACGAGGTTTCCGATCTTGGACAAATCACGTTTGGTCGGTTCCGTGGTGGTCAACGACAGCTTCGAACGGACGGAAGCGAGATGGTCCATCACGGTCGCCGCGTCGGAATCCCCTCCCGTCGTCGTGTTGTTTCCGTCCTCCATGCCGGGGCGCTTCCCGCTTGCGGGGAGCTCTCCCGTAGGGAGAGAGGGGTAATTGTATTTCAATGTATTATTGGGCGACATTTTGTCCAGATTTTTGGACATTTTGTCCTCGCTTCCATCGCCTTCTCCACCTTGCCGCTCCAGGGGCGACATTTTGGGAAGATTGGAGGAAACCGGCTTGTTTTCAACGTTTTCCAGAGGCGACATTTTGGCTTTTCGTCTCTTCCGGCTGGCTCCCATCCGAAAAGCCAGACATTTTGTCCTCGCGTCCGTCGTCTTCCCCGCCCTCCGGTTCCGGGGAAGGCATTTTGGCTTTCGCCTTGTCCGCGCGCTTCATCGCGGCACGGACCTTGGACGCGTTACGGTCCTCGAACGGTTCGGTCGGCAGGTTCGATTCCTTGCAGATCACGTTCCACACGACGGTCTGATAGTTCCGTCTGACCGGCTTGCCCGTTTTCGGATTGATGGCGCTGAAGGTCTGTTGTCCGGGTTCAAGCAGGCCAAGATCGAGAAGCTGGTCGATGCTACGCTGCACGGTCTTCTCACTCAGTCCGCATGCTCCCGCGATGGTTCCTATCGCGGGCCATGCGGCCGTCCCGTCATCGTAGTGAGCTTTGAAAGCGAGATACGAGAGCACGGCTTTGGTCGCGTTGCGTACCTCGTGCACGTGTTCCTGGACCCATACCATGGTCACCACAGTCATGATCGGACGCTCCTTCCCGTGTATGCCGTTTGAACGTCCCCGGCACGTTCGACGCCGTTAAACGATTCGGTGGAAGCGTCCAACCGCAGGGTCCAGACCTTGGGACGACGGTTCACGGGAACGACGTCTCCATGAAAGTCGACCGCCGCGAGTTCCTGATCTCCCAATGCGATCAGTCCCTTGTCCCGCAGTTCCCTCAACGCCTTGCGCACGGCACGTTCGCTCAATTCGGTCTCCACTTGAATGAGGTTCACAGAAGGCCACGCGCAGTTATCCTCTTCACGGGCCCGGTATGCGAGGTAGAGCAGTACCGCCTTCTGCGTCATGGAACCGAGGTCCAGGCCATACGCCCATGAGACAGCTCTGACGCTCATCTCACCGTCTCCTTTTCCTCCGTCTTGGCGTTGAGACGCCATGCCTTCCAAGGGCCTTCCTCGCCACGTTCACGCTCCAACGCGCCTATATGCCATTTGACCGGTTCGCTGTCGGCCGCGAGCGGCGTGATGAAACCCTGCTTTTCCAAACGGTCCAGGATCGCGTCGAGTTCCGCCGGCGTCATGTCGCACGCGGTCCCTCTCAACGCGCGCACGCCCACGACGGCGATGTCCTCCCGAGGCGTCTGGAACGTGCTGTTGGCAAGACTGACGAGAACAAGCTTCTCGGCCGGAGTGTCCGGCTTGGCCTGCCATGCCCATTTGAAGACGCTGATCATTGTCTGCTCCTTTGTCGGTTGTGGTGTTCGTTCTGTTTTGAAAGTCTGTCGAGGGGGTGCCGGACACGCGTCGGCGGCGCGTGCGTTCGGCGCGCATGGCCGGCATGTCGCCGGCATGGCGGAGAAAGAAGAAAAGACCATGCCGGCATCATCTCCACGTCACCGGGGTCCGGTAACGGCCGATGGACGATCATTCCTGTACTTATCGACGACCGCGAGAATGTACGGGTAGTCGTCGATGCTCGGACCGAGGCCATGATGATGGTTCTCCAGGAAACGACGGATGTCGTTGCGGAGAGCGTCGGAGCCACGCGTCGCGGTAAGGCATTGACGGATCAGCATCTCCCAAGCCATGCGCTTGCATCGAGTCGTCACGTCCTGGCGCAGGCCCTCCATGTCGGCCGCGTACTTGTCGCTTTCCAGTTCCAACGGCTGGGTGCCGCCGGTCAACCATTCCTGATAACTGGACTTGTCTCCCGCCGGCGCGGACAGGACGGTCGAATCGGGATCGCCGAACACGTCGGCTTCCTCGCAGAGTCGGTCGGCAAGGGCCGCGTTGTTCTCGTTGCGGATCCTTCTTCTCGCTTCGGTGGCGTCCAAAGCCTCGCGTTGCGGCGTCGTGTCCTTCCGCTTCCTGCGGCGTAGCGGCGCGTGGGTCATGCCGCTACGGTATTTGGGCCGCTCAGTACGCATCCACTCGCCCAACCGGTTGCCGATCAGCGTGTTCACGAACGCGCCCAATGGTTTGCGTTCCTCATAGGAGGCCCACCTGCGCAGGCCTCCCTTGAGCAGTTCCACGGCCACGTCGCACATGATCTCGTCAACGGCCCACGCGTATCCCCATTCGGAGAGTCTGCGGGCGACACGTCGACGGTTCTCCTCCAATGCGTCCTCCACTTCCCGCGGGGTCACGCCGTACCGCGTGTGGAAGTCCTTGTCGCTCATGCTGTGGTGTTCCATGGCTTAGAACCTTTCCGAATGCTCTCTTCTGATGCGGGCGAGATACCTTTTCGCGGTGCTGCCGCTCGCGGCCAGTCCCGCGTCCACTGCCTTCGACGCGGTCGGATTCTCGCCTTTAGCCGTAAGCTCGTCGATCCATGCGAGCCACGCCTCGTCATCGGCTCCGGCCTTGCCGCGTCGGCCGGTTTTCCCTGGCTTCGGCTTTTCCTCCGCCTGGGCGTCGTCGGTCTTCTCTTCCGGCCCGTCGGCCGGTTCCACGGCCGTCACGTCCGGTCCCACGGGTTCGGGAGCCGGCTCGTCCTGGCCGTCCACGGTCGAGGCATCCCGCTCGTCGGGTTGGATGGTGAGGGTCGGAATGATGACTGGTTCACGCATCACCGGCTGCGGGATGGCGTGCTGTTCGACGGTCGGGGTTGAGGCGTCGGCGGCTGGCGCTTCGGCCTCATCGGCTTTTGGGGCCGCATCGTCCTCCATGGCGGGAACGATGGTCTGGAAGTCGAACAGGTCCGGAATCTCCGGCTTCGCCGGTTCAGCCGGTTCGGGAGCCGATGCCGGCGGTTCGGACGGGATGGCCGGGGCCGGCATGGCGGATGGTGCGGGAACGGGAGCCGGAACGTCAGTGTCTTCCATGACGGTCAAGCCGACGGGAAGGACGGTGTTGATCTTGTCGAGACGGTCTCCCGCGATGATGACGATCAAATGGGTCGCGTACAGGAGAGCGACCGGGGGAATGCTCATGATGACCGGCGGCACCCAGGCCGGCAGGTGAAATCCAGTGTTGAGCATCGCATGCAGGGCGTTGCCGGCGATGGAGAAGCTGCTGAACAGTACGAGTCCGACCCACGGATAGGCACTGCCTCGGATGTGGCCCTTCTTGAATCCCCACGTGGCCCAGGTGCACAGGAGGATCGTGCCGTCCACGCACACCGGGCCACCCCAGCTCAGGTACGGGTTGATGCCGCATGCCACGAACACGAGACGCAGGGCGTCGAAGCTCAACACGAACGCGATCAGACCGATGATGATGCCGGCCGTGATGCCCGGCCACATTTTGACGCTTGACCTTTCGGCCCGCGCTTCCTCGTCTTTGGTGTATTTCATGATTCAGTCTTTTCTCTCTGCCGGTCCACGACCGGCGATGATGGTTGGTTCAGTGGCGGGGGAGCGGACCCATACCCCTTGGGTATCCGCCCGTCCGATCCCGGTCGCATGTCAGGCGGTGATTTCCTGGCAGACGATGGCGAGTTCGGTGCATCCGTCGATGAAACGCGACCAGTCGTTGTCGGTGTCATCAAGTTCCGCGTCCGCCCCGTCGAAGACGTTGTCGACGTCGATGTTCAGCAGGCGCAGCATCTTACACATGTCGCTGATGATGCCGAAGATGTTCGCGCCGCCACGGGAGACGATCTCGCTCACCGTGGAGCCTCCCGGCTGCCACTTGTCGGATTCCAGCAGATGCACCATCTCGTTGATGCGCCGCGGGCGTCCGACGACTGGCTGACGAACGAGTCGATGTAGGAGCGGATGTCGGTCTCGCGGTTGCCCATGTCGAGGTCCAACGGCTGGTCGTCGTCGGCGTTGTCGAAATCGGTGTTGTCGATCTTGGCGGGTTCGAGTCCTTCGCTCATGCGACGCATCCTGTCCTTGCGGAGCGTGTCGGACACGGTGGACTGGGATACGTCGAGCATGTCGGCGATGTCGGTCTGCTTGGCGCCTTCCTCGGAGAGTTCCACGATCTTCTTGCGGCGTTCCTCACTCGACATGCTGCCAGTGTCAACGTGACGGAGCTTGCCGTCCGCGCTACGCACCCTGCCTCCCGGAGTGATGTTGGCTTGCTTTTTGGCGCGATTAACAGTTCCAAGACCGACTCCAAGTAGGGCGGCGATGCCACGGTTGCTGATCTTGCCCGGCGTGAAGCCTGTGATCAGGTCGGTACGCTGCTGGCCGGTCACACGGATCTTCTCGGCGGCGAAGTTGTCCGCGCAATACATGGTCCAGCCCTTCATGCCCTCCGGATATCCGAGCGCGACCCAGATGTGACCGTCGAACGCCTGTTCCGCGGCCTGGATGAAATCGTACTGAGCCTCAAGCGCATGCAGGAGCTTGACCTTGAGCTCTTCGGTGACGCGACGCGCCTCATCCTCGGTGTAATTGGTCTCATCCGGCTTAAGGGCGCGTGCCGCCAATTCACCTTGGAAGTTCTCGGCCAAGCCGGCGACTGGATTCGTTTCGACCAAATCGGCATCGCTATCATCCAGGACTTCGCGTCCACGATTTCGGGGGTGATTATCGGCGTGTTTTCCTGATATTGGGTTTCATCCGGTGTGGTGGATGTGGAATAATCAGACATTGAGCTGGTCCTTTCCTCAAAGTTGGAATTGATTGCATTGCTGGTTTCGTTGAAATCGTTCATTGTGATCTCTTCTTTCTG